>Ga0181538_10003131_pt1 | contig 16443 bp, 13 predicted proteins | sample PEATcosm2014_Bin_40_FD_119773 | JGI IMG/M metagenome (GOLD analysis project Ga0181538, IMG submission 119773) | Peatland microbial communities from MTU Mesocosm Facility, Houghton, MI, USA - PEATcosm2014_Bin23_30_metaG | ecosystem: Environmental > Terrestrial > Soil > Wetlands > Peat | place...
CGAGAACCTCACCAAGGCTCACGTACGGTATCTCGAAGGTCGCCTGTTGGACGAAGCAACCCGGGTCAACAGGTTCGTGCTCGAACAGAATCAAGCTGGCGGCAGCAAGCTCCCGGAATCAGACCGCGAGGACATGGAAGTTTTTCTAAGCCGCATTCGGCAGCTACTTCCCGTCCTCGGCTCTGACATTCTCGCGCCCATCGCTGAACCCACTGCGAATGCTCAGCCCGGTGGGATGCTCTTCTGCCGCGTCAAGGGAGCCGAGGCGCGAGGCCAGCGTACGGCAAGCGGTTTCGTGGTAATAGCTGACTCCACCGCCGTCTTGAACGAGCGCGAGTCTGCAAAGAGCTACCCTTATGTAGTAGCCGAGCGCCACAAATTCATCAACGACGGCACGCTGATCGAGAAAGACGGGTTCTTGGTCTTCACGAAAAATGTCGAGTTTACCAGTCCGTCCGCGGCGGCGGCTGTTATACACGGTGGGAGCGCAAACGGTCTGATCGCATGGAAGACTAAGGATGGGACAACCCTCAAACAGCTTGACGAAGCGGCATAGCTGATAATCGGCTGGCCGTGATTAAATCCTCCCTCAACCGCGCGTGTCAATGTCCTGCCGCCAACCGTTACTACCGCTATTGTTCCTGGGAGCTGTCTTGTTTCTCCTGGAGTCTCAGTCTTTGGTCGTTTGACTTACCTGTGTTCCAGTCAGCCAGTTGACCACTACACGGCGCGTGTCAGCATCGACGCGCACCTCCGCCCGACCCGCCAGAGCCGCAAGCAACTTGTCGCCCGCAAGGCCGCGACGCCAGCCCTGGAGCAGCTGCACTGGCGCTTCATCGCCACGGGTTGCAAGGGCCAGGAGGTCATTGCGGGTCGCCAGCATTCTCCGCCCGACGGCACTCTCCTGCGCCACCACATTCAAGCAGAGCTCCAGAAAGTCCGCCTTCAGTTCCAGGTCCGGCGTGGGAGGGGTCCGCGCTGCGATGGCGAGCAAGGCTGCCTCTCCGCGAGCCTGGTCCGCACTGCTCGGCGAACGCCGCAAGACTTTGACAAGATCCTCGCCAAATTGCTCGACCTGGCGGGAAGTGAAGCCGCGGATCTCGCCGAGCTGGCGCAGCGAGTTCCTTGGGCGTCGGGCTAACTCGAACAGCACTTCGTCACGCGCCACTCGGCCTACCGGAAGATTGAGCTGCTCCGCAACTTTGTCGCGCCAAGAGATCAGATCCACCAGTCGAGCCATTTGCCCACGGTCCAGTTGGCCCGCGCCACGGGTTTTGGTCGCGACTTCCACCGGGTCGTCTCCCCACACGCTCTGTGCGTCCTCAAGAAACCGGAATTCGCCCTTTGCCCAATCCAGGCGAGATTGGCTTATGAGGCTAGCTGTGAGCTTATCGCGCAATTCTCCCAACCAGCGGACGTCATTCAAAGCGTAATCAACTTGGGCGGTTGAGAGCGGCCGCCGCGACCAATCAGTGTACCGCTCCTGTTTGTCAAGCTCTTTACCCAAGATCTGGTGAACGAGGTTCTTGAGGGAAACCTGATCGCCGTAGCCGAGTAGTGCTGCCGCAATCTGGGTGTCAAAGACCGGTGAGATCGCATGTCCCAGCGAGCGGAATAGGATTCTCAAGTCGGAGAGGCCGGCGTGGACAATCTTCTCGGTTGTACCGCGTGTGAGGATGGGAACAAGCGGCGATAGGTCAGTGATCGCGTGCGGGTCGACGAGCACTGCGTGGCCATCCGCGGCTACCTGAATAATCCCAAGTTCGGGATAGTAGCGACCCTCACCTAAGAACTCTGTGTCAACGCAGATCTCACGGCAATCGTCGAGACTCTCGCAGAACTCCTTCAGTTGACGTAGGGTTTCAATGACCATCTTAGTTCGGCAAAGGCCTCGGTGTCTGTCATTCGGGCGACCGTCAAAGGCCGTTAGGGTTATAGACCACCTTCGCCTCGGACGTCAACGGCAGTCGTGTGTTTCATGAGGCGCCGCCCTTGTGGCGAATCAGCGACGTCGGGGAATCGCCATTTACACTTTGGATATCGGCGGCGCCAGAGTTACCGGTTCGTTCCCGTGGGCCAGGCGGTATCCTTGTGCTGCCTCCTACACCCGCCCGCGCCCAGCTTGTCGTTTCAACCGCCCCTCTCCAGCGGGGTAGAGGGTGGAGAGAGTAGCGAGCCGGGTGAGAGGTCTCTTGACTTTTTGACCTCTTCGTTTGTTTTCATAGACATTCTCGCTTTGTTCCCCCGATTATGGTGTAGCGCGGACCGCCGTGTTTGCGGTCCGCGTCCCGCCCCAGCGATCATGGAAAAGCCGCAGACCGCAGAACCGGCGGTCTGCGCTACCAAACGTTTTGTACTTATCCTTTGTTTTCATAGACATTCTCGCTTTGTTCCCTCATTTCTCGTAGCGCCGACCTTCAGGTCGGCACTCTGGCCGAATTCTTCCCGATGCTGACCTAAAGGTCAGCGCTACGCCTGCATCCGTGGTTTTCCGAAGCCGGTCCTTTGTTTTCATATACATTCTGGCTTTGTTCCCCCGATTCTGGAAGACGTAGCACGGAGGTAGCCGCAGTCTGGCTTCCTCCGCGGCCTCTCGGCCGAACGCGCCTTCCGAATCGCGGGAGCACCCGCGGAAGCGAAGAACTGCGGAGGAACGCTAAGAACGCGTACCTCCGCGCTACCTCGACTTCTTGGCTGTAGTTGGAGGCAAGAACCAGGAAGAGGGACTACAGATGAAAGCAAAAGAGGACTTTCTGGCATAGCATACCCGGCAGGCCCTGAGCGCCTTGCCCGCCATACACAGCAATTCTACTATATAATACCCTATTGGTCAAGTACAAACAAAGTTAACCACGCCGATGGCACCTCGGCCTTGGACACAGTCGGACCATAAGCCTACAGGGGCGCATACATCGCGACAAAAGCAACGCGGACCGCAAAACCGGTGGTCCGCGCTACTCACTTTCCGATCGGATCGCCATTCGGCCAGAAGTGGCGGGCCAATTGTTGATCGACAATGATCACCGTGGGAGCGTTTTCATTGTCGCGATCGTCGAAGCAGCGTCCGCGTGCGAGCGCGATCTTCATGGTTTGGAAGTAGCCGGGCGTGACGGTGAGATAGTGCGGAGCGATGAAGGATTTACCCGGCTTCATGGCGTAGCCCTCGGTTGTAATCACGCTGTCGTTGTTGTCGCCGATGTGCCGGTCGATCCGAGAGGTGGCAGGGTGGCCTTCCCCTCCCACATTATTGGTGGTCGGATCCAGCGATGAGGTATAATGCCGTCATTGACGGTCTCGCAAGGGAGAGAGCGCAAAATGGTTAGGTTACTCGCAGCTTTCATTCTGCTGGCAGTTACTCCTGTGCATGCCCAGCAGGGCGTGACTTATCTCACGATCGATGATCTGGTCACCGATTGGAAGATTTCAAAGCAATACACGCTGGCGGTTGCGGAGAGGATGCCGGCGAATCTTTATGACTTCAAGCCCAATCCTTCGCAGATGACCTTCGGCGAACAAATGGTGCACATTGCCGGGGTCAATTACTATTGGCTCTCGCGGTTGACGGAGACGAAGAATCCATTTACGAACCCCAAGAAAGCCGACAAGGATTCCACGCTCCAAATGCTGGGAGAGTCGTTCGACTACGTCATCGACATGCTGCCGAAGATCACCCAAAAGCAATTGGACCGCCTGATAACGAACGTTGGTTGGGCCAGCAGAACCGAGGTAAACGGGCGTGGCATCCTCCTGAACCTGCTGGTGCACACCGCCCATCACCGTGCACAGTGCGAAGTGTACATGCGCGCGAAGAACATCGCGCCTCCCAGATATAGGTTTTGATATGAAGAACATTCTAGTGCTGATCACCCTCTGCAGTTTGCTGGCACCAAGCCTAGCGGCGAAAGCGAAGCAAGCGGAACCGCTCACCGGCTCATGGGAATGCGCGGCGCACGGATTCCCGCAGGGTGATGTGAGTTTCACGCTATACCTGACGCAGCATCAGGATGCGGTTACAGGCTGGGTGGCGTCTCCGCTCGGTTCCAGCGACCTGACATCCGTGACCTTGAAAAACAACAATCTTGAAATCCACGTCGACACGCCGCAAGGGAACTACAGGCTCCACGGCACGTACCAGCAGAACCGCCTCAGCGGTACATGGTCCAAGGATTCAACCTCAAACGGCAAGTGGGAAGGTAAGAAGATCTCGGACAGTCCTGATCCGAAATAGCATAGAGCCTGCGAAGCGAGTAGCGCAGACCTGCTTTCCAAGGTCTGCGGTTCTTCCTTCTGTTCTTCGCCGGTCACTCCGGCGGGACATGCCGATAATTTACCCGGTGCAGTCGTGGCGTGCAAGGGCCCCCCGAAAACCCGCAGACCTAAACAGCAGGTCTGCGCTACTCGCTCTTACCGATACGCCAGCCGGGAAACTGCGCCGCATTCCGCGTGTCAAAACGCTTCGCCGCGCCCTCGCGCTGACCCAGGAGGAATTTGCCGCACGATTCAAAATCCCTCTTGGAACTCTGCGGGATTGGGAACAGGGCCGCTCGGAGCCCGACCAGCCGGCTAAAGCCTACCTCACTGTCATGGGGCGCGATCCCCAAGGCGTCGAGCGGGCATTGCATCCCGCGCGCAGCTAACAGACGGATTTTCCTTTTGTGCCCATTTTGGGAACGTGGTAAGATGCAGGTGTGCGTATCCTCGCCCGGAACACGCTGGTTCGTTTCGTTGAGAGCCTGGCCGGCCATCAGGATCACCGCGCCGTGAAAGCCGCACTGGAGGCATGGTTCCACGAGGTCAGGCAAGCGGAGTGGAAAGAGCCGGCCGATGTGAAGGCGTATTATGGAAATGCCAGCATCGTAGGAGCTGACCGGGTGGTATTTAACGTCAAGGGGATTGACTATCGCCTGGTCACGGCCATTGATTACCGTCGCGGCATTGTTTTCATCAAATGGCTGGGAAGCCACACGGATTACGACAAGATCGATGTGAGGACGGTGCAATATGACCATTAAGCCGATCAAGACTGAAGCCGACCATGCCGCGGCTTTACGCGCGATCGAGCGCCTCTGGGGCGCGGACGAGGGAACTGGGGCTGGCGATCGATTGGAGGTGTTGACGACGCTGGTTGAGGCTTACGAGCAGGCTCATTTCCCCATCGATCCGCCCGATCCCATCGAGGCCATCAAGTTCCGACTCGAACAGCAAGGCAGAGACCGGAAGGCGCTGATCGGCGTGATCGGCAGTCGGACCCGGGTCCACGAAGTCCTCCGCCGCGACCGCGCCCTGTCGCTTGCCATGATTCGCCGCCTGAATAAGTCCCTGAATATCCCCGCCGAGGTCCTGATCCGCCCTGTCCGAAGACGCAAGCGATCGGCGTAATTTCCAGCCATGCGTTGACCGCAGCAACACCCACAGCTTCGCTGTGCGCCAGCCGCGTTTGGCGGAAAATGGGGCATTCCGGGGGCATAGCCTAGGATCTCGGGTGGTAAATGGCATCGAGGAGGCCCTTAAGTACGAAGACGTTCGGAACGCGCGAAATTGAAGGCCCAGTCGTTCGCTTATCGCCGGTCTTGAAGATGTAAAGACGCCCATCTGCGATTCGATACTCCCAAACGTGTTCCAGGGGAATCTTCTTATTCTGGAATAATCGCTTGATCTCTAGCCCGTTTTCTCGGCTGAGGCTGACGGGGCCAAACTTCAGTTTTTCCCCTGAATCGAAAAGTTGTGCGGCCTTCCTGAAGAGTGGCTCGGAAGTACTCCCAATCAATCGCTGGCCAAGTTCAGCAGGTCTTTCAACTGTATTCGACAGGACAATCTTGTTGCCCTCCCGGTCTACCAGTTTGAAGTAGTAATAGGTACCGATGGGAATGAAGTTCACGCTCCGCCTTGTCGCATTGTAATAGAATCGCTCGACATCGTCCCAGCGCATTTCTTTTGTGCCAACCCAGCTCTGTTTGGAGATTCCATACGGATGAATTGACACACGGAGAGAAAACAAATAGGCGAGAGCAGCTATAAAAAGTGAGGACATGACAAGGATGGAAAGTGTGGCAGTCAAATTCCTCGAAGTAGGGTCTATAAGAACTGAGTATGCGAGGAGTGCGAAGAGCGCAGCGAACACCAAGACCACGATAATTGTGATCTTGTTTCCGCGAAAGGTTTCTTCTGCGGGAGCGGACATCGCGCTTCCTCGCGCCTTTAATTGATTACTGCGGGCAGATTATACCACGAAGCAAGTAGCGCGGACCGCCGATTTTGCGGTCCGCGTCTTTTGCGTAGCGATGATCGCCACCGTGCCGTATTCTATCGCGGTGTCGAAACTCCGGCGTCCCTTCCTTTCCGATTTCTTCATCTCCGTGCGCCTCCTCAAACGGCGAGAGAAACTCACCGAGCCTGACTTCGTCCTGCTGACGCGCGCCTTCAACCGGGCGCGGGCACTACACCCTTTCTACCCGACGGCTTGGGTCTTCCTCCCTGATCCGTCGGCTGACGGACACTGCATTTGCGCGCCGGTGCATCCGACCACGCTCGCGCTGGCCATGACGCCCGTAGCGCGGACCGCCGTTTTTGCGGTCCGCGGTTCTTCGATTGAGAAATCCGCGGACCACAGAAGCGCTGGTCCGCGCTACCGGGTGTGGCAGCCCCGGTTCTTCGACCGCGCCCTGCCCACCGTCAAGGAATACAACGAAAAGGTCGAATACATTCAGCTAAACCCGGTGCGGGCCGGTTTGGTCAGCCACCCCGAAGATGGGCGATGGTCAAGTTACAACGAATACGCCGGCCTGAGCGCCGAGGAGCAAGAGAAACGTTGGGGTTTGATCGTGGACCGTGCCAGGATACCGCCGGCTGGCGCAGAGCTAAGCTCTGCGATGAGCGGAGTCGTAATGCCCGGAAATCGCGGACCACTCATTGGCGCTACGCATTCCAAATCCGGAGGAACTCCGTTCATATCCTCTCCTCCACCTCAGACTATTCCCAAAAGCGCTTGTTCGCAAAAGCCTTACCGGAGCCGGATTTGAAATATCTCTCAAGCTCTCTTGCCAGAGCCTCAGATTCAACGGCCACGTAGCTCTTTAGTTTAACCGGGAGATTCCGCTTTGTTGAGAGGACCTGTCCCAATTGGTGCGAAGAGAAACGGCGCTTCAGATCGTTTGTCGACCCGACATAAATATCGCCGTTTTTAAGCTGGAGAAAATAGACATACCACATGAACGCCAGTCTCCCTGCGCTGAAGCTTCGGGAGACACCCTACGCTAAACCTCCGGGTGGCCGGCCACCCGAAGCTTTAGCGTAGGGTGGCGGAGAGGGTGGGATTCGAACCCACGTTGGAGTTTCCCCCAAACACGCTTTCCAAGCGTGCTCCTTCAGCCACTCGGACACCTCTCCTTGGCCTTCTCCGGAGTATAGCACAGTGTCCGGGTCAGGTAAGAAGGCAGTAGGCAGTGGGCAGTAGGAAGTGGGCGCTGGGCGGCGGGGAATTTCAAATTGCAAATCGCAGATTTCAAAAACCAAAACCGCAAACCCGATTCGAAACCCACACTGATAATCACAAATCAGAAATCACAAATCGCAAACCCGATTCGAAACCCACAAACTGACAATCACAAATCAGAAATCGCAAATCGCAAATCCCCAGCCCCTAGCCCCCAGTCCCTAGCCCCTGTCACTTGAATCGCCGCCGGAATCTCAGCTCCACTCCCACAATTCCGTTCGGGTCGCGGACGCCGAGCAGCGAGATGTTTTCACCAAAGGCATATTCAAACTGGATAATCTGATACTGCGAAGAAGCAGTGTTGGTAATATAGGTGAGCGTCAAGTCTTTGGTCACCTGCTGCTCGATGGTTATGCGCTCGCCGTTATTGAATCCCGGCAGTCCCACGTTGGGATCGATCTGGATGCGGCTAACGCCAAAGAGCCGCTGGATGCGGCCGCCCACCTGGGTCGAGAGGGCTTGAGAGAGCAGGGCGCTTTCTCCCACGGATTGCGTCGGGTTGCCTGCGGCGAAGGAGCTGACGATTCCGGATGTGGACCCCTGCTGTTGTTGCGGCGCGTAGCCGAGCGCCAGCAGGGAGAAGACTTCTTCCGTAGGGAGCGGCGGATCAGAACGGTACGTGATTTTCAGCCGTCCCGGCGGGCCCGAGACATCGACCGTGAGGTCATACTGCTGGACGCGGGTCTGAGCCTCCAAATCGAGCGTGGCCTGGGTTCGCAGGGGATTGGTCATATTCAGATCGCCACGGGTGAGGGTGAAGCGATTGCCTCGAACCACTGCTTCGCCATCCAGGAAGTGCACGTCGCCCAGATCCACGGGGTTCGCCAAGCTACCTTCGACGCGCACATCAACATCCGCAGTCAACCGCATATCCTGCATCTGTAATCTCACCGGCGTAGGCGTAGCCACTCGAATATTCAGCCGGATGGAGTTGGCCAGGGAAGAAGTCGCCGACGGCGCCGGAGGTTCGAAGGGGCTCGCGCTCTGCATGATTTGGTTAAGCCAGGGCTTGCTCCCGCTGGCCAGCACCTGGCTGAGAGCCAGGTCGCCGTGGAGCTGAGAGCGCTCCGACGTTCCCTCTAAGCGCAAAGTCCCACCCAGAATGGAAATGAAGTCCACGGGGTAGCGCACCCTGACTTGATCGAGTTCGACGCGCAAATCGAAGCGGGGCGGCAAGGCCAGGGTCACAAAACCATCTAAAGTGACGGGGCCGCCGCCGCTCACCCCGCGCAAAGACTTCACGGTCGCCCGCTCTCCCTCGAGTTGAACCTCGCCGTTAAGGCCGCTCAAGCGAAGGGGCAGGCCCGGGTATTCGAGGCCCACGTCGCGGATGTCAAGCGTTCCGTTCATCTGTGGTCTCGCGGGCGAACCCGACACGCTCAGCTTGATCCGCGATTGCCCGGAGGCCTGTAAGCCCGGCTCAACCAGGCTCAGAATGGTGGCGTCGGCAACCCCTTGCACGTTCAAGGAGAGCGATGGCGCGCCCGCAAGCAGAAGCGAGCCGTCAACAACCAGGTCCGTCGCGGGGCCCTGCATGCGAAAGGGCTGAGCGGAGATGCGATTATCGGCGTAGCGGACTTCGACGGGATGCTCGTTCCGCCATTTCAGAGAGGGAAAGCTCACCTCCAGCGTCCCAATCTCACTATGCACATCGAGCTTCGAAGCATCGCGGAGAGAACCAGTTCCCTTGAAGGAGCCGCTGGCGGTGACCTGGGCGTCGAACTTGCCGTTCGCGAGCAGGCGAGCCCATGGATCCAGGCGCAGAGACACGTATTGGCCTTGCAGTTGGAGCGGCCAGTCACCCGCGGCCTGGGCATTGCCCTCCAGGCTGAACGGCCCTGCGGTTCCGGAGGCCACGCCTTGGAATTGAATGTCGCGGCCCTCGGCGTTCATTTGAAGGCGGAGGTTGCCCACCTCGACGCCGTCAATTCCGATGTCTTGGAGGAGTCCCGTGGAGTGAAAGTGAAGATGGTCGGGAGTGCCGCTGCCTTCCAGGTCAAAGCTTGCCTGGCCTTCCAGTGGGCCCGGCGGGCGCCCCTCGCGGACGCCCTGGGCAGGCACAAGGGCTGCTCCTTGGAGCGGTGCCAGTCGCCTGAAGTCGGCAAGAGAGAGACCGGTTCCGTGAAGCTGGCACGACAAGGCTCGAGTAGCAGTATCGACCTGCGCTTTTCCCGTGATCTTGCCACGGCCCTTCAAAACCTCAAGCTCGCTGAGGCCCAAAGAAGTTCCGTGGATTCGGATTTTAGCCGAAACAGAATTGAAGCTCTCTCCTGCGATGTCGGCGTTTTCCAATTTGACATCGCCGCTTCCGGTGAGATTCGATGCCGTGCCTCGAAAGTTAACCTTCCCGCTAGCCTCGCCGGAGACAGGTTCGTCGACGCCGAATGCCGCTTTGAGGCCCTCCAGGGGCGTACGTTCTGCCCGGGCCGATAAACGTACTTGAGAGGATTCGGAAATTCCCCAATCCTCGAGCTGCGCAGAGCCGTCGATGTTGAGCACGCTCGGTCCGCGTGAAAGCTGTCCGGAAGACACGTGCAAAGAGTCCGGCGAAACGTCGATGTTGGCCTTCAGGCCGTCCCAGGTTCCTCCGCGATACTCGAACTTGCCCACGCGCACCGAGCCACGCACTTCGGGACTCTCGATCGAGCCCAGGAGTTCGCCATCCATGGCTGCCTGCGAATCGAGCGTGAGTGGGAGGCGAAAGTCTGACACGAATTGCGCCCCGAGCAGAAACCGCCATTCCTGAAGCTGCGTCGTCTCGAGCTGGATTTCGAGGCGGCCCGGCGGTTCGCCGCGTTCCGTCGATTCGACCAGTGTTCCCTTGGCTTTAAGAAGCGAATGCGGTGTCGCCAAACTCGAACTCTCCAGGTTTACTGAAAAGCCGCGATTGATTTCCAACGATCCCTGCATGCTGCCGGTAATGGGAAGAGAGCCCGAAGGAGGCGCGGCGAGTGGCGACAAATGCAAATCGAATTTCGACCTGAGGTTTTGGAATTCGCCAGCCGAGGTCAGCTCCACTGTTCCATCGACCAAACAAGCCGGCGGCACTTGGGCAATCAGCCGAGGTTGCCGTTTGGAACCCTGCATTAACATCGGCAGATTCATATTACGCAGGCGGAGGCGCAGGTCGACCTGAGGCGCGGGCCCGGTGAGACGGACCTGGCCGTCTCCTTGCGCGCTGCCGCCCCAGCCGGCCACCTTCAAATTGGAAAGCGTCACTCGCGAGTGGTCCAGGGAATAATCAGCCGAGGCCTCGACCGGCCCGGAATCGAATTGAGCATCGCGATAAAGGATTTGATGGGACTGGACTCGCCCTCGCACCGCGAGTTCGCCCTGCCGGTAGATCCCTTGACCTTCCAGGCGCACGTTCCCTGTCTGCAAACCGGGAAGTCTCAGCAGCGGCTTGAGCGTCGCCACGTCCAGGCTGGTTTGAAAGGAGAAGTAGGCTTGAGGCGCGGGAAGTGGGTGGAACGAGAACGACCCCTGTCCCGCCATGCCGTGAAATTGCCAGGCGAGCGACGGCACCGCAAACTCGTTTTGCGATAATCCAAACCGAGATGAAAATGCCAGAGTCGGCAGCACGCGCCCGGGCATGCGAACGTTCACGGCCGAGGCAGTGAGACTACCCTCATAGCGGCGCCCGCTTCGCAAGTGGAGAAGCAGGGCCACGTCGCGGGCGCTCAGATCCAATCGGACCGCTTGGTTATCCCAAAAGAACGTGGAGTGGGCCAGCGTTACCCGTCCAATGCGCAGATCGACCAATTGCCTCATGGCCTGACCGGGATCAAAGCGGGTCAGCGGACCGGGCAGGTTCGTCGAGCCATCGGGTTTCGTCGTGAGGTGTAATTCGGCGCCGTCCCAATCGAGTGCCATGATGCGGATTTCGCGATGCAGTAAATTGGCGGGACTGAGACGAAGCACGATCGTGCGGGCAGAGAAAAGAGGCGGCGACTGGGGCGGCTCGCTTCCGTGCAGGACAAGCCCTTGGAAAATCGCTTGCAGCACGAAGGGGTGGAAGCGGAAGCTCTGAACTTCAACCTTCCCCCCGGTCGCGTCTTCGAGCGCCACAATCAGCCGGCGCTCCAGGGCTTGGCGAAACCACGACGTGCTCATGACCGCAATCGCCACTGAGACCGGGGCGACCGCCATCAAGATGAGAGCGAGCGTGATCCTAAAAGGTTTCGACATGCCATTACTTCAGTGACAAGTGACACGTGACGAGTGACAAGCAACAATTATGAATAGTGAATAGTGAATGATGAATCGCAAAATGCATTTCTCTTCGCAAATCACCGAGCGCTGGGTAATCTGCCGTCACCCTAACCAAGCCCCTCGTCGTGGGCTCTCCGCCCGGTTAACAGTTAATTTATAATTTTTAATTTCACAGTTCACTATTCACTATTCATAATTCTCACTTGTCACTCGTCACTGCACCATAAAACTGCACCCGGCGGCTGGGTCTCAGCTCCGCCAGCCAATCGGCCAGGAGCTGATTGATCTTCTGCTGCACCAGGATTTCCTGGATTTGCCCTAGCACTTCCGTCAAAGGCGGCACGGGAAGCCCGCGCGTGCGCGTATATTCAGGTGTAAACACGTCGCGGTAGTACGTTTCAACTTGGGGAGTAGCCGGCGCAGCCTCCGGTCGCAACCGCTCCTCGATAACTCTCAGAATTCTCTGCTGATCGACAAGTGTCGTGAGAACTTGTTTCTCGTCCATGTGCAAAGCGCCGAGAGCAGCCTGGAAGTCCTTCTCGGACGGGAAGCGCTGGCGAACCCCGGCCAGTTCCTCGGTCGCTGTCTTTTCCAGCGCGGGGTCGCGGGAAAGGTCCTGAGTTTCTTCTTCCAGAAGAAGTTTTTGATAGGTCAAGCGCTCACGCGCCAAATCCAGCGCCTTGGCGTCGGGGGCGGGAGGCGGCCATTGCCCGTCGAGGAAACGCTCCAGGCGATATTCGCGCTCCACGTCGCTCTGGGTAACGGCGACCTCGCCGATCGACGCCACCACGCGATCCAGCACTTCGGCGTGTGCAGAAAAAACGATCGACCCTACCAATAAAAGCAGCAGACAAAACCTTAAGGTTGTCATCCTGAGCGTAGCGAAGGATCCCGGCAGTCGTTCGCAGGACGCTCGTACTCGATGACCGAGTACGCGGTCATAACGTGGAGCTTTGGAAGGGCGGGGCTTCAGCCCCGCCGCCTGAAGGAGACCGACGAGTCGGGCCTTTAGGCCCCGAAGCCACGTTGCCTCGGGGGCTAAAGCCCCCGATGATATGCCGTTTTCGGTGGCGGGGCTGAAGCCCCGCCCTTCCCGACACTCCCGAAAATGACGCGGACTTTCGTCCGCCAGTACTAGGCTTAAAGACAACTGCAGAGATCCTTCGCTTCGCTCAGGATGACAGCCAACAGATTGTTGCGCAAATCCAGGCCCGAACGTATGGGCGGCCCTTGTGGCCGCCCTCGTGACCGCCCGAGGGCAACCACAGGGGTTGCCCCTACAGCGACGGTCCCCTAGAAGCTCTGCCCGACGCTTAAGAAGAACTGAAAGCGCGCTAATTGCTGCACCCCTGTTACCCCGTTGGTCGTCACGTTGTACCGCGGGGGGTTAAGATTGTAGCCCACATCAAAACTCAAGGGCCCCACAGGCGTCTTGTACCGGAGGCCGATCCCTACTGCGTCTGAATCGTAATCAAGCGTGTCCTCATCGGTGAGCGGGCGAGTCTGGCTGAATTTCAGCAAGCGCATGCGCCGGATGGTGGTGAAGACATTGCCTGTATCGTTGAAAAGAACCAGGCCCAGCCCTTGCTGCGCCATCCGGAATCGAAGCTCGACCGAGTTTAGGAATAGGGCATTGCCGCCGATCGGATAACCCGTTGTGGGGTCTCGCGGCCCCGCCTGGTTGATGGAAAAACCGCGATCTGAGTTAGTCCCCCCCATGAACAGCCGCTCCGGCAGTGGAAGACTGTCGGTATAGATGTACTGGTCCGGCCCGACTGAGATTCTTTCCAGGCTGCCATAGGGAGATTCCATGCCGACTCGAGTGCTGCGGGCAAAAACCAGATGCGAGTTCACTTGATGATAAGTCGCATTTTGAACCATAAGGCGAACGAAATTGGCCTGCGAGCCGAAGCCTTTGTACATGATTCCGGCGTCGGCCAGAGTGTAAGAACCGCGCGTAGCGTCCAAGGGATCGTCCCGGCGGTCGCGGATAAAACTGCCGCCAAAGCCTCCCACCCGCGCCGGCTGGCTGAGCAACTGCGCCTCTGCCGGCGAGATGCGGCCCGAAAGGTCGAGAGCCTGAACGCGTAAGAAACTGTAGCGAGCGGAGAGTGCCGTGGAAGCGCTGTAGCGCTTTTCGACCGTGACGGCGGCGCCTTCCTGTTCGTCCGTAAAAGTCAGCACGTCGCGGCTGACGTCTGCTATTCCACTGATGCGCAGGCTCAGGTCGCGTCGATTAAGCAGGTTCGGAATCACGTAGGTGGTTCCCGCGCCGGTTTCGATGTACGATAGCCGTCCCCACAAAGTATAGGTTTGATCGCGTCCGCCGACATCGATCCGGCGAAGGTCCAGAGAGAGGCGCGGGCTGGCGCTGAAGCTGCCCTGCGGGTTATTGCTGCCCAACCTCTGAACCTCGAGCCCTCCGCCGTATCCTAAGGTCCATCGCCGCGTCTCGTCGACTGCCACCAAAACGGTCTTGTCCGTCTCCGAACTGGGCAGAGCCTGAGGCGCAATTTGCACCTGACTGAACATTCCCAGCTCATAGAGATGGCTTTGCGAATCGGCGACGTTGTCCTGGCTCAAGGGCTGCCCCTGGCGGATCGCCAATTCCCGGCGAATCACACCGGCGCGCGTGTGCTGGTTACCAAGCAGCACAATGCGACGGACGCGCTCCTGCTTCCCCAGCTCAATCGTGAAGTCCACATCGACCAGGTGTTGTTCGCCGAGCGGCGAGGCGCGCCAGTTCACCTCCGCTTGAACATACCCGAGGTTCGCAAGGTAGTCCGAAATGACGTTTCGGTCCGAGGCGGCCCGGCCGGGCGAATACGGCTGGTTTGGCTTCGTCTGCAAGGAAGGCCAGAGGGCTCTTTGCATGTCCGCCGAGATTCCTTGGAGATCGAGTTGGCGAACCGTGGTTTGGAACCCCTCTTCGATGCGGAAGGTGACAAACAGATGACCGGACTGATCGCGGTAATGGTCGTTGATGAGAGGAGAGACCTTCACCTCCAGAAAGCCCCTGGATTGATAGAGCGCGGTCAGAGCGCTGACCTTGTTCTCGACAAGGGTGCGATTGTAGAGCGGCGTGCGTGTGATGAGCCCCTGTGCGGGGCGTGATACCGCCGCCATGAGCTGCGCAATTGGAATGGCCTTGTTGCCTTCGAAGCCGTATCCGTCAAACTCTCCCTGCCGGCCTCGATTCACTTGAAAGGTGACGTCCAGCGTCTGAGACTCGGCATGAAACTCCTGCTTTGCCGTGACGGAGGCGGAAAAGAAACCTTTCTGTTCGAAATGATCTTCCAGAATCCTGTCGCTGCGGTCGAGCGACGGCGCATCTACCACGCCGTCATGATAGACGGGCAGAAGAGTCTTGAGTTGGGAGCGTGCAATCTTGGCGCCCTGCACATGCACCTCGACCAACGGCCCGGTTACGACTTTCACCAAAAGCTTTTCAGTATCGAGACTGGAATCGTATTGCCGCTTGAGAACGCTGACGGTTGCCTGAAGCCGCTTGCGCGATAGATAGAACTGGCGGAGCTTGAACACGCCTCGCTCGACGCGCGCTGAGGTGAGCTGCACTCCGCGCTTCCAGCCGGCCACTTTTGTAAGCTTGGTGATGGGGAAGCCGGGCTGGCCCTGGAATTCCACGCCGCTCAAGCGCGCGGGCTTACCCGGAAATATCAAGTAGATCACTCCCGCCTCGAGCGTTGCCGGGTCAGGACGAAGGCGGTATCGAACCGTCGCCCGATAATACCCGTTCGAGGCCAGCGCGTCTGAGATGTGCCGCTGGGCGGCAACAAGAATCCCCTCTGAAACCGGCTCTCCCAAGCGCAGGCGGGTGGAAGTGAGCAGGATTCGAGGCTCCATTGTGCTGGGCGTTCCCTCCACTTGCACTACTCCCACAAAATACTGCGCACGCGCAACGAAGACTAAGTGAACGCCTCCCGGGCCAGGTTCTCCCTCCGCGCGCAGCTCGGTAAAGTGGCCGGTTGCGAAAAGCCTCTTCAAACTCTCGCTCACTTTCGAAGGGTCGAGAGGCTGGCCAGCCTCCTGAGTGACCACGCCGGGGAAATCCGCCAGCGTGAGGCGCGCGTCACATCGGAGCCGCATATCCAACACCGGCTGGCCCCAGAGTTTGACTCCGGATTCAGCCGTCTGCGCCCTGAGGTAGGCGTGAACGGTAAGCCAAAGCGCAATGGGCAGGGCGACCCACAGTGCAAGGCAGAAAACCGCACCCTCGACTGTTATCTCCCTCGGGTAACGCCAAGGGTTTGCGAGCAAAGTGACAGGGTCGGATGACAATCTCAGATTCTCATGTGCTGGATTTCGTTGGCCTGGGCCTCTCACCAGGGAATCCATCTCTCCGGTGTCATCCTGAGGAGCCGCAGGCGACGAAGGATCTCTGCAGTTGCTTGATCCTGCTGGACCGGTCCAAACTGCGGAGATCCTTCGCTGCGCTCAGGATGACAAGGCCGATCGGTTTTTCCGCAGCCTGTATAGCCTCGCCCTTCCCCGGCCTGGCGAGAAATCCCGACCAAGATATTATACTTCTCTTCTCCTGATAATAGATTTACCCAGCAGTTCGCTTAACTTGTCATCCAATGGAAACCCCTGCCCGAGATGCTGGCGAAATCCTTCGGCCCACTCGAAACCGGCGAGCGCGCCCGTCCAGGCAGCAATTTTTCGCATGTTGTCCACAGGGCCCGTCATCCCTTGTTGTGACTTCAACCAGGCCTGCTGGC
>Ga0181538_10003132_pt1 | contig 16442 bp, 14 predicted proteins | sample PEATcosm2014_Bin_40_FD_119773 | JGI IMG/M metagenome (GOLD analysis project Ga0181538, IMG submission 119773) | Peatland microbial communities from MTU Mesocosm Facility, Houghton, MI, USA - PEATcosm2014_Bin23_30_metaG | ecosystem: Environmental > Terrestrial > Soil > Wetlands > Peat | place...
CTACCCGAGGGCAAAATCGTTTGGTGGTGGCCAATGCCGGCTCTCCTGGCCTGCACAGAATGATAGGGATACGGGAAATGATGTGGGCCGATTTGAAAAACTCGCTGACGAGAGCACATTGAAAGAAATCGAATTAGGATCTCATGACAAAGAGCAATACGATCAGCGACAAAGCTGAATTATCACCAGAACAACGGGAAGCGTTGCTCACAGCGCTGAAAGTCCGGTTCGAGAAAAACAGGAACCGCCACCAGGGTCTTGAATGGGCGAAAGTGCGAGCAAGGCTGGGCGCCAATCCTGAGAAGCTATGGTCGCTCAATGAAATGGAAAGCACCGACGGTGAGCCGGATGTTGTGAGTCATGGCAAAAAGACGGGGGAATACGTTTTTTATGATTGTTCCCCGGAAAGTCCTAAAGGCCGCACCAGTCTTTGCTACGACCGTGAGGCGCTGGATTCCAGGAAGGAACATAAACCGAAAAGCAGCGCCATGGATATGGCTGCTGCCATGGGCATCGAGCTTCTAACGGAAGAACAATATCAAGAGCTGCAAAGACTAGGAAATTTCGATACGAAGTCGTCGAGCTGGCTGAAAACCCCTGGCGATATTAGAAAACTCGGCGGCGCAATCTTCGGTGATCGCCGCTTCGGCCGTGTCTTCGTATATCACAACGGTGCGGAGTCCTACTATAGCGGCAGGGGATTTCGTGGCTGGCTACGGGTTTAGTTCCCCTACAAATCATGAAGGCTATTCAAGGTTACCGTCTCATCGAGCCAAAGGACCTCTTATGGCGGCCCTCCAATTTGATGCAAATTCCGAACGCCGACTATTTGGAGCGAACGGGGAGCGAGAACCTCAGCGCGCGGCTCTGGCGTTTGCAGCCCAGGAGCGCAAACACGCTTCACAAGCACATCCGGCAGGAGGAGTTTTACTTCGTCCTGGAAGGCGTGGGCCGTATGCGGGTGGGTGAGGAGACATTCACCGTGCCGAAATACGGCGGCGTACTCGTCGGGCCCGACCAGTTGCGCCAGGTTTTCAACGACACCGACGCCGAGGTGCTCTGGCTGATCATTGGCGCGCCGGAGGAACTGGAGTTTTTGCAGGGCTCGAAATCCAAAATGGATCTGTCGCTCATCTATCCGGTGGATCCGAAGTAACTGCCCATGGAACTTGCCGGAGTGGAATGGCCTCCGAGGGCTTAATTCTCCTTCACTTTCTCACTGCTGGCTGACTCTGGCTGTGGCGTGGATAAGCGTCCCCGCTAGGCAGTGTCAGCGCTGATCGACGAACCAAAAGTCATTCCGCGTCGCCACCCGTCCGGGGCTTCAGGGTGGACTCCGCTGAGGATCACCGCCTCACTCCCTTCTTCATTTTGAGTTTGGCGAGGCCGATACGGGTCGCAAGGCCAAAAAGGGCTTCAGAACAGCTAAAACGTCCAAGAAATGTCCAAGCAGCGATTCAGCGCTAAGCTCGAATCTGTCGTAAGTCCTTTATTATCAATGGCGCGTCCGGCAGGACTTGAACCTGCAACCTTCTGATCCGAAGTCAGAAGCTCTATCCAATTGAGCTACGGACGCGTCGACGATGCACTATTCTCGATGGCTGTTAGCAACCCATTTTGAGGGGTGCGGCGGCCAGCGGCAAACAATTCCGCACAAGGGGAGTTGCAGTAAGTGCTATCAAAGCGGCGCAACCTTCTGAACCGGCATCAGAAGGCTGCATCTCCTCGATAGCACTGGCTGGCAATCCGGCCATGGAAAGAGTTTGCATGAACAGGCAGTCGTTAGCAAGTTAATCGGCGAGACGCGGGACAGGCAGGCGCCTCCGCCGGGACCCGGGGTGCGACCAGGCAAATTCCAGATGCGCGGTCACGACTGAGCCAAGAGGATCTGCAACCGAATCCGACTCCACGAAGCCTTGGGGCAGCGAGCGCCCGCAGAGGGCCGAGGTGAGGGGGAATGGGCCGGTCGCACGATGCCGGTCATTCGCCTGGGACTTAATGCCCTGTCTTAAATCGCGACTCGAAGGCGGAGTGGAGGTAGGCGCCGGGCGCCGCAGTTCGTGCTGCGGGGGCAATCCGGACCGAGACCAGGGTTTGCGCGGGGCCCCCCCCCTCCCGGCGTGAAGGGCATGGTTTCCCGACTCGCCGACCACGCGAAGGCGCCGGTTGCCACGGGGATCGTCGAGAAGGCTGACTCGACGCTACGGGAGTCCATCGGCTGGCTGAACTTGATTACTATCAGCACGGCTGGCCCGATGCCGGCTGAATCGTGCGAGGGCGTGATGCAGGTCACGACTGGATCAAGGGGCAGCATTTGCGATTGGGCGAGGAATATCTTCGCGGCTGTGCCTGGTACTGTAATGGATGGCATCTGCGGTCCCGCACTCACAGTAGCCGTCTCATTTGTGTCGAGCAAGTTCACCAGTCGGGTGCCAGCCGGATAGAGCGTCGGGCAGCCAGGTAACGTCTGGATTGACGGGGCGGCGTTAAGCACCACGACCACCTCCTTCTTGTTAAGCCGTCGCGCATCGGCGAAAAGACCCGGGCCATTCGTGGTGCTCCACACGTTGACGTGCAAGCCGGTCTGCAGCGCCGGATAAAGCCGCCGCAGGTTGTTCAATCTCGCGACCCACTGAAACAGTGGATGCGTCATGTTGAAGTTGTCACCGAGGGATGGCCCCTGCTCAAATTGGCCGGCGAACATGTCCTCCCGGTCATACGGATCGTTGCCGCCGTTGTAGGCCTGCTCCGTGCCGTAATACAGGCACGGGATGCCGCGCGAGGTATAAAGGAAGGCCAACGCCACTTTGAGCCGGTCGGAATTGTTGTTGGCATTGGCGGCAGCGAGAAACCGTGGCTGGTCGTGATTGTCGAGGAACGTCACGAGCCGCATTTGGGCGCATGGATCGTAGTTGGCCGCGATGGCGGTGTAGCGGTCTTCCAGCTGTTTGGTGTTGCCCGTTGCCTGGGTGTATACGCTCTTGGTCCTGGAGTACAGCGTGTAATCCAGCACCGAATCCAGCGCGAACGGGCCGCCGGCTTTCGTGCCCGTGTACGAGCCGCGCAGCCGATCAGAACCGTCGAGCACCTCGCCGAACATGAAAAAGCCAGGCTTCCCCTGCCCGGCGGCGCAAGCGCGTACCGGCGGACACCACTTCTGCCAGAAGCCCACCTCGACGTGCTTGACTGTGTCGATGCGAAACCCGTCAAACCCGGCATCCCTGATCCAATACTCGTATAGCTCGATCATCCGCTCGCGCACGTAATCGCTTTCAGTCCTGAAATCGTCTAGCCCGCTCAGCTCACCGAGCTCGATTTGGGTGGCGTCCTTGTAGTCCTGGATGCAGCCGTTGTTGTGGAAGAGAGCGGCGAGCGTCGTGTTGGTCGCGTTCAGGTCAAAGGGCGGCGGGTATTACCGGTTGGGATTGCGCCAGCGCAGCGTGTAGCCATTGGGCGGGGGCTTGAACCTCGGATAGCCCGGGTCGCCGCTGTCAACGAGGTCGCCGCCATGGTTTACGATCACGTCGTCGATGACCAAAATCCCCCGAGCGTGAGCCGCCCGGACCATGTGCTGCAAGTCCGCCAGCGTGCCCCAATGCGGGTCAACCCGGTAAAAGTCCCGTCCGGCATACCCGTGGAACTCACGCCGCCAGTTAAAGCAAAAATGCGGACCCTCCCCTTTCTGGGACATAGATGTCGCATTGATATGGTTTTGGGGTGGCTTCGCCGGCTCTTGCCCTTTGGCGCTCTCCGGGCTGGAAGAGGTGATTTGCCACCGTCCGCTCGAGACCGCCAACGGCTCGCGAACTCTCAGACGGAGTATCGTTCCAGGGAAAATCATACTCAGAAAGAACTCGCAGCGAAGCTTGAAGCAGCTCGGAAGACTCTCAATAACGGGGAAAAAGGTTGAGCAACACCAATTGGGAAACTATGGCGGGAGATTCGGCCCCTTTCCTCCAACCGCGCCCGCACGCGGTCGTCGAAATTGGATTTAAGCAGGTTGGTGCTTTCCCGGTTGCCAATCACAACCTTCCGCCAGGGCCAAGGGGTGTTGCTCAAACAGCAGTTGCCGTGTCGCCTGGAGCCGCTGCATCATCACTTCCGCCACTCGCCGGAAGAGTTGGTAGCCGAGCTGAGGGTCTTGCTCACATTGCTGCCGAAGCCGATCCCCGCAGAAGTAAATCACTTCCGTGGGCTCAAGCGTCCGTCCCAGCCACTGCCCAACGTTATTGGAGAACATCCAGGACCACCCGAGAAGTTCACCGGACGCCGCGATTTGGAGCCGCACCGGATGCCCATCATCAGCCGGGGCCTCCAGCGCGACGGTTCCCTTCACCACGACATAGAAGCGATCGGCCAGGTTGCCGTGATGGAAAACAAGTTCATTAGCTCGGAACCTCCTGTATCTGGCGTTCTCGGCTAGAGCGTCAATTTGATCTGCGGTGAACTCCTTGAAAAAGGCTTGTTCGGAAATAATATCATGCATTGTTCTCATACTTTTTCTGTGTTGAATTAATCCCGGTGCAGGGACCTCGCAGCAATTCGTCTCATGACTCATAGCGTCGGTCCACAATCTGCAGCACGGCGTTTTGCCCACCCTGCGGATTAGGAATGAATTCCCTGGCCTTGGGATCATCCATCCACTTGCCATCGACTACAAAACGGTATTCGTGACGGCCAGTATCCAGCGGCACATACCGGAACCATTTTGAACCCCCAACGCAACGCAACGGCATCGCCTCGGGATTCCATTGGTTAAAGGTGCCCACCACCGATACCTTCCGTGCACCGAATAGTTCCAATCCGAACCGAACCGCGCGCCGGACAGCCTGGCCAGGGGCGGCTGCGGCACCGCTCTGACGAGTTCTTGGCTTCGTCCCCACATCGCAAAAAGCGGCTGCCCGTGGAGCCGAGACTGGTGCTGTGGCTTTGTCGATAAAGATCGAGGGTTCGCCGATAGGGTTCATGATTCTGCTGTTGAATCTTCGGGCACATCATTGCCGAGCGGAATGCGCGGCAAGGTCGATACACGAGGTGAGAGCCCGCCGCCTTCGTGCCGGCAAGGCTTGGTAAGTGGACACCAGGGTGGCCATCGCCAGGAGCACGGGGCTTTCCTGCAACCCGAACTTGCTCCGCTTGAGCTGGTCGTATCGTTTAAGGACGTAATCGGGAATGGTGCCACGAATCAACGCCCACTGCGTCTTAAGAGTGGACTTTTCACCCGGGCTCATTTGTCGCTTGGCGGCGCGGGCAGTGAATTCGTGACGACGGAGGCAGACGAGGAGGGGATTAATAGGTTTCATAACAGCTTTGGGTCTCTTGAATCTCTCGAAGAACCATAGGCGTCTGCGAAACGCGTAACGAAGAGGCGTCCAATGGCTGCCATTGCCTGAGGAGCATCTTCGCCAGTTATGGTGATCGTGATGACGGAGCCAAGACCCGCCGCCAGCATCATCAAGCCCATGATGCTATGTCCGGAAGCCTCTTCACCATTAGCCTCAACCAGCACGTCCGACCGGAATGGCCGCAGCGTCTTGACCAGCAAGGCGCAAGGTCGGGCGTGCAAGCCAAGCCCGATATTGACTACAAATGATTGGCGTGCCGTCTGGGCGTCCATCTGGTCGAACCCGGACTCCGCCCCTCGATCCAAAACAAGCGTCCTCATACTATAGACGACTTCCTTCGCGTGGCGGCGCGGCGTGTGCCGCGCAGGCTCGCCATAGCCCGGGCGAAGGAGGATTTGTGGGAAGCCAGTCCGCTTGGCGAGTTGGCACAACCCATTCCGCAAATGTCCCACCTCAATGGGCTGATTGAAAAAGGAAGCGCTCAAGCCGGCCACAGTGGCGCGCCGCAGCACCTGTTGCAAAGCCTGTCCCGCCGACAGCCAAGCCTGTGGGTTGTCCAGCTCAGTGCCCAGCACTGCCAAGACCGGGCCCTTTTCGGCCAGGCGACGATCATGGGCGGCGTTTAGGCGGCCCAGATTGAAAACCCAAAAAAGCGCTGAAAAGCCAGGCGTCAGCAGACTCATGGCACCATACAGGCCATAACGGGAAACCCGAAAGCCGTCTCTCGACCGGCCCCGGCGCGAGTGAGTCCAACGCCGCAATTCCCGACGCAGCAGCTTGTTGGCCATCTGTTCGCGGTCGCCTTGTGCCACCAATTGGTCCTCCGCCCGGCGGGCGGGCTCGTCTCGGATAAAGTGGAGCCAGGCGCCGTAGGCGAAGACAGCTTCAACGCAGGCTCCCATCGCCTCCTCCGGCGGTGCCCCGGTCCTAAAGGGCCGCCGTGAGGTGCAGCGATTCCGGATCGCCTCGAAGCAATCATCGTCGGAGGGTTCGGCCGCGGCCCAGTTGGTTGAATCGGCCGAGCACAGGTAATTGGATGCTCGGCCAGCAAGCGGGGACTTCGGCTTCGCTTTATCTCGTGAAAGCGGGCTCAAGCGAAGGCGAGCCAGCAAATACCGGTCTCCCTGCCAAGGAAACGTCTGAATCTGCACCGCGTATCCGAAATGACGGGCGGCAACACTGAGGTTGAGCAATGACGCGCCGCAACTCAGGATCAACTCTCGCCCTTCCGGGTCCGCCTCGCGTAACGCCCAGCTTCGGTCACGTATGATGTCCAGGCTCTCGCTACAGATCTCGAAAAGCCATGGCTGGGCATTGTATTTCGAAGGAGCCAGCACGGCGTAGTTGACCAGAAACCACAGCTTCTCGGCGTCGGTCCCCTCGGCGGGAAAATCTGCCGACCTGACTCTCCAGGCATCGAGACCTGTCCTCATCATAGATGCTCGCGATTAACGCTCAATTCAACCGTCATGCTGGTGTCCCAGTGCCGCCCTGACGAACGTCTGGAGGTGCCACCCGAACATCAGAATAAATGCCACCACTGCGGCCATCACAATCCAGACCACCACTTCCAGTTCAGCCAAAGTTTGCAGCAACCTTCTCATCCGTAGATCCTCAAGTTTGCCTGGGCCTTTCCTTCCGTGATTCTGAAACGGAGTCGTCGGGCAATGAAACTCATGACAATGCCCCACGAAATGTATTTCCCGCGGATTCTCGGCGGCAACGTCGAGAAATCCTTCACCACCTTCCGGCACCCCGGCGCTCCACAAAGGCATTTCAATTTCTCAGTGGCATAAAGCCGGTTCCGTGAACATAAGCCGTCATCAACCTGGACCAACGACCCAAGCTCAACCAACTGCTCGCAAGTGCTCGAACTCGCTGTCATCTTTGGCCATCCGGCTAGACTTAGCGGTGGCCGATTGTTCGCTCAAGCACCACTAATGCCAAGGTTCTGAAGGTGCGGCAAACCGCTGTATTTGCTGGGATCAGCTAGGCGGAAGAAGAAGATGAATAGCCGGCGTAAGAGGCAAAATCCGCCTTTCAGTGCAAGTCCTGCACCACGACGCAGCGGCTTGTGCAAAGTCTTGCCCTTGCCCGGTCGAACCGATCCTGCCTGGTTTCGCGTTCACCTCTAAGCCAAGCAACTGCTGCCCTCCAACCTTCCCCCCTCAGGCCGAAGAGAACCCGAAATCAGAGACTCGAAACCCAACTCCTTCACCGAGCCCCGCGGCGTCGGTTCAAATCCTTGTCGGATTTCGGTTTTCGGCCTTCCTTCGGGCTTCGGCCTTCGGGTTTCAGATTTGGCACAGTCCCATGTTAGCGCAGCCACATGAGTATCAGCATCCCCGCGACCGTCGTTAGAATCGTTACGGGGATGCCGAAGCGGGCATAATCCCAGAAGCCTAGTTCCACGTGGCCGCGCGCCGACTCCACGACGATAATATTAGCGACGGAACCGACGATAGTGAGGTTGCCAGCAAAGGTGGTCGTGAGGGCCATTACCTTCCACATCAGCTCGGGCTGAGCAAAGTTGTTGATCCACTTCCCTGCCACGAGCACAAAAGGCACGTTGGAGAACACATTGGACCCCGCTTCCGCGAACCAGGCAAAGTTCCATGCCTGGCTGGCCACTGAGATGCCGAACACGCCCTCTACGTGCCGATAAGCTTGGTCGGGCAGCCCGGTCTTGTTCAGCCCCTCAACCACGATGAACAAAGCCGCGAAGAAGACGAGCAGATTCCAGTCCACGAGTTTGAGCACCTGATGCGTGTCGCGCTTGGCCAGGACCATCACCAGGGCGCCGCCGCCCAGCGCGGTCCACGACAAGTTCAGGCCCGCGACAAAGCCGGCGAAGACCAGCGCCAGCACGGCCAAAGTCAGCACTAGCAGCCGCCGGTCCAGCGCGCGGGGCTGCGCGTGAGGGCGATGGATGACCGTCTGGCGGAGCACCGTTCGGAAACCCAGCCTCAGCACAACATATTGAATGACTAGACCGGCCAGCGCGACGGGCGCCAGCGACGCCGAAAACCGCAGGAACGGAATCCCGGAGAGGTGGCCGATGATCATGTTCTGCGGATTGCCGACGAGGGTGGCGACGCTGCCGAGGTTGGCGCTCATCGCCAGCGCCAGCAGATAGGGCGTGAGCGGTAGTTTGCCTCGCATCATGACGGCCACAACGAGCGGGGTGAGCATCAGGCAGATGACATCATTGACCAGCAGGGCGGACAGGATGCCCGAAGTGAAGATCAGGTAGAGCAGCAGCGCGCGCGGGGTCTTGGCCCGCCGAAGAATCCAATCTGCCGCCCAGTCAAAGAAGCCCGCCAGGCACAAGTAGGCGGAGAGGAGCATCATGCCCAGCAGCAGAACCAGCGTGTCGTAGTCCACCGCGCGGTAAGCTTGCTCCGGCGTCAGCACCCCGAAAGCCACCATGAGCACCGTGCCCAGCAATGCGGCCGCCGGCCGGTTCAAGGGTAATATCTTCAACTGCCGCCCGCTAATCAGCAGGTAGGTGAAGCAGAAGACAATTATCGCTATGAGTTCTTTGTGGTTGGGGCTCACCCGGGCATGTCAAACTGGCCTGACGGGGATGCCCTTCCACGCCAGGAACTTCTTCACGTCGCCTACCGTGAACTCCCCGAAGTGGAAGATGCTCGCGGCGAGCACCGCGTCGGCTTTGCCTTCGAGCAGCACCTCGGCCATGTGCTCCAGCTTGCCCGCGCCGCCGCTGGCGACCACCGGCACGCAGACCGCCTCGCTTATCCGCCGCGTGATGACAAGGTCGAACCCCTCTTTCGTGCCGTCGGCGTCAATGCTGTTGAGGACGATCTCGCCCGCGCCTAGCGACACTGCCCGCTTGGCCCACTCGACCGCCTCCCACCCAGTCGCCTTGCGGCTGCCGTGCGAGAAGACCTCCCACCGGTCCGGCGCGACCTTCCGGGCGTCGATGGACACCACGATGCACTGGCTGCCGAACTTCTCCGCCCCGGCGCGGATCAGATCCGGGTTGGCCAGCGCCGAGGAGTTGATGCTGATCTTGTCCGCGCCTGCCCGGAGCATGGTGTACATGTCCTCGACCGAGCGCAGGCCCCCGCCGACCGTCAGCGGCATGAAACACTGGTCCGCGGCGCGCTCGACCACCTCGACCATGGTCTTCCGGCCATGCGCCGTAGCCGTGATGTCGAAGAACACCATCTCATCGGCGCCCTGCTCGTTGTACCGCAGGGCCAGTTCGACTGGATCGCCCACATTGCGCAGCCCGCCGGCCTCGGCAATGCCGAAGCGGACCCCGCGGGTGACCTGGCCGTTATGCACATCCAGGCAAGGTATGACACGTTTGGCGATCATCGCCGACGATTGAACCCCCTTGCCGGGCGGGAATCAATATCTTCCGCAAGTCCGGTCCGGGACAGAGGCCAGGAATCAGTGGATCATGCTTCCGGCTCTGCCGCAGGTGACTGACCCGGCGCTCGGTCGGCAGGCGCGTCAGGCGCACTCTCGTTGCCGGGCGCGGGGGTTGATCCGTCGGGCGAGGGCGCGGTGCTCCGGTTCGCGTTGCCCTCGGGAATCAGGATCTTCTGGCCTACCAGCAGCCTGGCGGCATCGAGGCCGGGATTCGCTTTCAGGATCGCATCGACGGTGACGAGCGGCCCGAACACGCAGGCTGCTTGCGCAATCTTCCTGAGGCTATCCCCTTCATGGATCACATAGAGTTTCCCCGGGATAGGATACTCCCGCGCCGCCTCGTCGGCCTCCGTATCGGGCGGTTGATCCGCGGATGTCTCGAGCTGCGCGGGCGGCGGCATGGAGTCCAGGTGCGACGGCTTGCGCGGGATCAGGTTGCCCTGCTCGTCCAGTCGCGGGAACCACCTGATCCGGTCCGCCTCCATCCCGATAGCCGTCTTGCGGTTCCGGCGCACGAGCGCCTTGTAGAAGATGTCGGCGGTCTGCGGGTCACGGTTCTTGAGCCAGGAGCCGGCGGTCCACAGCACGCGCGCAGTGTCGTCGGAGTTGTCCGGCATCAGCTTCGCGGCTTCCCACGCTAGCGACGCAGCCTGGTAGCGGTAGTGGAACCGCGCTTCCGGGTCGGTCTTGTGCCGCGCGGCACGTTGCAACTCATCTTCGCTGGCGACCAATACCTTCGCCGCCGCATTGGTTGCTCGCGCGGACGCAGTGACACCTTCCTCGAAGTCGCCGCCATGCACATGCCAGTCGGGCTCGACTTCAGTGCCGATCAACTCCATGCCGTTGGTGCGTGCGATTATGGCGGCTCGGAACAGAGCCTTGGCTCGCTGATCGGCCGGCAACGACTCGTCCCAGCCAGTCCGAAGGGACTGGACCAAGGCGAGATACTGCGGCGTCCATTCGGGCGGGTAATATTCGCGCGCCTCGTCGGCCCGCAACCGGCGCATGAGGCGGCGCGCCAGGAGGTAGCGGATTTGGGCGCGGAGGAGCACGGGAGAAAACTCGCTTTGGCCGTATTTCTCGTTCTCCTCGGCCACTTGTTCCGGTGGGACGGACGGCCAATAACCGTCCACATAGGTCTTAAGCTCATCGGCGGTCAAAACCCGCTCGGCGACGTAGGCGGCGTCCATCCAGAACCCGGCGTTGAGCAGCGCGTCGAGCGACTGCACATATTCCCGGCGGGCCAGGCGGAGAACGCCCAACTCTCCCAGGACTTGCCTATCCGCGGAAATCTGGGGTGGACAGTTACCCGACGCTTCGATGGACAAGAGGTCTTTCAATTGGGCGCCCGCGATTCGGTTCGTGCTGGGCGGCTCGATGGGGAAGGCGCGCGCCACGCCGGCCAGCAACTCGGCGGCTTGCGTGGCCTTCCCATCATGGAGAAGCAGCTTGGCTTGCAGCCATCGCGCCACCGGGGAACTCGGGGCGCGCTTAATCCAGCGCCACGCCAGCGGCATGTCGTTGTTCTGATAAGCGGCCAGCGCCAGCTTTGCCGCCGACTCGATGTCTTTGACCTCGGCGGCTTCGACGGCCTCCAGCCACGCGTGGCCGGCATCGGTTTTCAGCCCAGGCCGGCTGCTCCCATCCTGATCCTCTGTCTCAACCTCCAGCCAATGCCGGGAATGCCGGGAAATCACGAAGGCGGTGAGCACGCGTTGAGTGCGCGGATTGACGGCCAGCGGGCGGAGAACATCCGGGCCTTTCTGCAGGACCTCCGCGGCGGTGGAGATCAGTGAGGGCCCCGCCGTCGGATCACCCGTGGCGAGCTGTTCCAGATACGTCTCGATGGCGCGGTCGTATTCCTTCTGCTGCAAACAGATGCGCGCTTCCAGGCCCAGGCTCGCGGCGGCCAGGCCCACTGGGTCCGCGAATCCGTGCTGCGCCAGGTCGCGGACTTGTTTGAAGTATTGCACCGCCTTGTCGGGCTCATCCTCCTCGCACGCTCTGCCGAGCATGAAGGCCGCCCAGGTGGATTTGTAGCGGCGCTCCTGGGGCGGCCGCTCCAGCAGGCGCTCCCAAGCGGCGCACGCCAGCCCGTGGCCGATGACGGCCGGGTTGACCCACGCCAGGGCGCCTTCGAAATAGTCGGCGAACTCACCAGGCAGTCCCGCCGGCACCTCGATGGATGGGAACGCGGGCGGCGGCGACTCCGCTTCGCCGAGGTGACTTCCCTTTGCGTCAAACACCCAGCGACGCGAACTGGCCCAGCGTTCCATGTCGGCGAGGTACTTGGTGAGCTGCTCGCGAGCGGCCTGGTGGGCGCTGCGGATTCTCTCCGCCTCCTCATCCGCGACTTTGGCCTTCTTTAAGACGGCAGTAAGGTCGGCGAGTTCGGCCGCCGCCGTCTGGCTGGCGAAGCTGGCGCCGGCCTCCTGTCCTTTGAGTGGGACTGCCTGGAATCTGCTCTCGACCAGCTTCATCCGTTGGAGCTCGCCAATGAAATCTGCGACGGGCGCGACCAGGACGGCTGCATCTCCACCGTCCAAAAGGCTATTGGGGAACCAAGGGCCGCAGGCAAACAAGCTGCACGGGGCTTGAAGCAGTGCCGCGCCAAGGAACGCGGCAGCACACCGTGCGAAGAGCCGTGGCCAAGGACCGCCAGGGGCTCTGGTGGTCGCGCTAGCGTCTTGGACTGTGCCAGTCCTCTGGCGCTTTTCTCCAGACCTGGACTTTACCCAAAGCGCCAGAGGACTGGCGCAGTCCAAAGCCTGGCGGAAGTTCGGTCCACTCCTGCGGGGACTACTGTCTTTCCATTTCAATCTGCACCTCACGGTCTTCACTCAAGCGCAACCAACCGATGACTTGCTTTTCACCCGCCGGCAAACGGCAAGGCTGCGTTCTGGTTTGGAGTTTCCCGGCGGACGGACCGCCATCGATAAACTCGAAGTCGCGCAAGCCATCGCCCGCCACCAGGCGGGCATTGCTCCAGCGCACTTGGATGGTCAGCCGTGAGGAAATGTCGAGCTCACCATCGTTGATGAGGCTGATTCCCACCAGCCCCGGCTCGACCCGGCGCGTTTCCACCCGCATGCTTTCCCGGGGGGAACGCCCCGCCACTATCGCAGCCAAAGTCGGCCAGCGCCAGTTCAAAGTGTCGTCCACCACGGGCAGCCGATACCAGATGACGCCCCGCATCGCGGCGGGCCGGTTCGTGGCCAAGAGCTGGACCAGTTGAGCCAGGTCAACCGGATTAGCGCGTACCTCGCGCAACTGGACGCCCGCCGGCCAGGTCTTGCTCGGGCCTTCGGCGGACAGGCCGATAAAGCGGCCTCCAGCATCAAACGCGGTCAGGTAACCGTAGGTCGGCAATGCCACGCGGAAAGGGATGCCGACCTGGGCCGCGCGCTCGACTGCCCGCCGGGCGGCGGCAGGGTCGCAAAGGGTGAAGGGCGCGTCGAATGCGCGCGGGCGCTGGAGCGAATGCACTTGCAGCACATAGTCGTCCGCAGCGGCGGCGAGTCGTTTGAAGGCCGGCTGGTCAAGCCAGCTCGGAAGCGCGGTGATGCTCACCGGCAGCGGGGCGACTCTTCGGCGGAAGGCTTCGACCCAGGCGCGGTAGCCGTCGAGCTTCGACGCCGCGCAGTCGAAGTCGATCTGCAGTTCGCGGGGCGAGAGGCGATGCGACCTGGCTTCGGTGACGAGCGAAGCAGCCACGTCAGCCAGGAAGGCAGTCGTGGCATCGTTGGTCACGACGGAGGCTGGGCAGGGGCCAATGCGGAAGGCCAGGCCGATGGGGCATGGCGCATTCGTCAAGACAGAGTAATCGAGCGGGACGCGGATCAGTTGCGGCTGTTTGCCTTGCCAGGAGCCCTCGGCGCTAAGCACCGTCAGCCCGGAAAACGTGGAGGCGTGCTGCGCGATGGCGTCGCGGACCGGCTCCGTCCAGGCGCGCTGCCAGACGTAGGCCTCGTGGGTGAGCGGGCCTTGAAGGTAGGGCGCGGTGTCCCCACCGCGCCGCGGGAGGTCGCCAATGCCGGCACGCGTCGGACGGCTTGCGACGCTCGCGGCGCGGTGGGGACACCGCGCCTTACCCACGACGGGTTCGAGCAGCGCGGCGGATAGACTTGTTCCGACCGCATAGAGCGCGAGAAACATAACTGCGCCCGCGCACGCGACCCTTGCTGGCAAGGACGCGTTCCACCGCGTCCCACCTCTTAACCATGCAGTTGGCGGAAGCCCCGATAAACCGCAGAGACGCGATGGACGCAGCACGGCCAATGCGCAACCAGACTGCGCGAAGCGTTTGGAGTGCGTGGAGCTTGCTCCCGCTTTGGAAGCGCCCCACGCCTTACAACAGCGCCAGCAAGCTGGACGCACTCCATACGCTCCGCGTGCCAGCTCTTCCATGAAGATTCTCGCAGCCTGCGAGCCGGCGGTCGTAAGGCCGGACCGATCCAAAGCCTCGTTCACCGGCATTTCTCGGCCAACTCCTCCGCCGGATAAGTCCAAATCTCGGCCAGCGTGGGGTGATAGTGCGGCATGGCCGCCAGTTCGTGGACGGTCATGCGCTTGTGCATGGCAGCAACGATCTCGTGGATGAGCTCGCCGCCCACCGGCCCGACGCAGCCGCCGCCAATAATCTCGCCGCCGACGGGGTCGGCCAGCAGCTTAACGAAACCGTCCTTGGCCTTCATGATCAGCGACTTGCCGTGATCGTTGAAGGGATAACTGGCCGCCAAGTAATGGCGGTTCGCCGCCCGGGCGCTCTTCTCAGTCAAGCCAACGACGGCAACTTGCGGCTCGGTAAAGATGACCTCAGTGAGCAGGCGATAATCCATCGGCTTCACCTGTTCGGGATGGGCCAGGTTGTGCGCGGCGACTTCGCCCTGTTGGATGGCAATGTGGACAATCTCGTGCAGGCCGGTGCAATCGCCGGCAGCATAAACGTGCGGCAGGCTGGTTTGCATCTGCGCATTGGTGACGATGCGGCGGCCTTCGACGCGGACCCCGATGCCTTCGAGGCCGAGCGAGGCGCTGTTCGGCACCCGGCCAAGCGCAAACAGAATCTCCTCAGCGCGCACACGCATGCTCTGGCCGTTGTGCTCGAAGGCAACTTCCTTCCCATCGCCGACGCGGCGGGCATCGAGGAGCTTGGTACCAGTGTAAAGGTCGATGCCTTCGCGGCGGAGAACTTTCTCCAGTTCGCCGGTTGCGTCGTCATCGAGCTTGGGCAAGACGTGGCCGCTGCGCTGCACCACTGTCACCCTGACGCGGAAGCGGACGAAGAATTGCGCCAACTCGACCGCCACCGGGCCGCCGCCCAACACGATGAGCGATTTAGGGAGCCGGGCCAGGCTGAGGGCCGTATCGCTGGTAAGATAGCCCACGTCCTCAAGCTGCGGCAGTGGCGAGGGCGCGACGACCGACCCCGTGGCAATGACGAAACTCGCGGCGGTGAGCTTGTCCCCCGCGCTCAGTTCGAGCGTGTGCGGGTCGGTAAAGCGAGCGAGGGCGCGCAGGAACTTGAACTTGCCGTTGACGAGCTGCTGCCGTCGGCAATCGGCAAAGTCCTTGACCAGAGCATCCTTGCGCGCCATGACCTGGGCGAAATTGAAGCTGACGTCCTCCGTGCGGATGCCCCAGGGTTCAGGGTGGCTGGCCAGGTGCAAGACCTCGGCCGCGTAGAGCAGGGCCTTGGTCGGCATGCAGCCGCGCAGGATGCAAAGGCCGCCGATTTCCTCGCCGCCCTCAAGGACCACTGTGTTCAGGCCCTCGGCCGCGGCGGTCCGTGCCGCAGCATAGCCGCCGCCGCCGCCGCCGATCACCGCAAGGTCATAATCGAACTTTGCTCCCATCGTGTTCATGCCGGAAGCATGTGCCATGCGTTTCCGGCTGGCAAGGCGGGGTTCGCAGTCAGCGCGAACGACGGATGGCGGTTGGTTAGCCCGCAGGACCAGAAGGAGCGAGACTCCGCAAAAAGCGGCCTTATTCGAATAGGGCACAAACCAACGCCGTCGAAATTAGGCACGAGCTCGCTGGAGCAGCCGCGGCGTGGGGGAGGATGCCAGCGGAGAATGCGAGGAGCAAAAGCTCACCAATAGAGCACCAATAGAGCACCAATAGAGGAACAATAGAGGAACAATAGAGACCGCCTCCGGGGCTCCCGGCTTGCAGGGGGCTTTGGAGTAGCCTTGCCCGGCATGGGCGCTCCGGCTCTTTGCCTGGGCGGGTTCGTCAGCCCTGCGGCGCGCGTCCGAGACAGGCTTCGAGGCCCTCCGCCACGCCGTGCCCGTGGAGCAGTTCACTGACGTGGCCGTCCTGCTCGCGCACCGCCTGCTTGACCGGTTCCACCGCATTCCCCGGCGCCGCCAGCCACCGGGCATACCGGCGTGAAAGCATGGGCAGATCGTTCAACTGATCGCCGGCGGCAAACACCGCTTCGGCGCTCATGCCCAGCCGGCGCGTGATTTCCGCCAGGGCCGTGCCTTTGTTGAACGCCTCATGGCTGAAGCGCGCATAGACGTCGTTGCGCACGAGTGTGAGGCCAGGAATGCCGCGGCAGTATCCCGTCAGGTATTCGTGGATGACCTCGACATCGCTATGATTGCCGGCGATGAGACAGAACGGCGAATAGGCGTCCTCGTAGAGCCGGGCATGAAACCGGGCGCTGATCCAGGCAAGGATATGGGGCAGGTC
>Ga0181538_10003137_pt1 | contig 16411 bp, 14 predicted proteins | sample PEATcosm2014_Bin_40_FD_119773 | JGI IMG/M metagenome (GOLD analysis project Ga0181538, IMG submission 119773) | Peatland microbial communities from MTU Mesocosm Facility, Houghton, MI, USA - PEATcosm2014_Bin23_30_metaG | ecosystem: Environmental > Terrestrial > Soil > Wetlands > Peat | place...
GATGGATGTGCATTTCCCGACGACGGATGGCCGGGAGTTGATCTTTGTGCGTTACACCCAACCGGAAAAGGACCAACAACTATTGCTGGCGCAAATGAATTGGGAGCTGCCGCCACAAGCGCCACCCAAGATCACGGCGAAAGGGGAGATGGAAAATGGCTACAGACCTTCGCCGAGCCAGCGTTGATTTGCAGGCACTTACGCATCCAAACACCCTCCAGTTGCGAAAGTCGGGATAATCTTAATCTCAAATCATAATCTTAATCATAATCTTAATCTCTCCTTCGCTCAGAGATTAAGATTAAGATTAGGATTAAGTTTAAGAGGAGAGTGGTGGGGGTGGCGCGGCCCAGTAAGGACAGCGGACCCAGCGGCCCGGTTCGGCTTCGATGAGTTCGGGTTTGTTCGCGCGGCAATCGGGCTGCGCGACGGGACAGCGGGGATGAAAACGGCAGCCGCCGGGCATCGCGTCAAGCGCGGGCACATTTCCCGGAATGGCGCGCAAGCGCGCTTCCGCCGCCCCGAGCACAGGCACGGAGGCGATCAGGGCGCGGGTGTAGGGATGCAAGGGCTGCCGCAATAACGCGCGCGCGGGCGCCATTTCGACGATTTGCCCCGCATACATGACGGCAACACGATCGGCAATGTCGCCGACGATCCCCAGATTGTGCGTGATGAGGAGCAGGCTCATGCCGAGGCGCTGCCGCAAGTGCTTTAGCAAATCGAGGATTTGCGCCTGAATGGTGACATCCAGCGCGGTGGTCGGCTCGTCGGCCACGAGCAGTTTTGGCTCCGCGGCCAGGGCCATGACGATGAGAACGCGCTGCTGCATCCCGCCGGACAGTTCGTGGGGAAAGTTTTTCAAGCGCGACTCCGGCGCGGGAATGCCGACCGACTTGAGCAGGCGCGCCGCCTCGGCATCCGTGGCCGCGCCGGGCCGGTGCAATCGGAGCATCTCCTTGATTTGGGCGCCGACGCGAAAGACCGGATTGAGCGCCGCGCCCGGCTCCTGGAAAATGTATGCGACCACCCCGCCGCGGAGTGCGCGCAAGCGGCGTTCCGAAGCCTGCAAAACATCCACGCCATCGAGCAGGATTTTGCCGCCGGCATAATGGGCGGGCGGCTCCGGCAGCAGCCGCGCGATGGCCAGGGCCGTGGCGCTTTTGCCGCAGCCGCTTTCGCCGACCAGACAAAATGTTTCCCCCGCCGCGATGGAAAAGGAAACCCCGTCCACCGCGCGCAGCCGCCGGCCGCCAGACGCGAAATCAATCTGCAAATTGAGGATTTCCAACAAGGCGACAAATGTACGGGTGGCCTTTTGGGATTGACCAGCTTTTTTGCGGTTGTGCGCAAGACAGGCAGGTTCATCCCGGTAGGGCGAAGCTGCTGCGGAGCCTCAAGAATTCAGGGCAGAGCGCAGAATTCGCAGGTAGGGACGGCTCGCCGAGCCGTCCGTCCCCCGGACGCCTCGGCGAGGCGTCCCTACCCCCATCCTGCTAATCTGTGGCCCATTCCAGTTTCGGTTGCGGCTGGCCGCTCTGTGTTCTTTGCGGTTAAATCCGCAATCCGCCTTGTCCTGACGAAGCCGGGCGAAGCCGGAAATCCGCCCTCCTTCGCCACGGCTACGGAGGGCAGGCAATCCGCAATCCGCAATGCAGCCTGTCGCACCCATTGACTATGCCTTCGTGCCTCACGCAGACTATTTAATCATAGCCTCTAATTCTTGTCAAGCCCTCGTTGCGGCCTCCAATCCCCGCCCCAGGCGGGCGCACTATGATTCCGGGGAGCACACGTCCCGATTCCGAATCGGGATGTCGTCGCCGGCGCCCCCGCCGGCCACATCTTTGGGTTCTATAGCAGTCATGCCCTGGAATTGCCCAAATGCGGATGTTGGGGGAGCGCGGTGGTCCCGACCGCCACGTTCGGCGTACCGCCGAACGCTCTTCACTTCAGGTTATTGGGATTGAGCGGTTGCAGTTCGCAGGGCTGGAACAGACCGTCTTTGCGGATGAGCCGACCGTCGAACCAGACTTCCCCGCCGCCCCATTCGGGACGCTGGATCAGCACCATGTCCCAATGCACCGCGGAATGGTTGCCGTTGTCCGCTTCCTCGTAAGCCTGGCCGGGGGTGAAATGCAGCGAGCCGGCGATTTTTTCGTCGAACAAAATGTCGCACATGGGATTGAGGATGAAGGGATTGAAGCCGAGCGAGAATTCGCCGATGTAACGCGCGCCCGGATCGGTGTCCAGGATTTCGTTCAGGCGCTGGTTGTTGTTGGAGGTGGCCTTGATGATTTTGCCGTCCTTGAATTCCAGGCGGACATTCTCAAATTTCGTGCCGGAATAAATTGTGGGGGTGTTGTACTGGATGCAGCCCTGCACGGAGTTCTTGACGGGGCAACTGAAGACTTCGCCGTCGGGAATGTTGCGTTTGCCATCGGCCAGAATGGCGCCGATGCCTTTGATGCTGAATTGGAGGTCGGTGCCCGGCGACTTGATATGCACGCGGCCGGTTTTCTTCATCAGTTTTTGCAGCGGGATCATGGCGCGGGCCATTTTTGGATAATCCATTGTGCAGACCTGGAAATAGAAATCCTCGAAGGCCTCGGTGCTCATGTTGGCGGCCTGGGCCATGCTGGGCGAGGGCCAGCGGAGGACGCACCAGCGCGTATGTTTGACACGGTATTCCTGCACGGGCCGCGTGGTTTTCGTGTAGAGTTTCATCAGGGCGCCGGGGACATCAGAGCTTTCGCTCGTGTTGTCGGCGCCGCGGACGGCGATGTAGGCTTGCATCCGTTTCATGCGGGACATTTCGACGTCGCGCACCAGCCGGGCGTGGGGCGCGGTGGTCTGGAGCATCATTTCGCGGGAGAGGCGCGTGTGGCGCGCTTCGATGAGCGGGAGCGCGCCCCGGCGCCGGGCGGCGCGCGTCAATTCGATGGCGAATTCATCGGGCACATCAATCATTTCCAGCAGGATGCGGTCGCCCGCGGCCAGGGCGGTGGAATAGGTCACCAGGAGGTCGGCCAGCTTTTTGTAACGAGGATCAGTCATAAGTTTGGCAGACAAGTCAACACCAACGGGGGCGGAAGCGCAATAAAATCCGGATCCATATTCAGGTAGGGACAGCGCGCCGCGCTGTCCGCGCCGGGTCCAGTGGCTCAACATCCCGCCCCCGGACGCCTCGGCGAGGCGTCCCTACCTGAGTAGTCACGACTCCAGATTAAGATTAGGATTACGAGGAAGAGGAAGATTCAAGGGGGGAGGAGGGAGAAACCATCGGTGGGCGGCGCGCCCAAGACGCGGGGGTCCCCCTCAAAAAGGACCCAGCTCTTCTTGACTGTAAATTTGGTTTTCCCCGCCAGCGCCGCCGCCTCCAGCGCCTCCCAGCCGTTGAGATCGAACGCGGCGAAACTGTTGCGGAAGAAGTGATTTGAGGTGGACGACCCCGGCCCCGGAACCATCGTGGTGTTCAGGTAGAAGGTCAATAAGTGCTGCAGGTAGTCCCAATCCCGGTCATTGTACAGCGCCGACTTGGCAAAGTTGTGGCGCTGGATCGCGCCGGCGGTCTTTTGGTCTTCCACCGCCTCGATCGGTTCCAGGGGGTCTTCCGCCGTGTGCAAGAGGAGAAAAGGCGGGCGCACGGAGGCGCGGATGTAAGTCTGATTGGTCAGGGCCGCCACGGCGTCCAGCAAGGTGGGGGCGCGGTTGGTCAGGGTGGCGCGCGCGCGGCGGAAGAAATAAAATTCATCCGTGGCGCCCGGCATGAAGATCAAGCCCTTGACGGCCGGATTGCGCTTAAAGGAGCCGAGCAACACCGCGACGCAATTCGAGCGGTTGAGTTCCGGCGGGCGGGTGGTGAGCGGCATTTTGGCAAACGCATCCTGCCAGTTCGTTTGGGCGCGGAGCGGGAAACCGGCGCCCAGCAGGGCCAGGAACAGCAGCCCCGCCCCGCGGAGCCGCATCGCGGGCCGGCTGAGAAGTCGTTTGTTCATGCAATGACAGCCCCATTTCTCTCATTTTAGCAGCTCCCCGACAAGCTTGAAACCGCTGTTGCGAAATCCGCCTTGTGGAAAGGCCATGTGGAAAGGCCATGCAACCGGGTGGCAAAGAGACCCAGTTATTGGTGTGCAATTGACTTTGCCTGACTCTGTCGAGGCCATGCTATCGCCACAGTTGGTGGCCCTGCATCTGGCAATTGGCCTGTTTGTGACCGAAGAAGTCACCTTGGGACAGGCCGCGGAAATCGCCGGCATTTCGCAGACGGCATTCCTGAAGGAATTGCGGGTCCGCCGCATTCCGATTCATTACGGCCGGGCCGAACTGGAGGAAGACCTTCGCGTGATTGAGTCGCTCGCCCCCCAATGAGTGTCGTTTCCGACACCTCGCCGCTGACCGCGCTGATAACGGTGGGGCATTAAGCAGCAATCTCAAGACCGCCGCCTTAGGAACGGTGGGCGAATAGGCATGCTGAACAAGCGGCGGTTCGCGGGCGCCTGAAGGGTGGACGAGATAAAAGTGGGGGCTGGCAAGCCTCGGGCGGATTCGGGGGGCTTTGTCCCGAAGGGACATTCTGACAATAGCCCGGCGTTTCAACAGATTTCTTTTCGGGGCGGTTGATTAGACATTATTTGAAGCGGAAATCGAGTTTGAAGTTGCAGAGCCACGGCACATGGGGATCGACGCCTTCCTTTTCAAGGCGCTGGGGAAGGTTTTCAAAATGCTCTTTCCATTTATCGGCTTGGGGAGCGTTGGCCGGAGCGCTGAATGTAACGGTAGCAAGGCTCGGACAAGGTGCTGCCCCGTGGCTGGAAGGTTTGGCTCGCGATAGCAAAACCGGCCCAGTGCGGGGTGAAGGCACTGGGAGGCAAAGTTCGGTAGTGGAGCTGCAGAGCTTTTGTTTGGCGCAAGGGGACCTGCTGGTTGTAATACCCACCGTCCGCAATGAATTCGTCCAATGCCTCCTCAACAAAGCGATGTTTCATCTCCGCACTGCGGCGCGGGCCGTCCTGATTGCTTCTGTCCCCTCAACAAGCCTCGACTTGCCGGAGCGCACAGCGGCGCGGCGCTCCCGGACTTCATCCAAATGGGCGCGTTCCACCGCCGGGTTCGCCTCGCCAGCCAGGCTGGCAAGGAGCTTTTCCACCAGCAACTCGCGTCCGCTTGCCGGCAGATTCATCGCTTCTTCCGCGACCATTTCAACTGAAAGAGCCATGTTGATAACATTAGGCAGGGGACATCGTTTGCAAGCCTGCTCTTGGTTCAATTTTGGCAAGGGGCGAAATTGCCGAATTCACTCCGGCAGCGTGGCGGCGCATGCTGCAATTGATGGCGAAGGTGGAACAGGCGGTGGTGCCGTTCTTCGTGACGCTTTCCTATAAGGAAGAGGCGAAGCGTGAGCAAAGCAGGGCGCTTTTGGACCAGGACCCTGGGATGTTCTTCTTGTACTCCCTTCGACAATGGGTTGCACGGCACTGGTACGACGTGGTTGGGTCAAAATCATTTTCGCACTACCGGGCAGGCACGCGGGTTGAAAAACTGCGTACAACGAAAGGCGCATTCGCCTACGCGGCCAAACGATATGTTGCCAAGAAGGAGGAAATGTCGGAATTGGAGAACAAGCCGGGCCGGTTTTGGGGCGTGGTTGGCCGAAAGAACCTGCCGTTTGGGAAACGGGAAGATCGGGAAGTGACGGCAAGCCAGGCGGTCAAACTGCGGCGCGTCATGCGGCGATACCGTGTGGCGAACACGCCCCCGGAGAAGCGCAAATACCTGCGCAAGAGCCAACTGTGGTCGGAAGATTTCACGGCCAAGCTCATTTGCAACGTGGAGTTTTGGCTTGAATGTCTGCCGAAATTGATCGAAATTAAGCTGGCATTTAAACGGCCAGTTGCGGCTGGGGCAGACCCGCTGCCTCGGCCTCGACAAAGCGATTGAACTTGAGTTCTCTCGCTTCGTGAGCGAACCTTCTACGCGGTGCGGGAAGAAAACGATCATATGAAAAAACATGAATTTGAAGACGCAAAGCTTCTCTGGAAATTGTTTTATGCTGGACAATGTTTCACGCACGTACAGGCAGCCGCTGAATACGTGCATACAAACCAACTTGCGGAGGACTCTCCGGTTTTTTATCCATTGGTAACAGCCGTTTATGTGCTTTACGGAAAGCCTTTCAAAATATCGCGTGGCATTGACTCGCTTGGGGAAGAAATAGTTCCAAGTGAATATCGAGAGTTGCATGGTAACTTGATAACGCATCGGGATAAACTCTACGCACATTCCGATGCGGATGCTTTTGAATGGCCCGATGTGGGACAAGTCAATCAAGTGCGCGTTGAGCGACTTCAGACGGAAATAATCTGGAAATGTAGCCAACTTCAGGCGAAGGCTACACTAATGCCACACATTATAAAGTTGTGCCTGTGCCTTCGACAAGCGATTGAGAGCCGCAAGTCAAAGCTTTGCATAAAGTACAAAAAATCCGTTCCCATGAAGCTCGGCGAATATATCTTGAACATCGATGACGTCGGTAATGAGTTTCTTAAGCCAGCAAAGCCAGTTTTCGTGACAAAATAAACGTGCAAAATGCTGGGCTCGTTGCTCCTACTTATGATCGGGAACAAACTCGTTGCAAAGCCTCTGCCCTTCTGCAATTTGCTCAGGAGTCATCTTCCCGGCGAGTCTTCCCAGGTGTTCGCGCATAGGAGCTGTGTCCCAATCATAATGCTCCAGATCACCCCAAATTGGATTGAAAGACAATTTACCTTTATCAATTGCCACTTTCAACCACTTGTATGCTTGAACTAAATCTAATTGGACACCCCTTCCATCCTCATAGGCTTGAGAAACAAGCTCTTGAGCCTCTGAATAACCTTGCATAGCCGCTTTGTAATACCACTCAAATGCCATTGCATGATCACGCGGCACTTTTTTCCCAATGGCATAAGCCAATCCGATGTCAAATTGTGAGGGCGCATACCCATGCTGCGCGGCGAGAGTCTCCCACTTAAATGCAAGCTCTTCGTGGTTTGGCATTGTTTTGGCGTTGTAATAAAAGATGGCCAAATTGTATTGAGCCATTGCATTTCCAGTTGAAGCAGCCCCTTGAAGAAGCAATTCGACACGCTCTTCTTTTCTTGAAGCAGAATCGCGGCGAAGTCTTTCGGCCGCATCAATTTGTTTCGATGCCTCATTCATCCTTTCGGCTTTTGTATTTACTTCATTGACAGGACTTTTTACCATTGCGAATGCACAAGCATAAACAACGGCAATAGCCGCCCATTCCGCTAATAGTGAATCCGATTTTAATGTGACAGTTGTGTAATTGCCGTCATTAAGTGCTCCAGGCGGTTCCCAAATGGCGGAATACCTTATCGGGTAAGTTTTCGTAAAGTCACCGATAACAAGCTTGGATTCCCAAGGGGCATTTAAGACAGTTATTCCAAAAAGAGCCAGTCCGCAATACGTCAAAAGCTTTTGGTTCTTATTCATGGCTTCCATGTATGGGCTGGTGTTCTTCTCAGCGTGATTACCGGGCGAGCGTCAATCAACAGCCAAACAATTGACAACCGCATTTTATGTGCCACTGTTTCAAATAATTGCATTTTAACCTCGAATCTCCGAACTCGTCGGATAATGCTCACATTTGTTTTCTAAGCCGTTCCGCGTCTGCAAGCAGGCTCAACGTGATTCTGGCGGAAATGTTCTTGCCTCTCAATTCAATGTCTTTTATCGCGTGCCCGGCATGTAGCGTTTCGGCCATGAATTTAACAGCGTCGTCTTTGCTGTCCCATCCCTGGCTTGACTCACGCGGGCCTTGTTGCTTAATATAAACTCTCCATTCTTTCATTGTTTTCCTTTATGTGTGACACGTCCATCTTGACGGTGGATTGCGGTGGCAGGCTGGAGTGCCACCGGCATTGTCGTGCGCACTTGCGGCGGTGGCGCGCCATGCCGCCCGAAACGCTTCCCAAAACCTACGCACGAAGTTTAGCAGCCTTTTCATTTGTCGGATTGAAGCACTTGCAGCGGTTCCTTGCAAGTGAGAATATGTTGCGTGGATAGGCCACGGAAGGCAAGAAACCCAAGCGAACGAACGGCGAAGCCCTCCCTGGTGGTGACGGCATTGGCCCCTGTATTGCGGAGGCAGGGGGGCGCAATGCTGGGGACAATGACGACACGACCAGGCACTTGTCGGGGCGGCTTGTCCCGGCGTAGGCTTGGCGAAGGGGGAAGCGTTCGCGTGTTGGCATTCGGCTTGGCCTTCCTGCCTTTGAGCAAGCCGGATGACGACACGGGAACGCTCCACGGGGAAAATGGTCTTGCCAGAGGTCGGGCAACGGCATTTACGCCGGGGCAGAACTTTTTTCAAAATTAGGGGTTGACAATGGCGCTAACTATGTTAATCTCACGAATAATATGTCAGAAGAACATGCAAAGCCAACGAATGCGACTGAGATCGGCCTGAAACTGGTCGGTCACTCAAAGTCCACGGAGTTCACCGCCTATCGGGGCTTGGTGATCGAGCTTTTCCCGTTCATTTTCGAGGCGTCCCAAAGGATGAGTGCGCGGGCCATCAGCCGGTTCCTGCTGGATGAGCAAGGCGTCAAGTTGAGCGCCGTCACGATCACGAAAGCTCTGAACGACCCCAAAAAGAGTTGGAATGCGTTTTTTGACACAATCGAACCGTCCGCGCGGGCCATTGCAAATTGGTCAAAATTGGAGACTTTGGAGTTCTTGTTTTGGGCCAGGGGCAAATACGAGAAAGGCGTTGACCCCGCCGTCGGAAATCTCTTTGGTCGGATTGTGGTCACGTTGTTTGTGAAAGGCGATCTCGTTGCGGCGGACAAGGTTCTCCGTGAGAAATGGTTTTGCATTAACATTGAAACCCGCCAAAAGGCAAAGCCGTATCTGGAAAGTCGGCTGGCCGTTTGGATGGAAAAGGCGAAAAGGAAATGAATATCGAAGGCGAAAAGAAACTGGACCGGGTTATGAGGTTGCCAGAGATTGCGGACAATTTGGGCGTGTGTGCGCGGTCGGTGCGGCGGATGACTGACCGGGGCGAACTGAAACAACTGCGGTGGGCTGATCTGGATTTGGATGCGTCCGCGCCTTTGGTGAAAGTGCGGGCGGCAATTTCAAAAAACCACCGGCAAGCCGTGTTGCCTCTGCATTCCGATTTGGCGGCAGAGTTGCGCAAGCTGCGGCTTGCGGAATGCAATCCTGAGTCCTTTGTGTTCAAGGGGCTGTTTCCGCGTAATGAGCGTTTCCACGCGGACCTGAAAGCGGCTGGCATTGACCCGCAAGACAAGGGTGGCGGTCGTCTGGATTTCCACAGTTTGCGCGTCACGTATTGTACGGAATTGGGTCCATTGGGCGGGAGCGAGCGTATCAGGATGGAACCGATGCGGCACCATGACCCCCGGTTGACAGCCGAAACTTACACGGATGCGCGGATGCTGCCGCTTGGGGATGCGGTCGCCAAACTGAGCTTTCATCGCAACGAAACCGGGCCGGTAACGTACGCACCGATAAGCGCACAAACACGGGTCCAGAGCCGTCAACCGGTGTCATCGCTTGTCACGGAAACGGCAATCGCAGATGGTCAAGACACCCTCGTAAATAGGGGGGAAAAGTCACTTCCTGTCATTCCGTGGCGGGGTCTGTCGCAAGTGGGGGAATGGTGCGCGGTACAGGACTTGAACCTGTGACCCCTACCGTGTCGAGGTAGTGCTCTACCACTGAGCTAACCGCGCTAAGGTGTTGATAATAAACAACGATAGCAGATTAAAGGGAATCTGTTTGCGCGGCAAGCTTTTTGTAATTATGCCCCGGAAGAAGTGATGGAGACGCTGTTTGACTTAAGCCCGGGCGAGGCCGCAGTCAGTTGAATTCGGCCCGGTTTGGCCGTGGATTGGACGATGGCCAGGCACATCCCATGGAACGCCTTCCGGCGGTCGCCCTTGAAATTCTCATAACTCGCCGGGTTTCCGTTGTCCAACCCGATGATCCTGCCCTCGCCTCGAAGCTCGAAAGCGACCTCATTGTCGGCGGCGGGCACCAGCCTGCCCTGCGCGTCCAGGATTTTGACTGTGACATGGGCAACGTCCCGGCGATCCGCCGCGATGGCGTCCCTGTCAACAGAAAGTCCAATAGCCGCCGGTTCCCCTGTGGTCGCCACCTCAGCCTCGGCGGCAACTTTCCCGTCCTTCCTGCCCACGGCTTTGAGCGCGCCCGGTTGATAGGGCACAGTCCATTTCAAGTGCAGATCCGAAGTGGTGCGGGCGGCCCGGCTCCGCCCCTCGGGCCGGAAAGGCTCGACGCGCGGGAACCAATAGCCCTGCACCCCCAGCGATTTGCCGTTCAGGAACAATTCCACGGTGTCGCAATTGGTGTAGCAGAGCACCGGGATGAATTCCCCTTCCTTCCCCTTCCAGTCCCAGTGCGGGAACAGATGCACCATCGGCTTGTCCGTCCACTGGCTCTGATAGAAAAAGTAGCCGTCCTTCTCGAAGCCGCAGGTGTTCAGCTCTCCACAGTCCGAGTTCTTGTCCGGCAACACGGTCGCTCCGGACGGACCGGTTCTCCGCCGAAATTCCATGCCGTCGAGGTAGTCAATGCCGGTCCACATAAAGTCGCCACACACGTAGTCATTGGTCTTCACAAATTTCCACAACTGTTCGATGTCGGGCCGGAAACAATCAATGCCGCCCCGCTCGGGATCGTCGCGCGAGGGGGCGGCAATCGCCATGTTCGCGTCCTCCGTGCCGATGAACCTTCTCCGCGGGTAATCCTGGTGGTCCACACTGTAGTATCTCTCCTCCCGGCCGCTTCCCCGCTCGCCATAGTTGTAGCCAACGACGTCCTGCAGTTCGAGGTACTCTTGCGAGACAGCGCGCGGCGCCGCGCGGGCGATCCGCCAGGAAGCGGCGGTGACGAACCGGGAAGGATCCTCCCGGTGAAAGATCTCAACCAGTTTCCGGAGAGTCTCGACGCCGGCGGGGAGGTAATCTTCGGAAATCTCGTTGCCCGCGCTCCACAGCACGACCGACGGGCGGTTCCGGTCGCGATGGACGAAGCTGGTTACGTCCCGCTCCGACCATTCGTCGAAGTACTTGGCGTATCCGTTGGCCGTCTTGTTTTGCTTCCATTCGTCGAAGACCTCATTCATCACCAGGAAACCCATTCTGTCGCACAGGTCCATGAAGTCCGACGAATACGGATTGTGGGAAGTCCGAATGGCGTTGCAGCCCATCGCCTTGAGGATTTCCAGCCGCCGCTGCCAGACGCGCTCGGGCACCGCGGCGCCGACCGCGCCGCAGTCGTGATGCAGGCACACGCCGTTCAGTTTCACCTGCTTGCCATTCAGCAGGAATCCCTTGTTCGCGTCGAACTCAATCCCTCGAATCCCCACAACCGTGTCGTACTGGTCCAGCACCCGGTCCTGATCCCTCACCGTGCTGCGGACCTTGTAAAGATAAGGATGGTCTGGCGACCACAAGTTCGGCCGGGCCACCTGCACCTGCTGCATGAATTCGTGTTCTCCGCCGTTCGCCGCGATGCTCTGTCTGGCTTCCGCGGTCTGGACCACTTTTCCCTCCCGGTCCACGATGCTGGTGGCCAGCGTGCATTGCGCGTCGCCCTGGCTTTCATTCTGAATCCGGGTCTTGATCTGGACGGTCGCGGAATTCATGTCCACTTGGGGAATGGTGATGAACGTGCCCCAGTAGGCGACGTGAATCCGGCTCGTCGCCAGCAGCCAGGTGTGCCGGTAAATTCCGGAGCCTGAGTACCAGCGGCAGTTGGGTTGGCGGGCGTTGTCCGCCTTGACCGCGATGACATTGTCGCCGCCGAATTTCAGGTGGGCAGTGAGATCGTAGCTGAAGCTGATGAAACCATAAGGCCGTTTGCCGAGGTACTGTCCGTTGATCCACACCTCGCTGTTCTGATAGATGCCGTCGAACTCGATGATCACCTTCCGGTCCCGGTAAGATTCGGGGAGGCTGAAGTGTTTCCGGTACCAGCCGATACCCGTGGGCAAACGCACGGTGTCCGAACCCTCCGGGCTGCTGAAAGGCTCCTCGATGCTCCAAGCATGTGGCAGATCCAGCACTCTCCAGTTGGCGTCGGCGAAATCCGGTTCCTGCGCGCCCGGCGCATCCCCCTTGAAGAACCTCCAGTCGAAGTCAAAGGAATCGCGGATGCGCGGCTCCCCGCGGGCAGTGCCGGCCGGCTGCGTCTGGGCGTTAGCCAGGCCCGCCGAACCCAACACCGCCAACCCGCCGGTCGCCACAACCGCCTGCCCCAGGAAACTGCGCCGGCTCAGGGTATCCGTCTTTTCGCGAGTGTTTTTCATAATCGTCTCCTCATTGTGATCATCTGTTTTCACCAGGCTTTTTTCCCCCAACAATCTCCCTTTTTGCACCGCCCAATCTTCGAGGCTGCACCGGTGAGAAAGAATTGTTTTTTCGCTCCCATTCATGCTGGGGGCATTGTGTCAGGCCGGCGGGGGAATGTCAACCGGCGAAAGTTGCCGGTCTTGTTTCCAATACACCGACTATTCCGTTAGTCCAACAACAGGTTGAAAAAACCGATTTGCTCCTTTTGCATCTGTTCGATCAGAAAATCCTTGCCCCGGTTGTTAAGGCTGGCGCGGTGGCATTGTCCGGCCCATAATCGAACCCGCGTGAGACTCATAAGAAAATCCGCGCTTTGGATGTTGTGCCTTGTGTTATCCGGCACGGCGTCGCCAGGCGCGTCGGTGCGCGTCGGGGAATTGCGTTGCGAACACCTTGAAAATCCAATCGGGATCGGCGTCCGCCAGCCGCGCCTTTCCTGGAAACTGCTCTCCAGCATTCCCGGCGAACGGCAGACCGCCTATCAAATCCGCGCGGGAGAAGCCGCCCATGGAGAAGCCGGCCTGTGGGATTCGGGAAAGGTGGCCTCGGACCAATCCGTGCTGGCGCCCTGGCAGGGAAAGCCGCTCGACTCCCGTTCCCGGGTTTTCTGGCAGGTCCGCGTTTGGGACATGGACGGCCAGCCGTCGCCGTGGAGCGAGTTTGCGTCCTTTGAGCTGGGCTTGTTGTCGGCGGCGACCGAATGGAAGGGCCGGTGGATCACGGCGGATTTGGGGCGATATGATGTCGAACAATCAGCCCTCGCCTCGGCATGGTGGATCAGCGCCGGGTCCGCCGCCAATGAAGCCGCGGCTGTCCGTCTCGCTTTTCAGATTCCTCGGGGGGCGTCCGTTCGCAGCGCAACCATTGACGCCGCGGCGGATGGCCTGATAACAATTTACGTCAACGGCCATGCCAATCGCCAGGGGAGCAGCAGCCTGACGGCGCCGCTTCACGCGGAGGTCCGCACCCAGTTGAGGCTGGGCGCCAATGTCGTCGCCATCGGTTCCGCCGCCGTGCGCGGCGCCCGGCCGGGCGCGGCCGCCCAGGCGGGCCAAAACGCCATGGCGGCCCATGTCTCGATAACGTTGGAGGACGGCGGGCGAATTGAAATGGAAACCGATGCCTCGTGGAAGGCGGCGACCGCCCCCGGCGGCAACTGGTTTGAGCCGGCGTTCGACGATTCGGCCTGGGCCGCCGCGAAGGCCATCGCTCCGTACACCGGGCACCCATCCCCGCACAGCGACAACACGATGGGGCCGGGCCGTTATTTGCGGAAGAACTTCACGGTGGAGGGCCGCATTGTCCGGGCGCGGCTTTACGCGACCGCGCTGGGCGTGTACGAGGCCTCGATCAACGGCCGCGTTGTCAACTCCAATTCCGTGCTGGACCCCGGCTGGACCGACTACACCCGGCGCGTAATGGTGCAAACTTACGATGTCACGGGGCTGCTTTCGCCGGGGAGCAACACGCTGGGGGCCGTCCTCGGCGACGGTTGGTACGCCGGGCGGCTGGGATGGATGGGACTGGCGCAATACGGCAAGCGCCCGGTTTTCACCGCGCAACTGGAGATTCTCCACGCCGACGGTTCGACGCAGATCATCGCCACCGACGATTCCTGGAAGGCCGGTCCCGGCGCCATTGCCGCCTCCGATCCGCAGTGGGGCGAAGTGATTGACGCCCGCAAGGCCGTGCCGTGGAACAGCGCGGCGTTCGATGATTCGTCGTGGGCGGCGCCGGTTTTGGAAACGCACTCCATTGCCCTGGTCCCGCAGCGCGGGCCGCCTGTAAGCAAGTTGCTGGAGCTGAAGCCGCGGACGATCACACGCCTGGGCGAGGCGTGGATTGTGGACTTCGGCCAGAACATGGTCGGCCATATCCGGCTGGCGGCGCACGGGGCCGCGGGCAGCGAAATTGTGGTGCGCCATGCGGAGATGCTCAACGCCGACGGCTCGATCTACACCGAAAACCTCCGGCCCGCTCTCGCCACCGACAAATTCATCCTGGCCGGGAAAGGGCGCGAGACATTTGAACCGCTGTTCACCTTCCACGGGTTTCGCTACGCCGAGGTCACCGGCTACCCTGGCAAACTCAGTCCCGCCGACGTGCGGGGAATCGTCGTCGGCTCGGACAATCCGGCGACCGGCGCGTGGGAATCGTCGGACACCAATCTCAACCAATTGTTCTCGAACATCGTTTGGGGGCAGCGCGGCAATTTTCTCAGCGTGCCGACCGACTGCCCGCAACGGGACGAACGGATGGGATGGATGGGCGACGCGCAAGTCTTCGCGCCCACGGCGGCCCGCAACGCGGACGTGGCGGCCTTCTTTGACAAATGGATGGTGGACGTGGACGACGGGCAGAGCGCGCGCGGGGATTTTGCCAAGTGCTCCCCCCGCGTCGCCGACAACTCGGCCGGATGGCCGGTGTGGGCGGACGCGGGTGTGATCATTCCCTGGGTGATGTACACCTGCTACGGCGACACCGCGTTCCTGGCGGACCATTACAACCAGATGGCGCGATGGGTGGATTACTGCGCCGAAACATCGCGGGGCCTCCTGCTGTCCGGCGGCGTGGGCGACCACCTGGCGCCCAGCCCCACGCCGGTTGATCTTGTTGACACCGCCTACTTCGCCAACTCGGCGCGCATCGCCGCCCGCGCCGCGGAATTGCTGGGCAGGAGCGGGGACGCGGCCCGGTATGGAAAACTCCACGACGACATCGTGGCCGCGTTTGACCAGGCGTTCGTTTCCACCAACGGCACACTTCGCGGCGACACGCAAACCGCCGATATTCTCGCCCTGCGCTTTGACCTGTTGCCCGACAACCTCCGCCCGGTGGCCGCCGCCCGTTTGGCCGCGAACGTCGAGCAGACGGGTCATCTGACGACGGGATTTGTCGGCGTGGGCCTGATTTGCCCGGCCCTCACGCAGATCGGGCGCCCGGACCTCGCCTGGAAACTCGTCTTCACAGACACCTACCCGTCGTGGCTGTTCTCCGTGAAGAATGGGGCGACGACGATCTGGGAACGCTGGGATGGCTGGACGCCCGAGCGCGGCTTTCAGGATGCCTCCATGAATTCCTTCAACCATTACTCGCTTGGCGCCGTCGGCGCGTGGTTTTACTCGGGCGCGGCGGGCATCGAGTTGGATGAGTCGCATCCGGGCTACAAACATTTCGCGTTGAAGCCGCAATTCACGGCCCGGCTGTCGTTCGTCAAAGCGTCGCTCGACTCGCCTTATGGGACGATCTCCTCCTACTGGCACAGAAGCGGAAAGCAACTGCTCTACGATGTGACGGTCCCGCCGAACACGACCGCCGAGCTGATGCTTCCGGCGCCGCCGGAGAACGTGCGCGAGGCCGGCCGCCCCGTCGCCTCCCTGGCCGCCGCCTTCACCCGCCTGGCCTTGGAGCCGGGGGCGCATCATTTCGCGCTGCCGCCGCTGTCCAGCGATGCCAGATAGCCGGGAGCAAAGGTTCTCACCAGGATATTTCATGCCCCGGACGAAATGCCTACAGTCTGGAGCGCCGGCTTGCAGCCGGCTTGGGGATCGCAATGACGCTGAAAGCCGATTTCGCCATCCGACGCTCCGAGTTTGTCCCGGTATAATTTCTTGAGGCTTTGTAACATAATCTTCCATTCAATGGGCGAATGAAATTCGCTGGTTAATCATGGGATAAGAGTAATCGAAGGAAGCAAGGGCGCTATGGGGTGTTACCCTGCCACGGATGCGAGACAAAATTCTTCGTACACAGGGTAGGGACGCCTCGCCGAGGCGTCCGGGCGTCCCGGCGGGACGCCCCTACCACGGTTGAACCACTTCCGACTTTTTCAATTTGGGTTCGTTTTGCAAAAATGCCTTCATGGGTTATCGCCTTTTCCGACGCCGCCAGGGTGTGAGACAAAATTCTTCAAATTTCAATTTCGCCTCTTTTTTTGTTGCCATAATATATGTAAAGATATATACTAGGCCCATGACACCAAAATCGTCTCCACAATCGCTGATCGCACAAGC
>Ga0181538_10003140_pt1 | contig 16399 bp, 9 predicted proteins | sample PEATcosm2014_Bin_40_FD_119773 | JGI IMG/M metagenome (GOLD analysis project Ga0181538, IMG submission 119773) | Peatland microbial communities from MTU Mesocosm Facility, Houghton, MI, USA - PEATcosm2014_Bin23_30_metaG | ecosystem: Environmental > Terrestrial > Soil > Wetlands > Peat | place...
ACATCCCGCAGTCCTGGCCGCTCGAATTCAACCTGCGCCCGCATGAGCGCGATCTTGCCGCGCCGGCTCAAGAGCCCACCTCGCAGACCCAGGCGGAACCCACTGTCGCGCCGGTTGCGCTCGCTGGCGCAAGGCAACGGATCTGCGCCGCATTCACGCAATCTTCCGGCAAGGGAGAGAAGCTAACGGCGCCGCGGCTCTTCCAGGGCCTAGAGCAGATTCTGGGCCGGTCCAAGGGCGATTGGAATGCGATCCTCCTCCGCGATCTCTGGACCAGCCTGGAGGCGAGCCAGACCGGCCGCGCGCTTTCAGTCGAGCATGAGGAGACCTGGCTGATCCTCGCCGGTTTCTTGCTACGGCCCGGCTTCGGTGTGGCGATGGATGAGGGCCGGATCGACGGCCTATGGCGCATTCGCGGCGACGGGCTGCGCTTTCCCGGCAAACGCACCAAGCTTCAGGAGTACATCCTGTGGAGACGGGTGGCCGGCGGCCTCTCACGGGAAAGGCAGGAAATCCTGCTCCTGGCAGAAAAAGACAAAATCGGGCAGCCGAAAAGCGTCTCCCCCGAACTGATCCGCATGGCCGGATCTTTCGAACGGATCGGCCACGAACTCAAGGCGGAGCTGATCGGCCGCTTCATAGAAACGGTCGTGGAGCTCGCGTCTCAGCAAAAGCACTGTGCGCCGTATCTTGCCGCGCTCGGATTGCTTCTTAGCCGGACGCCATTTTACGCCGGCCCGGAAAGCGTCGTGCCGCCGACGCTCGTGGAAAGGGCGTACGAGGCGTTTCGCCCGTTTGATTGGAACGACCCGGAATTCGCGGAGGCGCAGGTGCTGTTCCTGCGCGCTGCTCGCGCCGTTGACGACCGGCGTCTAGATCTACCCAAATCATTGCGCAATCAAATCGCCGACAAGTTGGAGAAGTGCAGAATCGCGCCAATCAAGGCCGGCCGCCTCAGAACTTTCGTGCCGGTCGAGCGCGTGGAACGACTGAGTTTGTACGGAGAGGCCGCGCCACCTGGGTTGATCCTGAGCGGAGACTGAATTTGAAATTAGAGACGTTTCTATGCCGTCGAATGCGCGGCGAGATATTCGGCAAGCTTGTCTTGTTCGGCACGAGCCTCGGCGACTTTGCGAAGAGGCAGAAGGCCGTTGCCTAGCGCCAGAAGCCCCCCAATTTGGTTGAACACCATCGAGTGCATAACGCCAAATCCCCCGAAAAACGCGCCCCCGATGCAGATCAGATTCGGACCGAGAATGAGACCCCAGCTTCGGTTGATATTCCGCTGAAGATCGCGGGAAATATCATGCAGCTGGAGAAGTTTGACGAGGCTCTCCTCCATGAACACGACCTGGGCGGTGTCGGTCGCAATGCTGGAGGCACCGCGCAGCGATATGGAGACATCGGCCTTTTTCAGGGCAATCGAGTCGTTGACGCCGTCACCAATGAAGCAGACCTTTCTTCCCTCCTTCTGGAGAATCTCGACATATTTGGCTTTGTCCTGCGGCAGGACCTCAGCGAAATAGCGATCCATGCCGAGTTTGTCCGCGAGGCTGCGCGTGGGCCGGTCGTGATCGCCCGAGATAATGGCGAGATGTTTGGCGCCACGCGCGCGCAAACCTGCGATGACCTCCTCGGCTTCGGGCCGATTAGCGGCGCGCATTTCGATGGCGCCGCCCAAAGCGTTGTCAACGCCCAGCATGATGAGCGAATGGCCTTCGTCGTGGACGTTTTCCATCTCCCGATCGAGTTCGGCAGGCAGTTTAAGGCCCTCATGCTTCATGAAGCGGGCGCTTCCAACACGAACCGTATGGCCGTCGATGCCGACGGTAATCCCATAGCCGACATGATATTTCGAATCGTCGGTCTCCGGCATGGGGAGTCCAAGCGACTCGAACTTGTCCAGGATCGCTTTGGCGATCGGATGACTGAACTTATTTTCTGCGGCGGCGGCCCATTGCAGAATTTGCTGCTCGGAATATTCCCCGAACGTTAGCACACGGCCGACTTCTGGGCGTTCACGGGTCAGCGTCCCGGTCTTGTCGAAGAGGAACGTATCGACATTACGCATCACTTCAAGGGCCCGCCCATCCTTGACGAGAATGCCGTGCTGAGCGCAGAGGGTCAGCGACGAAAGCATCGCAATCGGCGCGGCCATTCGAATACCTGTTCCGAGGTCGCAGTTAACAATGGCGACGGCGCTGTTGACGCCGCGGGTTGCGAGACCAAAAGCCCCGAGAGCCAAGGTTGGCACCACGGCCTTATCGGCCAACTTTTCTCCTTGCGATTGGGAGTGCAGTTTGTAACCGGCCGTGTCGTTGAGAATCCGTGCAAGCTTGGCTGAGGTCGTCTCTTCGCCCGCGTTCGTGACCGACACACGAATCTTGCCGGCGAGCACGGTCGTTGAGGCTAAGACCCTATCACCCTTGATCTTTTCGGCCGGGGCGGATTCCCCGGTGAGGGTGTGCTGATCGATCATCGCCATTCCGTCGACGACTTCTCCGTCAACCGGCACCGTTTCTCCGGTATGAACGATGATGATGTCGTTGACCTTGAGCTTCTCGAGCGGCGTTTCCACTTCGATGCCATCGAGACACAACCACACGAACCGAGGCTGCTTGCCAAAGACATTGAGCAGCATCTTCTTGGAATTGTCTTCGGTTTTTTCGACGAGTTTGCGCGCCAGGCTCAGGCTCCAAGCCAGAACCGTGCCGGCAAAAACCTGGTTGGTGGCAAGGCAAACCAGCACGACGATAGCATCGAGCACATCGACTCCGAGGCGCTTTTCCTTGAACACGACGTTGTAGGCGTTTTTGAAGCTAGGAAGTACCGAATAGAAAAAGACGGCGGCGCTGAGCGGCGTCAAAGAGGGAACCAAAAACCGGGTAGCCGCCGCAAGACCGACTGACACCGTACAAATGGGCAAGTCGAGGTCGACAGGCGTCGCGGCGATGTTTTTCGATTTGTGAAGCACATCGTCAAGGATTTCGATGAGCTGATGCTTTTGGATGTGCCTTTGATCATAATGGATGAGGACGCTGGAGGTGAAATCGTTGGTGGTATAGCGGCCCACGCCGAAGGCATTCATGAGTTCCCGCTCGATGGCCTGGCACAATTCGCGCTTCCGGAACAAAGCCGGATTCTGCAGACGAATGCGCCCTTCGATCTCATGCTTGACCGCCCAACTCGAGAGTCTTTGGCCATGACGGCACAACCGAATTATGTTCTTCGTTTCAATAAGGTCCGAAGGCAAAATGAGCGGGTTCGAGGTATCGGATGATGGCGCGCCTTTGGCAAGAAAACGCGAAATCTTTTTGATCACTGCGCGGCTCGACCCAGTATCCGCGCGAAAGGAGATTTCCGCTTTCTGCCTGCCTGAATCGATCTCCACCTGCTCGACTTCCGGCGCGAGGAAAGCCCGTTCAAAGAACTGGCGAGCCAAGGCGCTGTGTGGATCGGAAAACAGCGCTTCGCTGAGAAACCGGATTCGACCGGTTCCAGGAAAAGAGATTTGCAGGTCCATGTTCGCGGACGTTGCGATCCGCTTCGCTGGGCGTTGAGGATCCGTGCGTTTCGCAGCCGGTTTCAAGGTGCGAGGCGGGACCTTCGTCCAAGCAGCCGAGGCAGGCCTGGCGCTCGACGAAACGCGCCCTAAACGCGATGAGTGTACGAGGGACATGGGCGGTCAAGCGCTGGATTTTGAGGGGGATGCCGAGCGGTTCTTAGGACGCACTCCGGCTTCGGCGGGATGCGTTTTGGGAGCAGAAATTGCTCGCTTGCCTGCTGCGCGGGCAGCGATTCGCTGGCGGGCTTGCCGCTCGGCCCGCCGGTCTTCAAACTCCTCCATCCGTTCGAGCACAGCTTGCGCGGCCGAAGCATAGATATCGCCAAGCGCATTTCGGCCCACCTCAACGAAGGGTTCCAGATTGCGACGCACTTTTGTCCAAGCACGCGCCCCCAAATTCGAATTTTCGTGAATGATCTCGAACGTCAAAACAGGACCAGCCGCCTGTTTTGAGGGCGTTCTTTTCTTTTGCGCAGCTTTGGAGAGGTTCGCCATCGGTGCGTTGATTTCTGCCAGGAATGGGGGGATTAAAGCCAAGCAATAAGGAGCCAAGGCTAAACGATGTCAGTTTAATGACATGGAGGGAAAAGTCAAGTTATTCAATAGACCCACATATCTATCTGCTTCCGTCGTTTGACCCATACTGCGGTTGCCCATCATCCCGCGCCTCCCGGGTGTCGCCGAGAAGACGGCTCAGACGGCGCGGCTTTCCAGTGAGCAGCTGGCATGCGCCGTACCGCGGCAACCAATACCAGCCCGCTTGACCCCGCGGAATCACCGATCTAGAAAATCAATTCATCAAGCGGCTGATGCCGTGGACTGCGCGGCGTTATCCAGTAATCCTATAAAGTATGCTGGGATCCTGCCGTTTGCGATCTGTGGTGTGCCATGTCAGCTCAACCCGTTGTGCGAATTGCTCCTGGAAGCGAAGGAGTGTCGATCTGGAGTTCCGCCCTATTTGGCGATCCTTCTGGTTCGCACATCCGTGAGTTCCTCTCGCGCGTCTTCAGCGTCAAGGAGGTCGCCACGGTCGAAATCCGCCGGACGAAATCCTTTGGGCGGGTGCGCTACGAGAAGTCGTCGAATGCCCCGGAAATTTGGCTTAGGCTCAGTCACGCCTTGAGACAAGCGGGCGCTTCGCAGCCCGCCTCGGAGTCCGCAATTGCCGATGACGCCGGCCTGGAGTCGCTGGGCGTTGACAATCTTTATCTCGACGGACCTCCCATTTTGCCTATTCGGGTCAATCGTGTGGGCGCCGCTTTATCAACCTGGCGACTGCGTTTTCAGAACGGCCACAGGGTCCGTCTCACCCATCCATTTCTGCGCAACCGCAATGACGTGGCTTATCGTTTAGAAGAAGAACTGGCGGCTATTCTTGGTGTGGAAGCGTTCAGGACGAACGTCTTGACCTCCAGCGTCGCGATTCGATTTGATCCCCGCATGCTCAATGCGGAGCGATTGGTTCGTCAATTGGAAAAATCCTGGCCGCGATTGCTGGAAGGTTTGGATGGGCCGCCGTCCGCCAAGAGATTTGTCGCTGCGGGCGGCTTGTTAGGGCTGGCCTTCACCGGACAATATGTTGTACCCCCCCTTAGACCCTTGGCGGTGCTGGGTGTAGCCCTATACGGCCTTCCCAATGTGATCAACGGCGCCAAGCAACTGGCTCGTTGGCAGGTTGGTCTGCCCGCTCTCTATTCTGCGGGATTGGCGTTCATGCTTTTCAGTGGGTTGCCTTTTAACTCCACAGTGATGGCCGTACTGATGCAGTTCTGGCCGCGCTTGGCGCAGCAGACAATGACGAGAAGCCAGCGGCGCTTGTTCGCACTCCACCGGCGGCGCGCGACGTGGGCGCGCGTTGTGCAAGACGATGGTCTAGAGATCGAAGTTGACATCGACGCGCTAAGGACTGGTGATGAGATCGCCGTGCACGAAGGCGAGACCATACCGGTTGACGGCGTGGTTACAGAAGGCTTGGCGGCGGTGGATGAAGAGACGCTGACGGGAGCGGCCGGCGCAATGGACAAGGCGCCGGGCGACATAGTCTATGCAACCACTTTCGTTCGCGACGGACGCCTGACGATACGCGTCGAAAAAGTTGGGTTTGACACCGTCGCCGGGTATATCGGGGCGCTATTGCCGCGTTCGAAAATATATAACCTGCCCTCCTCGGCGGAAGCAGAGCGGATTGCGAACGCCAATGCGAAACCGGCTCTTGCCTTGGCAGGAATCAATCTTCTCGCAACACGATTGGCGCGCCCTTCGCAGGCAATCATCCGCCCCGACTATGCCACGGCGCCCCGGCTTAGCGCTCAATTGGCGGCGCTGTATGACCTCTCGGATGGTCTGCACCGAGGGATCTTTTTCCGCGATCCCGCCGCTTTGGACCGGCTGCCGGCCACCGATATTTATGTTTTCGACGACGCCGCCACGCTGGAGCGCAGGCAGATCGAAGTCGCAGAAGTGATTTCCGCCGGCGTCGTTTCCGCGGACGCCGTTCTTGGCTACGCTACGGCGGCTTTTCCCGCCTCACAGAATGAAAGGGCGCGCGCCCTGCTGGCTCAGAGCATCAAGCAGTACGCGCCAATCCCGGGAATCGGCAAACGTGAGCGCCACGCCGGAGCCATCCGCTATCGCGACAGCGACGACCGATTGCTGGAGGTTGCGACTCCCGCCTATATCGCAGCTGCGGGCGTCACGGTTCCCTCCCTGATCGCGGAGGCGCTCGCGGCTTCTCCTTATGCGTGGGATCCCCAAAGCGATCGCGGCGACAACGAATCCTATTCGCGTATGGAGCCGTTCCTGCGTCCGCTCTGGATTTTACGGGACGGCGAGGTGCTCGGCGTCGTCACCTTTCGACGGCAAGGCGAACAGGAGGCAAGAGAAGTCATCGCCGCCCTCAAGGCCCGAAATAAGAGAGCCCGCTTCGTCTATATCTCTAGCCACGCCCAGGCCACCGCCGAGGCCATTGCCGGCAGGATTGGGATCTCCACCGTCTTCGGCGATCTCGATCCAACGGGAAAAGCTGGTGTTCTTAGGAAGTTAGGCCGGCGCACAATGTGGATTGGCGATGGCGCCTCCCTCGAGGCAATTGCCTGCATCGAGGCAAGCACCGTGAGCATTTCCATCGCGGGAGTTTCCACGGCTCCCTTGGATAAGGCGGATATCGTCCTCTTGCAGCCAGGTTTGCACAACCTTGTTCAGCTGAGGCGCATTGGGCGCAGCCACCGCGCTCGCATCGTAGCCGACTATCGCGTGGTTTATGCCGTCAATTTGCTGGGCGTTGCCGGCGGAATATGGGCGGGTTTTGGCAGCCTCGAAGCAGCACTGACGTCAAATATCGGCACTGGCTACGTCTACATGGGGCATTGGAAGCGGCTGCATGATTTGATTTCCCGTGTGGAGACAAGAAGAGCCAAGCTCATAGCGCTCGCCCGCGAAGAAAGCGATCACGCGGCCGAAACATCCTATGCCGACTCCAGCGATGTGGAAGAATACGTTGCTTACCGGGAACCCGACACCTCTACCAAAATTGGAAGCGAGCTTGAAGGAGTTTAAGAATGGCAGCGGTCTCTGCGCCGAATTGACGTAATCGGGCGCCACAAAATTCTTGCGCAAGCAGGAGGCGACCGAACGAAAAATGTCTCCTGCGTCGAACGTATGCATGACAATCGAACTCGCTACGCTGCGACCTCTGACTGGCTTACGCGTATAGAACGCCCTTCTGGTGTGTGGCTGCTCCGTCAGGAAAGATGCGCCCTGAGTTTTTCCGCCAAATCGGTTTTCTCCCAGGAGAAACCGCCTTCCGCGTCAGGTGCGCGGCCGAAATGACCATAGGCGGCCGTGCGGGCATAGATTGGCCGATTCAGTTGAAGATATTCCCGGATGGCACGCGGCGCCAAACGCATGGCGTCGAAGAGGGCGGTCTCAAGCTTCGCTTCCGGCACCTCCCCGGTCCCATGCGTGTCGACATAAATCGACAGCGGCTCAGCGACGCCGATCGCGTAGGAAAGCTGAATCGTGCAGCGATCAGCAAGTCCTGCGGCGACGACGTTTTTTGCTAGATAGCGCGCGGCATAAGCGGCCGAGCGATCGACTTTTGTCGGGTCCTTGCCAGAGAATGCGCCGCCGCCATGCGGTGCCGCACCACCATAGGTATCGACAATTATCTTACGCCCGGTCAGGCCCGTATCGCCGTCGGGGCCGCCGATCACGAATTTGCCGGTTGGATTGACGTGCCAAACTGTCTCCGGCGTGATCCAGCCCTCCGGCAAGGTTTTCCGGATGTAAGGTTCAACGATAGTGCGAACGTCTTGCGAGCTTAGAGTTTCGTCAAGATGCTGGGTCGACAAAACGATCTGGGCGACGCCAACCGGCTTCCCACGTTCGTATTTCACCGTCACCTGGCTTTTGGCGTCGGGGCCAAGCTTAGCGGCGTCGCCAGAACCGGCTTTTCGTTCGAAGGCAAGATCCTCAAGAATTTTGTGCGCGTAGTAGATTGGCGCCGGCATGAGTTCTGGTGTTTCGCGGCAGGCGTAGCCGAACATGATTCCCTGATCGCCCGCCCCCTCATCCTTATTGCCGGCGGCATCGACGCCTTGCGCGATGTCGGCGGATTGGGCATGGAGCAAGATCTCGACCTTTGCATTTCGCCAGTGAAATCCCTCCTGCTCGTAGCCTATGCTCTTGATCGCGCCGCGCGCAGCGGCTTCGATCACATCGTGGCCAATCACAGCACCACGCACCTCGCCCGCGATGACGACCCGGTTGGTGGTTGCTAAGGTCTCGCAGCCAACCCGCGTCTGATAGGGATCCAAACCGGCCTGCGCGCCTTCGCGGAAGAAAAGGTCCACAACCTCGTCGGAAATCCGGTCGCAAACCTTATCCGGATGGCCTTCCGCAACGGATTCACTCGTAAACAAATAATTTTCGCGAGCCAAGGTCACCTCCGGTGTCAGAAATCTGAAGTCCCGGCAAGCTCGCGGCTAAAGGGGCCTGAAAACTAACCGGAAATCCCACAATAGCGTTCGTTTTGTCAAGCGATTTAGCCCGCAGCGTTCGTTAGACCGAACAAAATTCTCCGGATCACGACTTCTCTCGATTACGCGGCACAATTCTGCAAATCGTCCTCGTCACGTCCCACTGCATTGTTGCCGCATCCGCCTCGTCGGATTCGTGCCAATGATTTGCCAATACGATAAAGCGCCAAGTGATCTTGCTACCCCTGCTTCAAAACCGTATCGATCTGCGCGACCAAAATCCGCTCTAACTATCGTGACCAATTTCTCATTTATTAGGCAGGAAATCCGCCTAAACCAACTCACGCATTGGACCGCTTCCGCCGTTTCGGCTCCGGCGCTTTGTCTTCGTTCGTTGCCCCCTTTTTGGATTTCTTAGCGGCGACAAATTTCGCTTTATGAAGTATGGATTCAATCTCTTCTTTAAGCTTGGCTTTCTTAGCGTCCGTGAATAGAAGCCGCGCCCATAGTGGCGCAGATCCGTAAAGCTCAACGCTCTTGTCCTGAAATCTCACTTCAATCAGGACGGGCTCGGCTGCGATATGCAGCACTTCGTCATCCTCTTCATCCCAGTTATAGGAAAAGGGCTTCGGGGAGAGATGCGCGTTGTCGTCTATGTGTTTCTCAACCGCTTTGCGCTTGGCCGGAGTCAGGGGACGGTCTATCGGAAATTCGTAGATTTTCTCTTTTTTCATCGCGGAACCGAGTTTTTTATCGCGGTACCGCGATAGCAGAGCATTTCGTTTTGGACAACAGCGCCACGGCCTGGACATGCGAGGGGAGCACAGAAAGCCGTGCAGGTTTTTGTCTTCGACTGACGGCCAAACTCTTTTTTTCCTCTTTCATAAGACTCTTTCTCGGCTTCTTGCCCTTGGCGCGGTGGGACGACGCTTCCGGATCCCATAATAGTAACAGCTGGGCCCATTCGATAGCCAACAGATCGGCCCATCGAAAACCCAATTTTTTCAAAAACGCCGCGGCCAATTTGCGGCCTAATTTCCTTGTCATTTTTTTCAGCCAATTGCCTGCCCTGGACCGGAGAACTCTGCCTGAGAAGCCAGCCGCCGTCAGCAAAACGAGGGAGGCTAGTCCCGCGATGACGCCGATCAAGATCGCAACGCCATCCTGCTCTACCAATCCCAAGGAAATAATGAACATGGCGGCGGCATGCGGCAGGTTGAATCCGAGAATCGGGAAGGCTACGGCGACTGCCAAAAGGAAAATGAATACGCCAAGGATCCGCTGCGCCGCGGGATGGCTGGCCCATGGCCATCGCGGCTTGGCGGCCTTCTCCACCTTTTCCAAGAAAGGAAGAATCGCGTGGATCGCGACGGCGAGCGACCTGCGTGGCACCGACCTCTTAAGGATAAATCTTGGCAGCTTGATTTCGGTACGGCCGGCGATCATGTGCCCGGCTATTGTACCCGCCGGAATGCCAGCAAAGTTGGTCGTGCCCGGAACCGGCACCATTCCAGGGATCGAAAAAAACATCAGCGAAGTTCCGGCCCGGCTGTCTCCGAGCGAATCGACAATCCTTTTCACGGTGAAGTTCTTCACCGTCGGATTTTTCGTCAAGATCTCACGAAGGACCTGGGAGGTACGAATTGACGGGGCTGCTGGAGCCTTCTTGGTGGTAAGAACGGGGTTTGCCGATTTTGTCACAGCCGTGAGCCTCTTTCGCGTCCCTCCCTTCAAGGCGTCGCCGGCGCTCGCCGGGGCGAAAGAGCTGCCGCGGTCGAGCCGATCCGCGCAGCTTGGCGAGGTCGAATCGCTCTTAATCGAGCTTGATCTCATTTTTTTGTCAGGCTGCGGATAACCTCGAAGATGGCGCGCTACCGGCGATAAATTTTGCTTGCGCATCTTCATAGTCCTTGAAGCGTAATCGGAAAGAGGTTGGCCAATGGCTGGTCAACATGCTTATACGCGTGCCACGATTGATCACTTGCTACGCACATCAGCCAGCGTTTCCGGGGCTGGTTACGCACAACGAAACGTCAGGCGGCCCTTTAACTGCGGCGGCCGTTTGGGGGCGGCCAAAGTGGGCGCCCCTGGGAACAGAAGGCTCAGCGGCGCCAACTTTCCAGGAGGGCCGAAGTGCCCAACGGCTTGTTGTGCAAGGCCGGTAAGGAATTCTTCTTTCGGAGCGCGAAAACGTTGAGCGCGTGATCGCGGCACGGCCGGCCGCAACCCCGCTGAACCGTCTTTGCCTTTTCATTGGCTCCCCGTCCGCCGCAGCGGCGAAAACGCAGGAGGAACTCTGCGCGGGGAGCGGCTGGCACGTTATTTGATTTGTGGGCAAGTCATCTCTTTGACACATAAGCTTTACACATTTGACACAAACAGATAATTTCGATACGTTTGATGGACTTAATGGATTTAATAGTAAAGTCCAATCCTGGCCTCTGTCAAACGGAACTTTGAGATACCCCGGGCGGACTCCTCTTCGGGCCTGCCTCCAAAGAAAAACGTTAACGCCGACCTGGCCGCATCATGGCTGACATAAGAAAACGCGAGTCGGGGTAAGTAATGCGTTCACTAGACGAGACTGGGATTATTGTCGTCGCCGGAACAGAGCGGGCTTCTCCTGCCCCACGCAATCTAAGGCGCCACTGCCTCTCTTATGTGGAGGTCTTGGCCCAGTCGATTTCAGTCATCGCCCCTTCCACAGTCCCTGCGGCGATTCTTGGATTGATTTTCGCGACCGCCGGCAACGGTACGTGGCTGAGCTTCCTTCTTGGAATGATCGGGCTGGTTCTCGTCAGTTTCAATATCAACCAGTTTGCCAGACGATCAGCGTCCCCTGGCTCCCTCTACACTTACATTGTCAAAGGCCTCGGACCCACGGCTGGCGTGCTCAGCGGGTGGGCCTTATTGTTTGGATACATGCTCACAGGCATGTCCACGCTGTGCGGCTTCGGGATCATAGCGGGGGTGCTGCTCGGGCAAATCGGGATTCACGCGCATATCCTGGCGTTGTTTGCAATCGGCACGATCCTCGCTTTCTATATCGCCTACAGGGACATTCAACTCTCGGCCAAGACGATGCTGGCCTTCGAGGGAGCCGCGCTTCTTGCGATTCTGATACTGGGCATTCTGATCTGGAAGCATAAGGGCTTCGCCATTGATACGACGCAGTTGACGTTCACGGGCGTGTCGCCGGGCGGGGTGCTGATGGGTATCGTCCTCGTCGTCTTTGGCTTTTCCGGATTTGAGAGTTCGACTTCCCTCGGTGAGGAGGCGAAAGATCCCTTGCGGACGATTCCGCGATCGGTGATCCAGAGCGTCGTTCTTGCGGGACTTGTGTTCATTTTCATGGCCTATGTGGTCATACTCGGTTTTGAAGGCTCTCCCGCCTCGCTCAAAAAAACGGAAGCGCCGCTCAGCTTTCTTGCGAATGCGATAGGGTGGGATTTTCTCGGCACACTCGTCAACATTGGCGTTCTCTTGAGCTTTTTTTCCTGCACGCTTGCCTCCATCAATTCGACGGCGCGGATTGTCTTCTCGATGGCGCGGCACGGCCTGTTCTTTGGTGCGCTTGGCGAAGCTCATGAAAAAAATAAAACTCCGTACAATGCGGTCGGCCTCTCTGCCTTGATCACGTTTCTCGTTCCCACAAGCTTATATTTGTGTGGCGTCAGTGCGTTTGAGAGCCAGGGGTACTTTGGCACGCTTTGCAGTTTCGGATTTCTGGTGGTGTATATCCTGATTTCGATTGCCGCCCCAGTGTATCTCCAAGGCCTTGGCAAATTGAGCAAAGTTGCCTTGCTCTATTCCGTTTTTGGAACCGGCTTCATGATCCTTCCCTTTCTTGGCACGGTTGGCCTGCCTGGAAGCGACCTGTTTCCACCCCCTGCGTTTCCGAACAATGTACTCCTCTGGCTGTTTGTTGCTTACATGGCGGTTGGGCTTGCATGGCTTCTCTTGCAGAGAGCCCGCCATCCTAAAATGATCCCTGCCATGAGACGCGCGATCGAAAACGTCGAACTTCAATTCGCCAATGTGGGCACTGTTGCTAAAAGGTCTGTCCGATGACTCTTTGCGGGATTGTGAGGTTTTCTGAGTGTGAGCCGGATTTTCCGCCGAAATCGCCTGAGTTGTGTGCTGCGCCGAAAAGCAGGCAATTCACAAATCGCATCGTCGAGCTCCGTGGACGGAATTTTCTGCACCTATCGCTTCGCCTGGAACAAGATCATCGGTTTGACCCCTTGGAAAAGGAAAATTATGTCGATCCGCATCCAGCTCCTCGCGTATCAAGCGTTATCAGAAAGACTTGCCGTAAAGGCCTTTTAGCCAAGCCTGCACAGCTCACAGAAAATCTGACTTCCTCTTTTCGGTTGAAAACCGAAAATTAATGATGCTGAAATGAGCGCCGTTCCTCATGGAATCGTCGCTTTCGAAGTGTCTTGGCGGATATGTTCGTTTGCCGGGACATATTATAAAAGACAACAAACGCGATGATCTTAGATCAACACGAATCAACTTAGGAATGAGGTTGAGGCTATGAGCACAAGAGTGAAAGTGGAAGAAGACCTTGACACACATCCTCTTTCCATTTTGGGAGAAGCGTTGGAATCCGCCGCGGAAACATTTGGGGAAGCCACCACTAACGCCCGCGAGTCCGCCAAAGTAGCGGCCAAAAAAGTGAAAAAGACCTTCAATTCGGGGCTCTATAAATCTGCATATGGGATTTCTTATGGAGTAGTATACGGGACGGTATTCTTGACCGAATTGCTCCCCGAGGACAATGTTTTGCGCCGTGGATTTGAAGAGGGCGCCGAAGCTGCACGGGAAGCTGTTGCGAGCAAAAAAGTAGAAGCCGCGTCCGCTGCCAGGCTTTCCACTTCAGCAAGAAAAAAGTCTGCCCCGGCCGCAACCAATACAGCGAAACCGAAGCAAAGAAGAACTCTTCCAAAGCCTCGGAAGGCCGGGGCATAACAGTGCAAGTTCACTGGAAACTAATCGGGCTTGAGATGCCGCCCTCAAAGTCCAAATATAATTCGTGTCCGGTGAATGGCGCACGGTAATCCTATTTCCTGACCAACGCGCTGCAGCAGCAGATCACATGTTTAGCTCGGGAAAGGCGCTTGGATCGCCTCGCGCCGCTCCTGACGCCGCGCCATCCTGCTAACCGCTGACACTTTCGCGACCTCGCCGCACGGGCAATCGTCGCTATTCGATGGACTCGCCACTTTGCCTTTCAGGCCTGTGCTGTAAATCGGCTCGAAGGTTTGACCCCCTATCGGCGCGGGGTCAAGCAGTTAAGTAATCGATATTGCTGATTGTGTTTTCTGAGCCCTACGCCGATTGGGGGTCACAGGGCCGGCCTATTCACAGTTCAGATTTCCCGAACCAGCTCTGCCGGACCTGTTGCGGTTTCATGACGCTGAGGATGGCCGAACGTTAGTGCCGGCGCCGTTCGGTTCCGGCAGCTATCGGGGTATTCCGGAAAACTTATGCTCAATGATCCAAACAAAGTTGATTTCGGCCGGTTGATAGTTGGGATGCGTTCCGGAGGCCCTGGAAGCGGGCCAGGAAGCGCTCTTTGAGGCGGTCCGGTGTTATAAATAATAAGAGTAGTTTAAATCGATTCCAGGCCCCATGCGTGTTCTTTATCGCTAATCCATCGTCCGGGCACTTTTCTTGTGGAAATGCAGACCCAACGCGGGGTCTCTGGCTCACCAAGGCGGGGTCAAATGAGGAGCATGTCTGCCTCGGCTCGATTTGATGGCTCGGCCAATGTGCTTGGATTGCAGAATCACCTTTTTTGCTTTGGCCCGGGATTTCGTTTCAGAATTTGCATCGACACAACATGGCATTTCATTTGGGGTGGGGAGGAAAAGCGAGCAAGCACCAATGGGCAATCCTTCCTCTGATGGCGGTCAAAGACCCGAACGCTTGCATCTCATGCGGGAGCAAAACCATCCGCGAGTCCCGAAACTTCCAAAGACCTGACGCTTCGATGAGATTGCCTTTGGCCGAATTGAACAAACTTCTTTCATTCCGGCGTTTCTCGTCAAGCACCAATTGCTGTTTGAAATTGTGAATTTGTTCAAGTTTCTTCCGCGCCGGGTGGCGGAAGAAACTTGAAGTCTGTTCATTCACCGCGCAAAAAGCTTAAGGTGCGGTCTCTGATTCCAAATATCATTTAAGCGCCTTGTGGGTGGCCGGTGGCCACATGTACCTGTGATTATATGCGCCCGGTGAACCCATGGCTGATTGGAATTCCGCCCTCTATATGAAATTCGAGCACGAGCGCACGCGCGCGGCGCGTGATCTTCTCGTTCAGATTCCGGAGTTCGAGCCGGATAGGATTTTCGACCTTGGCTGTGGTCCAGGAAACGGCACCCAATTGCTGACCACGGCTTTTCCGCGCGCGACGATCGTCGGCCTTGATTTGTCCGACAATATGCTCGCTGTCGCGCGTGCCCGCGTCGCCACCGCCCGATACATAAAGCAGAACATCGAAACATGGCAGCCAGACGATAAGGTTGACCTCATCTTCGCCAATGCGGCGCTGCATTTCGTGCCAAACCATCATGAACTCATGGTGAGGCTCGTCTCCTTCCTGCGCGAGGGCGGATGGCTCGCGGTGCAGATGCCAAATAATATTCAAGAGCTATCGCATGCCTTGATGCGGATGGTGGCGGCTGATGGGCCTTGGGCAAGCAGGCTTGTCCCTATCGCCAAGACGCGCGCGGTGATCGGGGCGCTCGATTCATATTATCAATTGTTGGTGCCCATCTGTTCTAAAATTGACCTCTGGCAGACGATTTATGTTCATGCCCTCGACGGCCCAGACGAAATTGTCGAGTGGTTCGAAGGGTCGGGCCTGCGGCCTTTTCTCGAAGTCCTAAGTCCCTGCGAACGTGAGACCTTTTTGTCGCGCTATCGTGCGGAGCTATCCGCTGCTTTTCCGAGGCAGCCGAATGGAAAGGTGCTCCTGCGGTATCCGCGGCTGTTCTTCGTGGTGAAAAAGTGATTGCCGTACTCTCTGCCGAGGTTAGGGCCGAAGTTCTCGATCACGGGAGTTGACCCGAAACGGGATTGCCTCGTTCTCCAGCTATTGGAAACCGGCCAGTATTTTAGCCGTTATTCATTGTTCCCCTCTGCCCGCGGCCTTGATAGCCTGACATCCGTTTGGATCGCTATATTTTGTTTTCCGCCCCCAAGATAATACGAGCGGACAGCACACCCTTGATGGATCGAATGAGCTGCAGTGTTTTTGGAGGAACGTCAGCCTTCAGGCCGATCAGAGTGTAGGCATATTTGTCGCGCGCCTTGTTTACCAAATCTTCGATATTGAGACCCGCCGCGGCCAAAGCAGCGGTAATCTGGCTCACCATTCCCGGCACGTTTTCGTTCGCGACGGCCAGCCGCACGCCGTTTCCGCGAGGCATCACTACCTCCGGAAAATTCACCGAATGACGAATCTCGCCGTTTTCGAGAAAGTCCGTGAGCGACTCGGCGACCATGCGCGCGCTATTGACTTCCGCCTCTTCGGTCGTCGCGCCAAGATGGGGTAGCGCAATAGCGCGGGGCTGATCGAGGATGGCGCTGGTCGGGAAATCAGTGACATAGGCACGCAATTTGCCCGAATGGAGGGCCGCGCATAATGCGGTTTCGTCGACCACACCGGCCCGCGAGAAGTTGATCAGAATCGCTCCTTGTTTCATGAGCTCGAGATATCGCTTGTCGATGATCAGACGGGTCTTGTCGTCGAGTGGGATGTGGAGGCTGATCACATCCGCCCCTGCCACCAAATCATCGATGCTCACCGCGCCAACTACGGATGGCGAAAGCTGCCAAGCCCGCTCAACCG
>Ga0181538_10003141_pt1 | contig 16397 bp, 12 predicted proteins | sample PEATcosm2014_Bin_40_FD_119773 | JGI IMG/M metagenome (GOLD analysis project Ga0181538, IMG submission 119773) | Peatland microbial communities from MTU Mesocosm Facility, Houghton, MI, USA - PEATcosm2014_Bin23_30_metaG | ecosystem: Environmental > Terrestrial > Soil > Wetlands > Peat | place...
CAGGCGAAAGGTTGCACCGTACTGCAGGCTGATGCGCCGGTGGAGAACGGCAGCGGCATCGTCTCGTTTCACCGTCCGGGGGCGGACCTGCCCGCGCTGCACCAGAAGCTTATGGACGCAGGAGTGGTCACGTCGCTGCGGGCCGACCGGAAGGGACAGAAATACATCCGGCTGTCACCGCACTTCTACAACACGGACGGGGAGCTGGACCGTGCGCTGGAATTGGTGGCGTAGCTCAAATGGGACAATTGAGACAAATGCGCTAAGTGAGTTGCAGGGCTATATGCGACCAGCGGATATACAACAGATTGGCGAGGAGCTGGCCATCAAGTGGGATGACGGCAGCGAGAGCTTCATTTCGCTGGACAAGTTGCGGAGGTGCTGTCCATGCGCTGGTTGCAAAGGAGAGACGGATGTCATGGGGAATCTGTACAAGAACCCGGAGCGACCGCTGTCGCCGGCGGCGTTCCGGTTGCTGCGGGTCGAAATGGTAGGCACTTACGCTATGCAGCCGGTCTGGGCGGATGGGCATTCGACGGGGATCTATTCTTTCGATTATCTCCGCCGAGCGGCGGAGGCCGGCGAGGAGCACTTGTAGCCTTTCAGCGCTGCTATACCCCGATTTACTCGCAGGCTGCGAAGGATCTAACGCAGAGACGCAGAGGGCGCGGAGGGACGCTGAGAAAGGAGAAAGCAAGAGCTCTTCCCCTCTGCGTTCCTCCGCGCTCTCTGCGTCTCTGCGTTAAAGCTGATTTGACTTCGGCTGCGGCTTTGCCTCGATTGGACAGCCAATCCAGCCATTTCACTATTGGAGCCGGGCACGAGCGTGTACATTTGACTGACGAACCCCGCTTTTCTGCACTCTGCATTCATCCTTCTGCCTTCGCCTCGGCGTGGCTTTGATATCCGCATTGAAGTGGCGTTAGGGTGGCCTGAGGGCTTTGAGGTGGCTTTAGCGCGGTCTTGAATGGCTTTGGGTGGCTTTACCGTCGTTGAACGGGGGACGTACAAGGCTGGGGCGCATTCTTGAGGAATGCGCCCCATGAAGTTGCCCAATAGGCTGCTGTCAGTTATGGGGTCACATGCACCCGATAGAAGCGGACGCTCCCGCCAGTCGTGTCATGGAATTCCATACTGGCTCCGCTGCCGGTGTTGGTGGAGACTGGAATCCAGTTCGGGCCGAAGAGGCTCGCAGAACGTTCAATGATGTACTGCTTGCCGGCGACGCTGGGCCAGTGGACCACACAATCCTGACTTTGCGAGGCTACGGCTTGGTCGGTCGAAACGCGCAAGACAGAGCTGGGGTCGGTGGGGTCGGTGCCGGCGATGTACTCCTGCCAGTTGTTGGCGCCGTCGCCGTCCGCATCGGCAGCGGCCTGCGAGAGGAGGTTATTCACCGTGCCGAAGTAACGGAGCCGCCAGGAGTCGGGGATGCCATCGTTATAGATGGAGCTGGAGCGATCGGACAGCAGAATCAGGCCCGTGAGCGTCTTTTTGGGGAATGACGTGATGCCGTTGGGCGACGCCGAGGCATGGTCGAAGTGAATGGCGTAAGCGGCGCTGTTCGGGGCATTGGCGGGGACGGTAACAGTCAAGGTTCCCAGCGTCGCAGTGCCGGTCAGGCCGGCGATGGCGCTGTTGAGCCAAGTGGCGGCGTAGTTGCCGTTTCCGGTCGAAGAGGACATAGCGGGCGTGCCCAGCGCGGCGTTGGGCGTGAACTGAACGGGGCTGGTGAGAGCCGGCGAACCGTCCAGCGGCTCGACGCTTAGATTCAGCATCAACAGGCGCAGCGAGTAGTTGCCGAAGATTTTGGCGGTGATGGGAATCTGAAGCGTTTGGCCGGCAGAGGCAGAGGAGTCCGTTGCGGCGAAATTGACAGAAGGGGGATTGGTCAGGAATGACATACTGAGCTTCGGCTGCACGAGGGTACTGGCCTGCAGATTGGGCTGGGGATAAACCTGGGCGCCACGAACGCCATTGGTCCAGAAGCGCTGGAACCAATACAAACTCGGATCTAAGGACCGGCGGAAGGTGACATAGACGTCGCACACATCCAGCACGCCGTCGCCAAAGGCCATCTGGTTGATATTCGTATCGCTGCCGTCAAACAAGGCGTTCTGCTGGGCGAGGGTCAGGGGGCCGGTGTTGGCATTGGTGTAGTAGCCGGTACTGCTGTCGAGCGCGCCAAAACCGCCGCACGAATCCATGCTGTCGAAGAAATCGCTCAGTGGCGGCGGATTGTTGAAGCCATAAATGGCCGACTGGAACACCTGCATGACGTCGCTGTTGTCCAGGTTCGTGTCGCCGAAATCACCGGCGTTGAACCAGCGGAAAGGAGCGCAGTCCCCGACGATGTACTTGCGCTGGCCGGCAGTGACAATCTTGATGGAGTTGACGGACCCAGCGGTAAGTGAGCCGTTGGTCGGCGTGGCGATGTACACAGCCGAACCCGGCGCGCCAATGCCGTCGGATGTCGCCGAGGGGCGGCCAATTTGGATTTGATAGGTTTGACCAGGCGCGGCTGTGGGAGGAATCTGGAAGCCGTAGCCGCCCAGAACCACTTCGCCGCTAGCGGGAGTGAAGACGGTGTCGTGGGCCTGGGAATAGGCGATCAGGTCCTGGCTCAGCGTGTTATACAGGTTTGTCTGGCCGATACGCTCGAGCCAGCCCACCCCCAGCAAGTTGATGCTCGGGTTGGTGAAGGTGAGGGGCTCGAACCAGCCATTGTTATACTGGAAGACCTGATTAGTCGGCGGGACAACGGGTTCCGCATTGGTCGCGCTGGTCAGGAACATCGCGGGGGGAATTGTGAGGTAGTCACCCGGATTCTTCGGGTCCGGTTTTTTCAACATGGACTCGAAGAGGTAGGCCCCTGGCACCATGGCCGGACCGGGGTTCCCGCCACCCGGATTAACTGTCAGATTGAACTGGAGGCTGTAGATCTCTGTGCCCGATATTGGGCTCAAGGTAACCGGCGCATAGAACATCTGGCCAGGCGAGGCGATGAAGTCGCTGGAGGCCTCCCCCGAAGCGAAGCCGAAGCTGATGCTGCTGGCCACAAAGTTTGTCGCAGAAAAGACCGCGGGAACAATGGCACTGGGCTGATAACAGGGGCGGAATGCAATAACTTTGAAGGTGACATTGGTTGCGCCCGGAGGAAACTGGAGAGACAGGGTTGTGCCGCTGGGAATCGGCCCCACGCTGGGGGCGGCATTGGTGGGGATGGAACCATCAACCGTGTACCACATCTCGGCGTTGGTTGTTAGGTCGGAGACGGTGAATTGGGCAGCATTATTGCCAGTGATCATGGGGTTGGCGGTGATGAACTGGAATCGGGCCTGGACAATGGCGCTGTTAGGACTGCCATCCGATTTCTCACCGATGGCCTTGATGGTCAGATCCCCACTCGGGTCAAGACATGGCGGAAGCGCATAGTAGGCCACTTGGCTGGGAGAAAGTCCATCCTCATAGCCTACCGGGTCGGAGGCGGAAGCGGAAGTTGGATCGGGAATGCTGCTGCCGCTGTGTCCATAAGTATAGAATGTCTGGCTGCCAGGTGCCCCCTCAATGATAATGGTTATGTCGTTGTTCGCCACAAAGGACGAAACCGGATGAAAGACCGAGGTATAGGCAACCGGCAAGGACGTAGCTGGAAAGTCCACATACCCAATTTGGGGGTCAGGCACTGGCGACAGGGGCAGTGTGGCGCTGACTTCAGCCGAGTTTGGGCCTTCGCCTCCGGCGCCGACCGCCGAAACAACATAGTAATAAGTTATTCCGCTGAGGACGCCGCTGTCAGTATAATTTGTGGAGGAGGTATTGACAAGGAGGGTGTAAGGTCCGCCGCTGGTAGTAGATCGTTTGACGTTGTAAGTAATATTGGTGCCGCCGACTGACGACCAGGTCAAACTAATCTGCGCGTTGTTTGTGAGGACGATCACAGTCAAGATGGTCGGTGCGCCTGGCGGCGTGGGTGGCGGGGGCGGGACCGGGGGCAAGTCCGTGCCGGTCACCTTGCGGATCAAGTGGTAATAGTCTTCGGTGACATAGATGGTGCCGTCCGAGGCGAAGAGCACGCCGTTCGGCAACCGCGCTTCGACATCGCCCACGGCATCGGGCACGACGACGGAGCCGTCGTGCCAGCCGCCGAAGTACCAGAGGCTGGAACTGACGCCGTAGAGATTGGTGACGGTGCCGACGGAATTGACCGCTTTGACGCGGTTGTTGCCGTAATCGGCGACGATAAGCATGCCGTTGCCTGCCTTGGCCAGGCCCATCGGTTGGTTAAACATGGCGGTGGCCTTGTTGACAGGATTGTTGGGCGTGGCACTCCAGATGTTTTCGTTGTCCCCCGCGCCCTTGAACCCTGTGAGGATGGAGATAACGCCGTTGGTCGGGTTGATGAGGTAGATGCCATTGCCGTTGGGGCCCGAGTCGCAGGCGGCAACCATCCCGCTATCCATCACAACAAGGCCCTGGAGGTTGGCGCCGACGTCAGTCGCAGTAGCGACAACAGTAGCGGCATTGGTAATGGAGCCCGGGATCTGGATCAAGGCGTTACCTGCAGTCACGTAGATATCGCCTGCGTCATCCAGCGTAATAGCGTTAGCGTTGATCAGCGTGACGGGATTCGAGCCGAGGAAGTCGCCGAAGTAATCGAACTCCACCACCGTCCCGTTGTTGCCGTTCCCGCGATTGAGAACATATACGTTGTCATTGGCGTCCAAGGCCACGCCCACAGGGTTGTTGATCGCGCCCGCCGGGGTGAAGCCGGTAATGGGAGCGAACGTGTAGGTGAAGTTGTAATGGTCTGAGGACGAAGACAGGTCAACCACGCGGATCGCGTTATTGTTCTGGTCGGCGACGAACAGATACTCCCCCGTGCTGTCCAGAGCGAGGCCGATGGGGTTGTAGAATTGCGCGTCGGTGGAAGTGATAGGATCGCCTTCGACGTAGCCGTAGTAGGGGTAGTAACCCCCGCCGCACACAGTCCCAGCGACTACGCCGTTCTTTATCCCTGCGCTGAGATTAGTGGTGGCCAGCAGCAGCAGCGCTGCCGTCAAAGCGGCTCTGGAAGCCCACAGGCCTGGAGACGCCTGTTCTGAAGCTCCCCGCGGACGGGTGAGAATAGTGGTTTTCATAGGATGCAGGTAAGAATCGGTGTCAATGCGCGACCAGAGTTACGCCTCGCTTCACTTATCGTCCGGGGACTTGGTTGAAGACGGCGCCCCTGGCTGACCGATGCTCTCGTCATAGACTGGTTCGGGTCTGCTCCAGTCCTTCGGTTTCCCGCTGTCCCACGCAGACCAGTCTCCCTCGAGCGAGTCCTTTTTCGGCACTCGCGTCTTCAGATAGTTCGTCTTGGTCGGCTGATAGTCTTCATCTTCAACAATCGTGGGGGTGATGAAAAGAACGAGATCAGTCTTTGTCCGGTTCTTTGAGTCGCTCCGGAAGAGGTATCCCAACACCGGGATGTCACCCAGCAGCGGGACCTTGACGTTGCTTTCGTTGATCTGGTCCTGAATCAGGCCGCCCATCACCAGCGTGTTGCCACTGGGGATCAGCACGTGCGTCATCATGTTGCGGGTAAGGAACGAGGGTACCGTGTTAGCGGTGCCCGCGACGGTGGTCGTGTAAGTTTGGCCCAGTTTGCAAATAGACGGGAGGACCGTTAGGTTGACGTAGTCATTGGCTGAGATGCGGGGGGTCACCTCGAGTCGAACGGTCAGGTTCGAATACGTAATCTGCGAACCTCCGGTCGTGTTCGCCGTGCCCGCGCTAACATTGACGATGGGATACAGCTCGCCGACCTCGACCAGAGCCTTTTCGTTGTCGAGCGTGACGGTCCGAGGGGTGGAGAGTTCTCTCACTTCGGAGTAGGTATTGAGGAACGAAAGCACGGCCTTCACCCCGTCCGCGCTAAGGAAACCGACATTGGGCGTCAGACCACTCATGGTGTTCACCCCCAGGCCGCCGCCGCCGAGGATCGAGGTCAGAGTGCTGACGGTCTGAGAGCCCGGCGTAGTGGTAGCCGTTGCGCCGCCCGGCAAGGTCGTTGTTTGCGATGTGCCCGGCATCGTGGTGGTGCTCGAGCCGGACATGACGCCGTTGCCGAAAGTCACGTTTTGCGCAGCTAAAGTGCCAGTCCAATCAACACCTTTCGACGTGGTGGGGTTCACAGTCGTTTCCAGAATCCGGGTTTCGATAAGGACCTGCTTGGTTCGGGTGTCCAAGCGCGCGATCAGCTCGTCCACGGCGGTAATGTCTTTTTCTGTTGCCACCACGACCAACTGGCTGGTGCGGACATCGGGCATTACTTTGCTGCGCTTGAGCTCCCTCGGGTCCTTAGGATCAAGGGTGGCTTGGACCGTAGCAAGAACGTTAGAAGGGCTGGCAAATTTAAGCTGGTAGATCTTCGTGATGAGCGGAGGAAGCGCGGCTGGGTTCTTCGTCGTGACGCGGGCAATCTTGCTCTTGGGGTCATCGGTTAACTCAAGGGTGTAGTTATTAAGCAGGCCAAGGAGCGCCTGCTCGGCGGTGACGTTCTCCCAGCGAATGGACACGGAGGGCTGGGGCATGGGCTTGCCGTCTGCACCAAGTTGGCCGAAGCCGATTCTGGGATCAAGCATGTAGTTGAGTCCCGCCTGGCGCGCGAGGTTCCGGATGGCATCCGTCAGCGGCACGTCGTCCATTACGATGAGGGGAATTACCGGGCCGGGCTGGCCGGTGGTGAAGGGTTTGAACGCGTCGGGGGCCGGGGCTTCGATTGCCGGGGCAGCCGGCTGGGCGGCACTGTTGGTGGCGTCCGGGGTGGCAGCGGGCGCCGGAGCTTGAGCCGTGGGGGCGGCGGTGGCCGCGGTGTCACCAGTAGGAGAGTTGGTTTGGGCCAAGCCAGCCAGGCAGGTGGCGAACAACCCAACGAACGAGAGGGCGAGGAGTATGCGTTTCATGTATTTAAAGTGGTTCTGACTTGCACCGGACCGTGACAGACGGTTCTGTTTCATCTGAGGGCCATTTAGCAGTCGGGGTGCCAACCCTATAAACACAGGGTGTTACCGCCATGAGTGAAGGAAAGTGGCCACTCCTCGAAACAGTTGTCCATCATTAAGACAAACCACATCGCTGTCATCTGTGGTTTGGACCATATTGGTTTGAGCCGAGGACGGGTGGCGGAAAACAGCCAACGTCGCTACTTATCGAAGGCGTGAGCACTGGGAACCGCCGCAGAAGATTAGTCAGGGCTCGCGGGGACGCTCGCCCTCCCGAGATTAGTGGCCCGGGCGCAGACGCAAGATCTGCTCCTGGCCGTTGACGAGGACCCGGACGGCATCGGGTTTGATCTCCAGACAACGGACCGGGACGCGGCCCGAAGGGCTGGACACTATGCCTTCCTCATCAACTTGAAAGGTGCGGTTGTTGATGATGGCCAGGCGGTGATCAGCCGTCCCGGAAATGCCGTTAAGCTTCAGTTCAACGGTGACGGCGACGGGGGTATTCGCGTTGGTACTGACAACAGTGGACGCGAAGATGCGCATGGAGAGGGGGAAAAAGGGGTCTTTGCCTTCCTGCGGCGTGGTGGGGATGATGAAAACCGACTTGGGTATCTGAAGCTGAGCCGGCAGGGCATTGGTCGAAGCGGAGGCCGCCCGGTTCGGCAAGTTGGTTTTCGTTTGGGCGGCGGGGCATGGAAATGCCAGGCAGAACAGGAGCGCAACGAGGAGCACTGGGTTCCGGCGGAGCATAGGAGAAAGAGGTTTCATAAGGCGCGACCAGCGGCGGTTCAGGAAGGGTTGGTTTTGACGAGCGTGGCGATGTCCAGCTTGAATGAGACTGTTTCCTGATCATCGGCGGCAGGGCTTTGGTTCAATTCCAGGCTCAGATTCAAGACACGCATATGAGGAAACTGATTCTCGAGGTCCGCCACGAAGCGGCCGAGGTCGTGGAAGTGGGCGGTGCCTGAAAGTGAAACAGTGGCTTGCTTGTAGGGGCAATTGGACAGGAGGCTCACCTCGGAAGTGCCGCTAATAGGGCTGAACTGAGGGATGTTGACTTTGTAGTTAGACTTGAATTGGCGGAGAGTGTTGATGACCCAGGAGTACAAATCGCCCGAAGCGACGTCGGCTTCGGCATCTGAAAGTGCTTTCCGGGCGCTAGCTAGCTCGGCGTCGATCTCACTGGCGCGCCGAACGGCATCGAGGACCCGGTGCTGGGTGGCCTGGACTTCCAACTTCTTCTGCGCCAGGCGGTCGAGGCTCTCGTTCTGGGCCTGGATCAGTCCGAAGTAGAGTCCGAGGACCGCGATCAAGGCGGCCAGGGCGACGAGGACCAAATGATTACGCTTTTCTTTGGGCAGCTTGCTAAAGTTCATCGCGTTTTCTCCGGGTAGCGGCATTCCAGGCTGAACATCACGCATGGCTTGCCGGTGACAGGGGCAACCTGCACGGGTGAGAGGTTCCTTAGGTTGATCGAGTTGGTCTGGGTAAGCATTCCCTTGAAGTAAGCATTGGTGGCCAGAACGACCTTGAAGAGGTTGACCTGGTCGCCCGGGCTGGCCGAGGAGTCAATGCCCTCGAGGTTGACCGCAATTCTCTCGGTCGCGGATGCCGGTCTGGCTTTGGTGACGACGTTTTCCTCGTTGGTGTGGGCCTTGGTAGCCTCAACTCTGGTGTAGAGCTGGTCCACCTTGAGGCGGACCAACTGCACGTCCTGAGCCGTGGTTTGCTGGAGCGCATTGAGGAGGGTGCCGTTGAGGAACCGGCTGGCGGCCAGCAGGCGGAGGACGCGGAGTTTCTCATTCATCTCGGCGGTCTTCTTTTGATAGTCGAGAATCTGCTGGAACTCGTTGGTGTGCGCGCCTAACTGCGCTTCCACCCGGGATACGTCACTGCTGGCCAGGGCGGTCCGGAGCTGGAGGTAACTGCTCCAGGCTAGAATCAAGGCTATGAGCAGCGCGGCCAGCCAAACAGCGCGTTTGACGGGGTCACGGCGGCGTTCTTCTTCGGCGGCTTGGGCTTCGGCGAGTAAGTTTAGGCGGATTGGCATAGGTCCAATGCGGGGTTAGAGAGCAGCCAGGGCGGCGCCCAAGGCCACGGCGAGTTGAGGCCCCACCTGCTCAATTTCGGCGGTTTGCGGCGACGACAGCTCCATTTGCAGAAACGTAGTGGGGTTGAAGATCTTGCAATCAATCATCATTTCCTGCTGGAGCGTGCGCAAGATGAACTCAGAGCGGGCCGAGGCCCCGGCGACAAGGACCTGGGTAACGGGTTGGTCGTGCTGGTGCTCAAAGAAGTCGATCGAGGCCCTCAACTCGCGCCCCAGGGGCAGCACGAGCGTTTCAAGCTGGGTCTGCACCTCGGTGGGCATCCCAACCTTAATCCCCTCGGCCTCCGCGTAGCTCACGTTGAGGGCTTCGGCCAGGCCGTTGGTCAGCCGGTCGCCGCCGATGCCCACCACCCGGCTGAGGATCAATTCGCCGCGTCTCACGATGCAGATGGATGAGCTCCTGAAGCCCAAATCCACCAGCGCGACGGCCTCGTTGGCGAATACGTCCGGCATTGCCAGCTCAAGGGCGTTCACCGGGGCAATCAAGCCCGGCACAATGCACTCTGCCACCAAGCCCGCCCGCCGAGTGCCCTCAGCGAACTCGTCAATGAGTTCTTTGCGGGCGCCGGTCACGAGAATCTTCTGCTTGGGGGGGCCGGATTGCGCCTTCGGGGATTCCGCCGGAGTGGCTTGCTGGTCGGGCACGGCCACGGCCAGCACATGGCAATCAAAGACGTGGTTGGTGAGTTCCTGTTGGAGATACACGCGCGAGCTGTGTTTCAACACTAGCCGCCGGTCGTCCGCCGGCAAGCGCGGCATCTCGGTGTGGCGGACCACCGCATCGTTGACGCCGACAGCAAGGGTTACGTTTTTGCTCTTGGCCCCCAACGCCTGGGCCACTGCCTTCAAATGCTCCATCAATAAGTCCGGAGGAAGCGTCTTGTCGAAGATGGGCGCATCCAACAACGCGTAACCGCAAAGGGCAAAACCCTGGCCTCGGCGCTGGATGTGGATTGCCTTCGACGTACGGCTGCCCAGATCCACGGCCAGCATCCGGTCACGCTGTTTCCTAGCTCGGCTATCAAAAAATGGCAGGGCCATAAAAGTGTCTTTATACGTTAGCAATTTGATTGTAAGCAACATCTCGGCCAACATCTCAGCCAGCCACCCAACCCGCGGTGCCGGGGACGAATTCTGTCCCAAGCTGAAGCAATAGTGTCCTCGCAGGGTTAAACCGTCAGCATTCCGACTGGTAAACGCCCGTTTCCGACGTTCCGATGTTTTAAGGCGCCGTGGACGCCGGCGCTCCGCCCGGCTACTAGCCAACTGGACCAACGCCGAGTGACGTCGCGCCGCCTCAGAACCGATCGGAGAGCACCGGCATATTCAGCCGGCCATCCGCATCAGCGGCGCGGAAGGTCATCAACAGCGAATTAAATCCCTGCCGGCCCGCCTCGAAACTCTCCAGGCTGCTGACGAGACTGAATTCCAGTACCCCGGCATCAGAGGGGATCAACAGGACGCGCTCGCGTCGCGGCACGGTGCCGGCGGCGTTCCAGCGCAGATCGAACACCGGTCCGCGCCGGCTGACCGCGGCTTGGGAAAACTCCTCCAGTATTTTGCCGCCGGAATGCCGGCTGAGGAGCAGGTCGCGGTAATTGGCCGGGTCGAGTTCTGTGGTGCCCGGCGGAAGGGATTCGAGTACGCGGAAGCTGAGCAGACAACTGACATCGGGGCTGACGAGCGTCACCTTTTGATCATCCTTCGTCTCCAGGCGGAAGCCAGCAGGCATGACAAAGCCGAACTTGTTGGTCCCAAAGGATACGTAGGCGAATTCATCAGGCAGCCGACCGGGGCCGCCCACGTGCTTAACTTGGGTCGAGTAAGCTGGCTGATTGGTGGCCAGGTTGACAGGCGGGTCAGCGGGGCTGGCCGGCTGCGCCCAGACGGGGAGACTCGCAAGGATGGCGGCGAATGGGACGATGAATTTAATTGCCCGCATAAGTAACTGTGTTCGGCGGCGGCGCCGCCCACTTGGCCCGTATGGCCGCGCCCAGCATCGGTGTGCCCGGCGGCTGTTTGGTGTAATTCAAGAAGTTCGCGTCGAAAGTGAACTGGCGGGTGGGCGCGAAATAATACTTGCCGGGATTCTGGAACTGGTTCGTGGCCCGGGTGCTGTTAAATAGGTTCACGATCGAGGTGTTAAGAGTGAGGGTCACCGAGCCGCCGTTGCCCCAATCCTCGAGCAGACGCGGCAGGTTCATGGCCCCGCCGCTGAATTGGCTGGAGCCGGAGCCGGTGGAAGGGACGATGCCCGTCAGAATCGCGGCGTTGACGGTGTCGTTGGTAGCGGTGCGGATGCCACCCCCGCTGCTTCCCAGAGTGGTATTGCTGGCGCTGTCCTTCCAAGCTCCCGAGAGGATGGTCAGCGCGTCAGACGCCAGCGAAGCTGGATAGTCCGTGGTCGTATTGGTGGTGCCAAAGTAAGCGGAGTTCGGGCAATTGTAGGTGCCCTGAACGTAAAGGGGGTTCGGCGTCGCCACGCTGAATCCGCTGGGTTGATTGACGCCCGCGACGTTGACCAGGTTGGTGGGGATTGTCTGGGCATCTGAGAGCCGGACAGCCGTAAGCTGACCGGAGGTATAGGAACGATTGTCCGCCGCGTAGAGAATATTGGGGACAGTATTGAGACCGTACACTCCCGCCGTGCTGGGGAACTTGTTTTTGACGATGTTATTGGTAACCAGCCAGGTTTTCAGGATACCCACGTCGATGTCGGTGACCTTGACCGTGTCGCTTTCGCGCTGATCGGTGAAGGTGTTGGTGAGGCAGAGGAAGGGGAAATTGGTGGTGACCTGGACGTAGTTGGTGGTGCTCAAGTTCGTGGGGTAATAAGTGGCGGTGATATTCGTTGGCTGGGCGTCGGTGGGCGAGGTTTTGAGGGTGAGCGTAACGGTCGAGACCGAAGAGTTGATATTGGTGACCAGCAGGACCAGATCAGCCTTGTTGTAATAGCGCGATTGGCCGAGGGAGGAATTCGGATCCTCGCCGGCGGGAGGCATCTGGATGATCGCGTTGGCATTGCTGTAGCCGATGGGCAGATTCAGGGAGTTGGCGTTAGTGCTGTAGCCGGCGTTGTACTTGGCGGCTACGGAATAGTCGCTAGTGGAGTGGCCATCCCAGGCGGGAGAGGAAAGCGTGCCGGTATCGGTGACCAGGCTGTTGAAGGTGAGCTGGCAGGTGCTGCCGGTATAGATGCTGCCATTGGCATGGGTGCGGCCGTTAACGGTCAGGGGGGCGCACCAGGTGAATTCCAGCAGGCCGTTGTAGAAGATGGCGAACTGGAACACCGGGATGAGATCCATGTCCACGTCCAACTGACAGGCATTGGTGATGCTATAAGTCGTACCTGAGATCTGCTTCACGTTGGAGACGATCCGATAGCTATTGGTCCAGCCGTAGAGACCCGAGTATTGGGATGGGAGCAAGCCCCAGTTGGTTGAAAGCTGGTACGCGCTCATAGTGCATTGCACATAGTTGCTGCCCACATGGCCCTGCGCGTCGCTGAACTGGTATTTGCTCCAATAGGCGCTCTCGCCGGGAAGGGGGATGGCCCCACGGTACAGGCCAAGATGGTTGGTAATGGCGGTAAGATTGCCGGCCAGGAAATCGGCTTTCATCATGCCGAAGACCTTCTCGGTGGCGGCTTCCGCCGCGTAGAGGCCGGCCACGTACTGGTTGTTGTGGCCGTTCATGGTCGTGGTGCTCATGGTCCGGCTCATCGTCGCCGACAGCACGACCAGAGAGGCGGCCGTGATACACATGACCATCAGCAGGGCGTGGCCGGCCGAGGAGCGGCCCTGGGGGGCAGAATTGGTTTTCATACTCAGTTAGGACAATGCGAGGCTGCCTTGAGTTGGATGCGGTAATAATTATAGTAATAGCCCGGCCCTACCTTGGTCAGCGGGTACTGGTATTGGCAGAACTCCATCGTGGTCACGATCGCGTACTTGTATTGCCAATCCTGCGCGAAGGTGCCATTGTACTGCTCGGCATGGAAGGTCATGCTGGTATTCGTGGGGCCATTACCGAGCATGCCGCTGTTGGTCAGGCTGTTGGCGATAATCTGGATCGCCGGCAGCCCGTTGCTCAGGCGGCACAGTTGACAGGCGTTGGTGTCGAAGTAGTAGATGACGTACGCGGTCGAATTGGTATCGCCGCTCGCGCACAGTTTTAGCGCGTTGCCAACCTGGTTTGTGGCATTGCCGCAGACCGTGAAATTAGTGCTGATGCCATTGCCAACCTTCCACCACTTTGCCGCGCGGATGTCGCGGGTCAGCAGATCGAAGCCCATGCGGGACATGTCGCTCGCTCCCAGCTTGCTGCACGACAGTTCATCATAGCGCATGCCGAATATCCAGACATAGATGACCCCGAGGACCATGAACACAAAAATGAACATGGCGACCATCATCTCGGCCAGCGTGAAGGCCCGGGCCCAGCGCCCGCGGCCTGCGCCGGCGGGCAGCCGCTTGACGACAGAAAGAGTTTTCATCAATCAGGCGCGTAATAATCCGCGATGGTGTTGGTATAATAGACGGTTCGGGTTCTCCAGTGGAACGGCCACACTGTATTTACCGTGACAAAGTAGTTGCTGTACACGTACGTCCCGTTTGTCATCGAGATCAAAGTAACGGTGGTGGTGTTGGTGGCGTACAAGGTATTCGTGCCGCTGACCGGGATATCAAGCAGCGTTGAGTTGACGAGCGGCAACTTGCTGATTTCGTCCTGCACCGGGGTCTGCTGTGGGTCCCAGACGGCGGCTTTGGCCGATTCGAGTTGCTGGACGGCCGCCGACTGCGCGGCCAGCGAAAGACCGGACCATTCCGCGCGGTAGGAGGTTTCGATGTAAGCCACGATGATGGCCCCAAACAGCAGCATGATGATGAAGGTGGACATCACCACCTCCGCCAGTGTAAACGCTGCAGTCCGCTCTTTCGCCCCACAGGTTCCTGGCGAATCCATCACACGCATAACGGTTTCCACATCAGAAGGGGCGCCTTCATCTGCTTGCTCATCTTGATTGCCTTTAAACGCCATTTCTCAAGCAAGTCCGCTGCCACATGGCTTGCTGGGTCGTTGGGAGGGCGTCTCGCCTGGGGCGCCGGGCGGCGCGCTCGCGATGGAGAATTCGAGGGCCAAACGCCCTCCTGCCAAGCGATTATGCCCGCCCCTTTGCTCGGCTGGTCCGGTTCGGAGGCGGGAGGCGCGTGATCGTTTCGGGAGATTGTCTTCTCTGCCAAAAGCGACGCGGCAGAATCTACGTCCCAAATCAGGACACTCGTGTCTGCCGGAAGGACGCGGCTTAATGGCGAGCCCGAAGCCGCTCCTGAGCTGACGGAGGAAGCTTTGCCCGAAGCGCTGCCCCTGTGCCGAATTCCCCGTGCCGTTAAGGCGGGCGCCACGCCACTACTGCGCCGCAACTACGTTCCACTGGCCGCGGACCAGTTTTCTGACTTGGGGCGTTGCCGGCGGCAATTTCTGGTAGTTCAGGAAGTTGACGTCAAAGGCCCACTTGCGATTCGGGGCGTTGTAGTAGGTGCCGGTTTGGACCCAGAAGTTGGTGGCGAATTGGCTGGGATACATGACCACCATCGAACCGTTGTAGGTAAAGGTGTATCCGCTCCAGTTTTCCAGGAAGCGGGGGAAGTTCTCCACGCCGCCGCTGTAATGGAGCGTGCCGGTGGTATTGGTGGGCTGTACAATCCCCGCCAGGAAGGCGGCATTGACTGTCGTGTTCGCGGGCGTCCGCGAGGAAAGCGCATTGTTGCCGTAGGCATCCGACCAGTTGCCGGAGAGGACGGTGATGGCATCGCCGACGAGCGAGGCGGGTTGGGTATTGGACGTATCGGTGGAGCCGGGAGTGGTATTGGGCGCATTGAAGTTCCCTCTGACATAGAGCGGCAGGTCCGTGGCCACGGTCAGACCGCTGGGAGGCAGTGCTTGCCCGTTGGACACCCGCGCTACGGTCAGTTTGCCCGAGCTGGCGCGTTTGTCATCCACATAAATGGAGTTCAGTTGGTGACCCTCCACCTGACCCGCATATGTGTTGAGCGCGGAGCCGCCGGCGGCGCTCCTCATCCAATTGGTCAAGGCCGCCACATTAATGTCCGTCGTCAGGGTCCATTTCTGTTCGCGCGCGTCGTAGAAGGAGGCGTTGGTTTGGACGAAGGAGTATCCGCTATTCCCGTTGGTCGTGCCGGTGTCGGGGTTCAGCGTGGCGAAGTTGTCCCATTGCCCGGCGCGGACGGTGACGTTGCTCGAGGTGGTGGTGACGATCAGGTCGCACTCGTTGTAATACCGGGCAGCGCCCATCGGCGACTTGGGGTCCTCACCGGTGGGCGGGAGTTCGGTGATTTGCTGGACGACCGTCGGGCTGTTGTTCGTGGCGATGGGCAGAGTCAGCGAACTGGACCCGGGAACGGGCGCGATGTCATAGATCGGGACCGTGCCGCCGCCGCCCGTCGGGTCGTAGGGAGCGCGGTTCGTATAAATGCTACCGGCGGCATCGACGCTCTGGGCAAACACGAGGGTAGAGGGGGGCGAGCTGTAAAGATTACCGTTGCTATGGACCTTGCCGGTGACGGTCATGGGGGCGCCGGGGTTGATTTCCAGGTCCATGGTATAGAAGATCGCGAACTGGAAGACGGGGATGGAGGCTAGTTGAAAGTCCTGTTCGACCGCGGCGGCCATGTCATAGGGGGTTCCCAGTGGCCGGGCGTTGCCGCGCACGGAGCAACTGTAGGCCAGGCCATAGAGACCGGTGAACTGGGAGTCCAGGTTGGTCATCACCATCGTGGTCGAGCTGGAAACCCAGGTCGAGTTCAGCCCGCCGGCTCCATCGCTAAACTGATACGCGGAGGCCCAGGCATTGGTCGGAATGAAGCTTCCGTAGTAGCTCAGCTTGGAAGGGTCGTAACTCTGATTAAAGAAGTCGCGGGCCATGTAGCTGAGCACGACTTCCGTGGCCCCTTCCGCCGCCCCGACGGCGCGGTTGTAGGTGTTGTTCCGGTCGCTAATCCGGGCGCTGGTGGAGGTCCAGTTGGCCGCGCTCGCGTAAATGAGAATGCTGGCGGCGGCCATCACCATGACCAACAGAAGGGCGTAGCCGTGTTGTGACTGGCGGTTACCGTCCGGGGTTATCTTCATAAGACCTTTCGTGTTGCAAGGGGCTACTCGATCGTCCGGCGGGTGATCCGGGTCTGCACGTGGTAGGAATCGAAAAAGGCCCCCGCGGCCGCCTGCGCTACCGGGAACTCCCACTGGTAGAAGTCCAGAACCACTTTGATCACCCG
>Ga0181538_10003147_pt1 | contig 16361 bp, 13 predicted proteins | sample PEATcosm2014_Bin_40_FD_119773 | JGI IMG/M metagenome (GOLD analysis project Ga0181538, IMG submission 119773) | Peatland microbial communities from MTU Mesocosm Facility, Houghton, MI, USA - PEATcosm2014_Bin23_30_metaG | ecosystem: Environmental > Terrestrial > Soil > Wetlands > Peat | place...
CGGCTCCCACACCACGTCAACTTTAACGCTCTGAACGCCGGGAAGGACGGTGATCTTGTCTTCCACTTCTCCCGGCAGCGAGCCCGCCGCAGGGCAGCCCGGAGCGGTCAAGGTCATCTTCACGATCGCATGGCCGGAAGTATCGACCTTGGCCTCATAAATCAGGCCGAGGTCGTAGATATTCACCGGAATCTCAGGATCGTAGCAGCTGCGCAATGTCTCAATCATCTTGTCCTGGAGGGCGATGGCCTGCGAGATCGTCAGAGGGGTTTGCTCTTCCATAATTCAAGTCACTCCGTGGAGGCCGGTTTCGATTCGCCGTTCAGCGCGCTTCGGAGCGTGTGCCAAACCAAGGTGGCGCACTTGACGCGGACGGGAAACTCACATACTCCGGAGAAAGCCGCCAGCTTCCCCAGGGCGGGGGTCTCACCCTCCGCGTGGGTTTTTCCGGTGACCAGGTCGTGAAAGGTGTCGAAGAGCGCCTCCGCCTGGGCGCGAGTTTTCCCCTTCAGGATCTCCGTCAGGATCGAAGCCGAGGCCGTGGAAATAGCGCAACCGGTGCCTTCGAAACTGATGTCGGCGATGCGGTCATCCTGGAGTTTCAAATAGACCGTAAACCTGTCGCCGCAAAGGGGATTGTAACCGTCCGCGTGACGGTCGGCGTCTTTCATGGAATGACAATTACGCGGCCGCCTGCTGTGGTCAATTATGACTTCCTGATAAAGGCCTTCGAGATCTGCCATAAACAAGTCCAAAGTCTAGAGTCGAGAATCAAGAGTAAAGGATCACGAGGAGCGTTGACTTTACGCCACCGCGCTCCTGAACGTCGTCCCACTCGCGTCCTACGCGCGAAAGCGGGAGTCTATATTACAGCTCACCCCAGCACTGCCTTCACTCTTTGGATGCCTGCGGCCAGGGAATTGATCTCCTGCTTGGTGTTATAAAAGGCCAGCGAAGCGCGCACGGTGGCAGGCACGCCAAAACGGTCCATCACCGGTTGAGCGCAGTGGTGGCCGGTGCGAACCGCAATTCCCTCGTGGTCAAGTATAGTCCCAACATCGTGGGCATGTATACCGTCCAGAACGAACGAAATGACTCCGGCTTTCTCACGCGCCGTGCCGATAATCCGCACGCCAGGGATCTGCTGAATGGCTTCCGTGGCGTAAGAAAGCAAGGCATGTTCGTAGGATGCGATATTTGCGAGGCCCACGTGATTGACGTATTTAAGCGCGGCCTCCAGGCCGTAGACCCCGGCAATATCGGGCGTTCCCGCTTCGAACTTGTAGGGAACCGCATTGTAGATGGTCTTCTCAAATGAAACATAGGCAATCATGTCGCCGCCGCCCTGAAAAGGAGGCATGGCCTCGAGAAGCTCGAACTTGCCATAGAGCACGCCGATTCCCGTCGGTCCAAAAACTTTGTGGCCCGAAAAAGTGTAAAAATCGCAGCCCAATTCCTGCACATCCACCTTCATGTGCGGCACGGCTTGCGCGCCATCCACGAGGACTGGAACGCCCCTCGCGTGCGCCATCTCCACGATCTGGCGAACCGGATTGATGGTGCCGAGTGCGTTCGAAACGTGAGCCACCGCCACCAGGCGGGTGCGGTCGTTCAAGAGCTTCTCGAATTCCTCCAGAATCAGTTCGCCCCGGTCGTTGACCGGCCCCACCTGTAACCTGGCGCCTTTCTCCTCGCACAGCATCTGCCAAGGCACAATGTTCGAGTGATGCTCCATGCCGGTGATCAGGACTTCGTCGCCGGCCTGAACATTCCGCTTTCCAAACGTCTGCGCCACCAGGTTGATGGCTTCGGTGGTCCCGCGCACGTAAACGATCTCCCGCTGGTCGGAAGCATTGAGGAATTTCTGGACTTTCCGCCGCGTGTTTTCATAAACGTACGTGGCGCGTTCGCTCAGCAGGTGAACGCCACGATGAATGTTGGCGCAGTCCTCGGCGTAAAAGCGGACTATCGCGTCGATAACTTTTTGCGGTTTCTGGCTGGTGGCGGCATTGTCAAGATAGACCAGGGGCTTGTCGTGGACCTTCTGCTTCAGGATCGGGAAATCCTCGCGGATCCGCTTCACGTCGAAGGCCGGCGCGGACAATGTGCGTGGCGGGGCCTGGATTGTCTGTTGCGTGGTGGCCATCATGCCTCCTCGGCTCGCAGGGCGTTCGCCAGGCGAGCAAATAAACCCTCACTGAGCCGCTCGCGCAGCGGCTCATATTTGATGCGACCCAGGATGTCGTTGGCGAAAGCGTAAGTCAGCAGGTCGCGCGCTTCCTGCCGGCCGATCCCGCGGGAACGCAAATAGAAAATCGCGTCCGCATCGATCTGCCCAATCGTGGCGCCGTGCGTGCATTTGACGTCATCAGCATAAATCTCCAGCGCCGGCTTGGTATCGATGACGGCTTTTTCTGAAAGCAATAGGTTCTTGTTGCTCTGTTTCGAGTCGGTTTTCTGAGCATCCTTGCGCACAATGATCTTGCCGTTGAAGACCGCCGAGGACTCGCCATCCAGAACACCCTTATAAACTTCCCGGCTGCTGCAGTGCGGCTTGGCGTGATCGAGAATGGTTTGGTTGTCAATGTGTTGATGGCCGGTGACGACGTACAGGCCCGCCAGCGTCGCTTCCGCCCCTTCACCGTCCAGAACCGCGTTCACTTCTTCGCGGACCAGCCTCCCTCCAGTCGCAATCGAGTGCGTGGCGACGTTGCTCGAACGTTCCTGGTGGAACACCAGCCGCCCGAAGTGGAAGGCGTTCTGGTTCTCTTGCTGGAGGCGGTGATACGCGATCACCGCGCCTTCACCCACCGCGACTTCGCTCACCGCATTGGTGAAGTAAACTCCGTCGGCGGCGCCGGCGCTCCTGCGCGCACCGTCACCGAAGTACGCTTCCACGATGCTGGCCTGGCTTTCTCGCCCGGCAATAATCAGGTTGCGGGGGTAGGACACGGTGGGCAGCCCGCTCGGGTCGGATACGTAAAGCAGGTAGATGGGCTTCTCGAGCACCACGCCTTTGGGAATCTCAATGAACGCCCCGTCCTCAACGAAGGCCGTGTTCAATGCGACGAACGCGTGCTCCCGGTAATCCGCGGCGTAGCGAGCCAGATGGCGCTCCAGCGTCTTGGCGTCGCTTGCCAGCGCTTCCGCCAGGCTTCCCGCCTTAACTCCCGCGGGAAGTCCCTCCAGCGTCGAAAGTTGCTTCACGAAACGCCCGTTGATAAAGACAAGCTTGGGGCATCCCAGGTCGGCCAAGGGGTGCTGGAGAATCCGCAACTCCCCTTCTCGCTGAGGAAGGGGTGCGCGGATGGTGGCGGGTTGAAAGGGCACCGCCGCGATTGGACCGACGTTGGTGTTCCGCCACTCTTCCTGCCGCGCGGTCGGAAATCCCTTCTCGGCGAACCCTGCCATCGCCTCCCTGCGGATTTCATGCAGCCAGGAAGGTGAGTTCGAGCCAAGACGATCCTCGAGTTCCCTGAAGCTTGAAAGGTAAATTCCCTCTTTTTCCGTTGTAGATATCATCAGCTCTCCGTCCCTCTAAGTCGTCCGCTGTCCATTCGCCCTGTCATCCTGAGCGAAGCGAAGGATCTCTGCAGTTGCCTTTTCTCCCTCTTGAGAGAGGAACTGCGGCGATCCTTCGCTTCGCTCAGGATGACACGCACTGAGGACTGACCTGACGCCGTACGCCTGCTTCACGCCGCCGATTGTTCCAACCACCCGTAACCCTTCTCTTCGAGTTCCAAGGCCAGCTCCTTCGTCCCCGACTTCACAATGCGTCCCTCATACAGAACGTGCACGAAGTCGGGAACAATGTAATTCAGCAGGCGTTGGTAGTGCGTCACCACGATAATGCTTCGGTCCTTGCTGCGCAGCGCGGTCACGCCATTGGCAACGATCTTGAGGGCGTCAATGTCGAGGCCGGAATCGGTCTCGTCGAGAATCCCCAGCTTGGGCTCGAGCACCGCCATCTGGAAAATCTCGTTGCGCTTCTTTTCGCCCCCCGAGAAGCCTTCGTTCACCGAACGCGTCATCAGCGTTTCGTCCATCTCCAGCAGCTTCATCTTCTCGCGTACCAGCGCCAGGAAGTCCATGGCGTCGTATTCAGGCTCGCCGCGGTGTTTGCGGATCGCGTTCAGCGCCGAGCGCAGGAAATAAGTATTGCTCACCCCGGGTATCTCCACCGGGTACTGGAAGGCCAGGAAAACGCCTTCCCGCGCGCGCTCTTCCGGCGGCATAGCCAGCAAGTCCTTACCTTCGTACGTCACCTCGCCGCCCGTCACTTCGTAAGCGCTATGCCCCGCCAGCACCTGCGCCAGCGTGCTCTTGCCCGAGCCGTTGGGCCCCATGATGGCGTGCATCTCGCCCGTGCCCACTTCCAGATTAATGCCGCGCAGGATCTCTTTCCCCTCCGCCCTTGCTTGTAAGTTCTTGATGTGAAGCATCCTCACTCCTCGTTGGAAATTGGAAACCGGAAAATGGAAACTCGAAAATCGGTCTCGTCTGCCGCAGCCCTCTCCCCTAGTTCGACTAATACCCTCTCCCCCTTTGGGAGAGGGTGGCCCGCGACGGCGCTTTCATCAGCCGGCGCGGGACGGGTGAGGGGTTAGTCCCTGGCCCTGCGCCTTACCCCACACTGCCTTCCAAGCTCACGCCCAGCAATTTCTGCGCTTCGACGGCGAACTCCATGGGCAATTCCTTGAAAACTTGTTTGCAGAACCCGTTCACGATCATCGAAACCGCGTCTTCCGTGGACATGCCGCGCTGGCGGCAGTAGAAAATCTGGTCTTCCCCGATCTTCGACGTGGAGGCTTCGTGCTCCACCTGCGCGGTGGAGTTCTTGACTTCCAGGTAAGGGAAGGTGTGCGCGCCGCACTTGTCGCCGATCAGCAGGGAATCGCACTGCGAGTAGTTGCGCGCTCCCGCGGCCCCGCCCAGGATTTTCACCAGACCGCGGTAGCTGTTCTGCCCGTGCCCGGCGGAGATGCCCTTCGAGACGATGGTGCTCTTGGTGTTCTTCCCGATGTGAATCATCTTCGTGCCCGTATCGGCCTGTTGATAATTGTTGGTGACCGCCACCGAGTAAAACTCGCCGATGGAATTGTTCCCCTGCAGGATGCAGCCCGGATACTTCCAGGTGATGGCCGAACCGGTTTCGACCTGCGTCCAGGAAATCTTCGAGTTCACGCCCTGGCACTTGCCGCGCTTCGTGACGAAGTTGTAGATGCCGCCCTTGCCTTCCTTGTCACCAGGATACCAATTCTGAACTGTGGAATATTTGATTTGGGCATTATCCAGTGCTACAAGCTCGACCACGGCCGCGTGAAGCTGATTCTCGTCGCGCATGGGCGCCGTACAACCCTCCAGGTAGCTGACGTAGGCGCCTTCGTCGGCAACAATCAGGGTGCGCTCGAACTGTCCCGTGTCCCGCGCGTTGATGCGGAAGTAGGTGGAAAGCTCCATCGGACAGCGCACGCCCTTCGGCACGTAAGCGAAAGACCCGTCGCTGAATACCGCGGAATTGAGCGTGGCGAAGAAGTTGTCCGTGTAAGGCACCACCGAGCCCAGATATTTGCGCACCAGGTCCGGGTGCTCGCGCGCTGCTTCCGAGAAGGAACAGAAAATGATGCCCAGTTCGGCCAGCTTCGCCTTAAACGTGGTCGCCACGGAGACGCTGTCAAACACCGCGTCCACCGCCACTCCCGCAAGTAGTTCTCGCTCCTTCAGCGGGATGCCGAGCTTTTCGTAGGTTTTCAAAAGCTCCGGGTCGATTTCGCCTTTCACCTCTTGCTTCTTCGGCGCGGCAAAGTAGCGGATGCCCTGATAATCGATCGGACCGTACTTCACGTTCGCCCAGGTGGGCTCTTTCATCGTCTGCCAGTGGCGGTAGGCCTTCAATCGCCACTCCAGCAGCCACTCGGGTTCCTGTTTCTTGGCCGAAATAAGGCGGATGACGTCTTCATTCAATCCCGGCGGCACCGTTTCCTGTTCGATGTCGGTCACGAATCCATATTTGTATTCCTGGGTGGCCAGGATTTCGACTTCTGATTGCGGCGTAGGCATCAAACCTCCTCTTGGGGATCACTCCTGCATGGCGGCACTTGCGCCGGACCGTCGCGCCGGTATTATTCGCGCCGCCTGAACCAACAAAGTCATTCTAATAAATCTGTACTCCGAAGTCAAGATTCCGCCTTCCCTTCATCGCCGCTTGTCCTCCCTCTGAATCTGAATCAAACCCTCAGGCTCGGATACGAGGCTAGCTATGGTCACTTGGCGCAGCGCTGCGGCGATGGCGTCGTTCACCTTGCGCAAGGGCTCGCGGACCGTGCACTTCGTCATCTGATGACACTCGCTGCGGTCGGTTACGCACGAGGTAATGAACAGCGGCCCATCGAGAGCTCGGATGACTTCGAACGCATTGATTTGGGAGGGATTTCTTGCCAATGCGTAGCCGCCGTTGGTGCCGTGCTGAGATGCCAGCAAGCCGATTTTCGCCAATCTCTGCAGGACCTTCGCGACGAGTTCGGCCGGCATCCCGTAAGTCTGGGCGATCTCTTTGGCGCTGCAAGACGTGCGGAGTCGTTGGGCGGCCAGATGCCGAAGAGCAATTAAACCGTAGTCAGCCTTTTTCCCGAGCCTCAGCATAACGATATCCGACTGATTAAGTCGTATATAGAATAGCGGCAGGCCCGTTTCATGTCAAGCTATTTGTTTTCAGGCCTAAACTGACAAATTGACTTTCTCCCCCTTCGCTCTCTCGACACGCTTGCTGCGACGAAGGGGGGACGTGCATGCTCTCCGAAGCTACTGGCCAGGAATGGGCTGCTTGTCGAGGGATGAGGCTAAAGGCTTCGGGATCAAGGTGGCTTTAAGTTTGCTCTTCGGCGGACAATTACTTATCACAGGTAATGTGGCGGCTCGGCCAGAGGCGAATTCGGATTATACAGACCGTGAAGGGCCTCGTCCCTTCAGGGGTTTTATCGTTCGCCTCTGGCCTCCTCCCTTTTATTATCGGCTGTACGCTCGAAAAGCTTGACAACCTTGCCGCAGACAAATGGAAGCTCCACGGCCGGGAAGCCTGGAAGGATTTCCACGAACCGGCGGAGCGGGCGATGACACATTTCGTCATGCTGTTTCGACAAATTAGGGCAACCGAAAGCCGTTTTTTCGCCCCGGCAGGCCGTACTTCGCGAGGGGGTTTTTCAACACCATGATAAAGCAGTGGTTATTTGTAAAAAAGAAACCACCTGAACTCCCAGATGGCAGGCAAACTGCACTAAAGTACGTGCCAGTACGAAAGCACTAAAATAATCAAGGAGGAAGGAAGAATGAAGAAAGGTCCACGAGGTTTTTCACTGATTGAATTGTTGATCGTAGTTGCGATTATTCTGATCATCGCAGCAATTGCTATCCCGAACTTGCTGCGCTCGCGAATCGCAGCCAACCAAGCTTCAGCGGTCGGATCGCTCCGCACGCTTAACACTGCAGAGGTTACGTACTCTACTACCTACAACACCGGCTATTCTGCGACGTTGGGCGATTTGGGCCCAGCGGCCGCGGGCCAGAACACCCCAACCTCTTCTTATGCAGGACTCGTTGACGAGGTCCTGTCAGGGATCGGGACGGCGGGCACCAACAACACAGTCCTGGTCAGCTCGAAGAGCGGTTACAATTTTACCTACTCACCCGCTGCCGCGGACACGAATGGGAAGATTGATTTTTACAGTTTTACTGCCTCCCCCATCACCGCCGGGACGACAGGGACCAACTATTACTACACCGATCAGTCGGGTGTGATCCGCCAGAACAGCACGGCGGTTGCCGGCTCGACCGACTCGCCGCTGGCTGGCTAGGGCCTCGGCTACCATCGACCGCGGACGTACCGCTGGAGGAGCCCGCGTGAAAAACGTTTGGTCTGATGTTGGAGCACTACTCGGTCTGTTGAATTGCCGGCTCGCGGCTTGCCGTGGATAACGGATGAAAGGATCGGAATCGTGAAAGCATCCGTTATTCGCGGCAGGCCGGAGCGGGTTAAGCGCCCTCAAGGCCCAGTCCCACTTGATCGCTGACAACACCACGCCCACCCCATAACGCGATTGCAAATTTTAAATTTGAGATTTCAAACAGCATGCGGAAAGCCGTTCGAAAACTGCTCTTTGCCATTTGCAGGTTGAGATTGCCCCTCCGCCGATCACGCCTGCCTCTCGAAGTCCCGCCTAAAAAGGATCTTGATTTCCTTCCTCCAGCCGTCGTTGATGCCCACCTGCAGGATGCGGATGGTAGGCTCGAGGTAACGGAGCATCCGGCCCGTGGTGGAGTGGAAGCGAAAAGCAGGGCAAACGAGATAAAGCAGGGGAGGAGAATCGGCGAGTTCGATTCCCGAAAAATATCCGAACTGCTGGAGCTGTCCGCGCTCCTGCAGCCACTTGACGCGCAGCCAGTAGTCGAGACCCTGGAGGGGAAGGTTGATATCCTCGTGCACCTTCAACTCCAGCACCGCCAGCCGCCCAGTGCGAGTGGCCAGCAGGATATCAATAATTCCGCGATCCATCCCGGCAAACGCCGGAACCTGGGGATAAACGCAATCGGGCAGGAGAGCAGGGTCGAGCTTGCTGACGTCGCGCACCACCATACTCTCAAGCCAGCGCTCAGACTGAAGCCGGCAGAGGTCGCCGGAGGGGTCCGGGCTTTCGGCACAACGACTGCGCAGGGCGGTCTCGAGGAACTGACGGAATTCTGAGAGATTGCCCTCGTGGAGACGCCGTGCGCTGCCGGGCAGGCCGAAAGTGATACGCGGGGCCAGCAGACCCTCGAGGCGCGCCACCTCGAGACCGAGCACTCGAATGGAAAGTGCCGCGGCTGCGGCGTCGGCTACCACCTCAACCTTGGCGAGATATTCACCCAGCAGCCGCGAAAGCAGCCCGCTGTGGCGTTCGAGGAGGTCCGCGCCCACCCGCCGCGGCGCCAGGCGGGTTTCAACGTTGCCGTAATCCCTCCAGTCGATCACACTCGGCCGGTCGTCCTTGGCCGACCACTCGAGAATCTCCATCTGCACAGCGCGGTGGTTCAGATAGGCCGCCCGGCGCGCGCACGTTTCTGCCCCCCGGGGCGGAAAGATCAATTTCAACCCGGGATAAGTGACGCGCTCGGAATGGCTGCGCAGCCAATCCAACCAGATCAGCCCGAAAGCCAAGGCCGCATCGGAAGCAGCAGGGGATTCATTTTCGCTGACGCCCAGAAAGGCCCAAGCCGTGCGGCCCTGCCGCGCCACGCCTCTCGTGTACCACGCCGAAAACGAGTGTTCCCGATCAGACCGGTGGCTGACGCGCTCGAAGCTGCAGCCCGGGAATTGCCGCGCCAGCATGGCAAGCAACTGCTTCTGAAAAGCCGCGCGTCCCGGCGCCTTATCCGCCTGGTCGGCGGCGCGATCCGCCGGACGGAATTCCAGGGTGACGGTCTCACGGCCACCGGCCTTGCGCGCAAAGACGCCAAGCCGCTCGCCGTCGCGGTAGGCGACCTCCTCGATCCTCCGGCTCACCGAGCGTGCGGCGTTCCAGGCCGTGAAAATCAGCTTGCCAAATTCCACCGAGAGCCGCCACTGGCTCGCCGAGAGGTCAAAAAGCTCGACCTCGTCTTCCAAAACAATAGGATGAGAGAGAGCGCTAATGAAGGACTCAATTTCGTCGCGCAGTTGGTGAAGAGACTCGGTCATGACTCCGTGGCGTGGTCCTGAATCGTTTCCGTCCCCGGATGGTAGTAGAGCTTCTTCCCGGCCCAGTAGGCCTCGGCCGCCATGATGCAGGCCACCGAGTGCGCGTAGCCATCGCTTACGGGGGCATGGGGTTCCTGTCGGCTACGCAGGCACTCGAACCAGTTTTCCATGTGGTGCAGGTCAAGGTCACCCATCCCTTCGGGGGGTACCTTCTGGTCACCAGGAAGCAGGATGTCTTTTTCGGCGCGCTGCCGGTCGATGTCGGGGTTATCTTCGTGGTTGCCTTTCTCCTCGACCAGTTTATACCGAGGACTGCCTTCGCCTCCGATGTTCATGAGCGTCGCTTTCTTCCCCATGTAACGAGTGAAGCTGGGCGCGTCGTTGCCGAAACTCGTCGAGTAACTGACCATGAATCCCTTGGGATATTCGAACAGCGCCTGGAAGGTGTCCGGATTCTCGCGGCCATCTCGCCAGGCGAAGATTCCGCCGTGCGCCACCACGGAGGTGGGATACTTCTCATCCATGAACCAGTGGACAAGCTCGATGGCATGGCTCACCCACTGGTCGGAGATGCCGCTCGAGAACTCCTTGTAGAGGCGGAATTCGAAATAAAGTTGGGGGTCGAAGGGCCGTGGCGGCTTGGTCATCAGCCACTTGTTCCAGTCGGTGTCTTCGGCGCGGAGCTGTTTCACTTCGTGGCGCCCTCGCCAACGCGGCCCGTGAAAGTTCCACACAATCTCGATCTTACTCACGTCGCCCAGCGCCCCCGACTGGATGACCTGGCAAGCGGCCTGCGGATACAGTTCGCTGCGATGCTGCGTGCCCACCTGAACGATGCGCTTTTGCTGCTGCACGGCATCGCGCGCCGCCTTAACCTCTTCCAAGACGTTGCCCATTGGCTTCTCGACATACGCATCTTTCCCGGCCTCGGCCACGAGCTTCAGAATGGGTGAATGCGAATGTTCGGGGGTGGAGATCAGCACTGCGTCCACGTCCTGCAACTGCAGCAACTCCTCGAGATGCTGGAACTGGCGCGGCGCTCGGCCGTAATAAGTTTCATTGGCGTGTACCGCTCGCTCCCGATTCACTTTCCAGAGGTCGCACACGGCCGTCATCTCCACGCTGTGCTTCTCCTTGAGCCGCGAGGCGATCCAATCGAGCTCGCGGCCGCGATTTCCAATTCCAATGTGCGCGAGCGAGATGCGATCGTTGGCCCCCACGATGCGCCCATAAGAAACCGCCGTGGTTCCCAGCGCGGTTCCCGCCAGCATCGAAGCAGTGCGATTCAGAAATGACCTGCGGTTGATCGTATTCTCCGGCGTTCCAGGCATCAGATCCTCCACTGATTCAGTTCAAAGTGATCTTACACCAATAAACGGCAGCTGAGCTAAGGTCCGTCCAAGGAGTTTGACAAAGCCCCCCAATCCATCCATGACGGCCGCTGAAGGTTGGAGCGGTGCGTAGCCAAGCGCCTTTTCGCCTCGCCCTGATGCACCGAGGTGGTGTAGGGGCAGGGCTTGCCCTACCCTCGTGGGCCTAGTAACCCGCCGGGGACGGCAGGCCGTCCCCCTACAGTGCGGGTCGTTATCGGGGGATTGGGGGACTCTCCGAAGGCGGTGCTCCGCGGCAGGTCTTGTGGTATGCTTCGTTCGTGTTAGAGGAGAAGTGAGCGTGGAGCCTAAGACGTCTCTCGGAGCAGGTTCGAGCGGCCTACGACCCCTTTTTACTATCGGCCACTCTATCTTGGAGATGGGGGCATTCGCTAAACTGCTCAAGGACTGTGGTGTCGAGCTTGTGGCCGATGTGCGCAGCGTGCCCCAAAGTGCACGCCTACCTCATTTCAGCCACCCCGCTCTCGAGAAATTGCTGGCCGCGGAGAACATCTCATACCTCTTCCTCGGGGAAGAACTCGGAGGTCGCCCGGACGACTCTGACGCTTACCGCCCCAATGGAGTGGTTGACTATGCGGCGCGCCGCAGATCTTACGCTTTCCAGAGAGGGGTAGAACGTCTGTTGAAGGAACTGGAGGAGCGATCGGTGGCGATGATGTGCGCCGAGGAAGACCCCCTACAGTGTCACCGATTTATGATGGTCTGCCCAGAACTGGTCAAGCTGGGAGTTGATCCGCAGCACATCCGCAAAGGGGGGCAAATGGAAACCCAAGCGGCAGCCGAAGACCGGCTGCTCGAGGCCAACGGCTTGGGGTCCGTCGCCACAAACACCCTTTTCCCGCAGGCTCGCAGCGACGCGTTGGAGGATGCCTACCGACTCCAGGCCGAGAGATTCGCTTTTCGGGTGAACCTTCTCGCGGTCGAATCTTGGTAGGACTGGCCATGACTTCAACGATCTTCACCATCGGCTTCACGAAGAAGAACGCGGAAGAGTTCTTCCGGCTTCTTCAAGAGGCTCGTGTGGAGAAGCTGATTGATATTCGGGAAAATCGTGTCGGGCAACTCGCTGGGTTCGCGAAGTATCCCGACCTTGCTTTCTTTCTCGATCGAATCGCTGGAATTGCCTACGACTACCAGCCCATGCTCGCTCCGAGCCCGGAGATCCGGGATGCCTATCGCAAGACGCACGATTGGGCGCAGTACGAGAAGTCCTTTCAGGAGTTGATGGCGCAAAGGAGAGTTCTGGACGAGATAGATCCCGCTCTCTTTAAGGGAAAAATCGCGCTCCTTTGCTCGGAGGCTGAACCCGACCAGTGTCACCGGCGCCTGGTGGCCGAAATGCTCGCGCGGCATTGGTCCTCGCAAGCCCACGCGGTCGAAGTGAAGCATCTGGTCTCCGAGGCGGGACGGAAGCGCATGAAACCGGCTCGCAAAAAACCGTGAGGGAATTAACTCTGTCGGACATCACGGTGATGGCCCAGGGGTATTGTGTCATCGGATTGGAACGAACCGCCGAAGGCGCCTTCCGTTCCGTCCGGCCACTGCCGCGCAGGAGCCACGCCTGGCCCGCGTTCTTTCCCTATGGGCGGGGAAGCATCATTCGCTTTTCGCCCGCTGCCACCCCGGCTTCAATGCCCCACGTTGAGGATCAGAATACCCATGGATTGGCGCCTTCCGGCGAGCAAGTAGGCGAGGCCGAGTTGGTTGAAATGCTTCGGAGGGCGGAGGTATCCGCCAACCTCGACGAACTCTTCAGATGCCAACTGCATACTGACGTGCAAGGAGGCAACGCCTGGGCGGAGCCGGCATCTGCGACGCGCTCAATCGGCGGGTTCGAATTCAGAAACATCCGGTTTCGCGTCCTTAGTGACCGCGGTGAAGCGAATCTGCGCGCCAAGTTGCTGCTCCCCTCCGGTGAAATCCTGTACAGCCTGCCTGTGGTGGACCGCGAATGGCGTCAGTTCTTCAGTGAACTCGTCCGAAGCCAGTCGCAGTCCGGAACAGCCCCAAGCGCGGAAGCTTTCCTCAACGGGTCAATTCGCACGGAACTCCTGCGATCTCCTAACCGGTTTGCACGGATTGGTCTGACGCGAGGCACCTCAAACGAAGAGAAGAAGTGCTGGCTCATGCTGGACTCGCTCTTTCCGCAGCCGAATCCTGCGTGGTTGCCCCAATGAGCTCATCGGCCGACATGGACGAATCGCACCTCCTCGAGATATGCCGGAGGTCCGTGGCGGGTAGACTCCCTTCCCAGGCGCACCCCGAAGATGATGAAGACCTTGTCAGGACGGGGGCTCTCGACTCCATGGGTTGGGTAGACGTTCTCATCTCTGTCGAGTCGGCTACAGGTCTTCGAGATTTCGGCAGCGATTGGCCGGAGAACCGGCCGAAGAGTATTCGAGAACTGGCGGAGGCGATCCGCGCGGCGCATACAGGACGTACGGAACAACACGCCGCGGAACGTTTCGCAACAAGTGCGGAGAACGGGTCAGAGATCACCATCAGGGGCTGGGGCTACGCGTTGGGATCGGTGACTGTCGACGCAGAACAGATCGAACTGGATCTGCACCTTGCACCGCATAAAATCCGCGATGGGGCAGGAATTCAGAGCTTGCGATTTGCCGACGCCACGGAAGATGAACTGATATTGGGTCAGAAGGCCGCCGAAACCGCATTGGACACGGCTGGGGTCGATGTCGAAGGAGTCGACTTTCTATTGACCACGAGCACCACGTTCCTTCGCCTTCCTTCGTTTGCCGCTTCGCTGCATTCACGGCTGCTCGTGCAGGAAAGTTGTGGCGCCTTTGAAATCGGCGGAGCCTGTGCGGGCTTGATTTATTCGTTAGCAGTGGCGAAGAGCCTGCTTCGCACCGCGCCCCAAGGAGTGGCCCTTCTTGTGGCTTCGGAAGTCCATAGCCGCAGACTCAAGCATCCTGGTGTGCTTGGAGAATTCCGAGGTCTCTTTGGCGACGGGGCTTGCGCGTTGGTTCTCTCGTCCGCCGCAGCTACTAACCAGGAGCGCTCTCTCAGACTCGGAGACTTCGTCTGGGGTTGTTCTGGGCACTTCGCATCGGCGTTAACTTTAAATATCGATGAGAATTCCAGCTTGGCTCTTCAATTCAAAGGAGAACCACTCGCCCACGCGGCGGTTGTCCAAACTGATCGTATCCTCGAAATGCTTGAGAGCAAGAGCGGGCGGCCGCGAGCCGAAGTCGATTACTTGGCCCTGCACCAGCCCAATCCGCGCGTGGTCGAGATGCTGGCTGAAAAGGCCCAAGTTCCACTGGAGAAGATTCCGTTGATATCGAGGACCTGCGGTAATCTCGGGTCTGCAACCTGCGGCGTCAGCCTGTGCCAAGCTCTCACCGACCTCTGCGCACGACAGGATCCCTCACGGGCGCCGTTGATTTTTTTGGCCGCAGTGGCGCCGGGCCTGATTTGGGGCGGCACATTCCTTTTTTGAGCTTAATCGATACAGGGTTGGCCAATCCCCCGATAACGACCCGCGATGTAGGGGGACGGCTTGCCGTCCCCTGGAAGGTTTCCAGGCCGACGAGGGTAGGGCAAGCCCTACCCCTACACCACTGTTATCGATGGATTGGGGACCACAGCGGCAATTGGTATCGTGGGAGATTCCGCGACCGGCACGCCGTCGCGCAGCGTGATGGTCTTGCCGGAGATTGCGGGGACGCGCTCGCCGGGCAGGATGATTCCCACCAGGTTCAGCGGGTCGGCGGCGGAGAGGGTGAGGGTTTCGGGTTCGAGCAGCGCGTCGCGATGCGCCCCTACGTCGGCGTGGCGCGCGGCACGCAGTGATTCGAGCGCCGAAGGCAGCGCAAACTGCTCGCCCACGAAACCATCCACAAAGCGGCCGCCGCGCACTTCTCCGCGATCTTCGAGGCGCCGGAAGGTAATCAGCAGTTCGCGCCACTTGACGGGGAATTCCTCCCGCAAAGTCAACTCGCGGAACACCACGCCATAGCGCTCGAGCAGCACGCAGCAAACTGCTTCCAGGGCCTTCACACGATCTGCAGTCTCGCCTGGAAAGAGAAGCGACCATCGACCCGTGCTGTGGCGCGGGCGAGTCTTGCGTCCCCGGCCTTGTCCCGAGCGCCGCTTGGGGTCGATGAGGGCGCGCAGATTGTCGAAGCCATCGGCGGTGAAGAGTCCCGCGGCCACGAGTTCCCACAGCGCTGTTTCGACTTCCGACTTGAGGCGGCCGGTTCCGCGCACGATGTCGGCGAAGAAAGAAGCGCCGCGCTGACGAACGTATTCGAGCACCTGGCGAGCGGCCTCGCTCAGGGATCGAGACATTTCAGTAAGCGGGGCGTGGCGCGGCATCATCCAATCGGATTCTTCCCGCACGAAGAAGGTAATGGGAGCCACGCTGGAGGGAGTAATGCGGCGGGCAAGGTCCTGTGGTGCGGGCGTCTCGCCCGCACCACTCAATGCCGGATGCGGGGACAGACGGCCCCAGCCAACTTCGCCCGTCAGGCAAAGCTGGTCGAGGATCAGCGGGTCGTAGCCGGCGACTCGACGCGCCAGGATCTGCGACTCCCACGCATTGGCCGGCGCCTCGAACCCCTGCAATTGCCCGATGACTTCCAGGACGCCGCGTTCGGCATTCACCTGCGAGCCCGGGGCAAGGTGCTGCCAGCGGAGCAGCCAGCGCATGAATTGAGCTCGCGCAACAGGCTGGATCTCCCTGCGCAAAGCGCCCAGTGTGAGCCGATGAATGCGCGCCAAAAGCCTGCGGTCGCACCACTCAATAGAGGGCTGGTCGGCCTCGATCCTCCCGGCGGTCTCATTCTGAGCGAAGCGAAGAATCTCTGCAGTTGATTTCGCGGCCTCGAGCGAACTGCGGGGATTCTTCGCTTCGCTCAGAATGACAGATGAAGGCGGCGGTGTGAACCGCCCTCGAAGCACACGGCCTTCGGCTTCGAGGCGCAGCATCGCAGCCTCGATATCCGCAGCCGGCAAACCGACGGTTTGCGCGAGGCACGCGGCCTCGACGGGCCCGGAATGTTCCATCCAGCCTCGCACGAGTTGAAGCACGGCATCGTCTCTTGAAGGAACAGGCTCATCAACCTCGCCCGGTAGGGTCTCGAACTGCGCCTCGGGGAAGAGCCTCGAGAAGGCCTTGATCTTTTCGGCTGCAACCCAGAGGATGCTGCCGCCCACCCTGGCACGAGCGGCGCGTTTATTGGCGACGAGTTGACCAAAGAGATCGCCCCACTGCGCGGCCACTTGTAGCACAGCCA
>Ga0181538_10003148_pt1 | contig 16359 bp, 23 predicted proteins | sample PEATcosm2014_Bin_40_FD_119773 | JGI IMG/M metagenome (GOLD analysis project Ga0181538, IMG submission 119773) | Peatland microbial communities from MTU Mesocosm Facility, Houghton, MI, USA - PEATcosm2014_Bin23_30_metaG | ecosystem: Environmental > Terrestrial > Soil > Wetlands > Peat | place...
CGAGAGGCTAATGGAGGATGGCTACCTGAAGTGGCAGTCCGTGATCTGGTCGTCGATGCGCATCGCGGTGCTGACACGCAAGGGCCAGGAGGCGATGCGATGAAGCGCGAATCGTGGCTGAAGTCACTGCGTGACGAGATGGCCGTGTTCGGAATCACCGTCACGCACCAGCACTCGGACCTACCCTCCTGCATCGCCGAGGAGCTCGGGTCACCGTACCGCCCCGCCGTGTACGCGTACCGCATCACGAGCGGACGGTGGATGGCGAAGGAGCTGCATCCGCAGCTGCTCGTTGACGAGCGCGAACACACGCTCATCGCAGCGATCGTCGACCGCGACCTCGCACGCGGCCAGTGCGAACGTGTATCTCGCCTCGAATCGAGCTGAGCGTCTGCGGTCAGTGTCACCGACCCGAGTGCGTGGTGTTGTGCCGCGCACGCGAGTTGGCGATCTTCGTCTTCGAGCGTGACCCGATGCCGATGGTGGCGGTGGAGGAAGTGGCTGCCCTGCTCGCCAATGAAGAATCACGCTGCCACGTGCGAAAACTGTAACTTACCCGCTTGATAGAGCGCACTATCAGGCAGCGAAAACTGTATCTTTCACCACGCTTTCACGCGACACTTTCACGGCGGCGGATGCGAAATGGGTTTGAAGCAGGCTGCGCCGGGACTTTCACGGATACTTTCACTATAGATGTTTGAAAGTGTCAACGTTCGCGTGGGCGTGTCTATCACCGTGCCGCTTCGCGCACGGATGGCTAGAGACACCAGCGCAGGTTCCGGGATGCAGATAGAGTAGGTCCATGGCCGAAACGAAGCAGCAGCCCACAGCGCTTCGGCGCGAGATCGCGATCCTCACAGACGACTTCATCCGCTCGCATGGGTAGGCGCATGGAGGATGAGGGTCCGGACGGTGCGTGGCTCGAGGCGGAGTCCGCACGCCGGCGTGAGGTGTGGGAGGCGGGTCGTGCGGTGAGGCGGCAGCAGGCGCGCGAAAGGCGAAGGAGCGAAACGCTTGCGAAGCGTGTGCACCGCCTGGAGGTGATGCTCGCGCTGTCGGCGACCGCACCAGCAGCGGCGATCAGCGGTGGCGGAGGTGGCACGAAGCCGGACTCGCAGATCCCACCCGCAGCGGAGGTGTCGTTCTCGGGTGAGCATCCCCGCGAGCTCCAGCGGCTGCTACGCCTGCTCGAGGCCACGGTCGAGAGGCTCGAGGCGCTCGCCGATGCCGAGCCGGGACCCGTGCTCGACAGCACCGACATCGACCGCTCGCTCGTGGAGGACTACGAGGGTTACACCGCGGAGGATGCGTCGGCGCTCGAGCCACGCTTCGGGTCACCGGAGGCGGTCCGCAGGGCACGGAGGAACGCGGGTCGCGCGGGTAACGACGGGACGAAGAAGCTATAATGGTGCCATCTGCCAGTCTTGTGACCTACGTCGGCGTCCTGAAGGATGCGCTGGGTCTGAAGGACTGGCGGATCGACCTGTCGGATGAGCCCGCCGACGACGGCAACCTGGCGTCCATCTACTGCTGGCCAGGTCAGCGGCGGGCGACGCTCCACCTCGGTGTGGACTTCGACGATGAAGCGCCGGACGAGAAGCGGCACACGCTTGTACACGAGCTGCTTCACCCGCACCTCCACGAGATGCAGGCGTGCGTCGACCGCTCGCTCCAGCTCGTGGGTTCCCAGGCAGCGCACGTGCTGACCGCCGAGCACAGGAACTTCCTCGAGCACGGCGTGGATGCGATCGCCGCTGCGATAGCACCGCTACTTCCGGAGGTCCCAGATGGCACCGCTGACAGCTGCACGGCGAGGTAGCCTCGCACTCTCGAACTTCGCGGTACCCGCGGGTGAAAGCAAGACCGGGAAACCCGCTTACCCGATCGACACGGCCGCACGTGCGCGGAGCGCGCTCGCGCGGGTCGATGCGAACGGCTCTTCCGCGGAACAGCGGAAAGTCAAACTCGCCGTGAAGCGCAAGTACCCGGGGATGAAGGTCCAGTGAGCGAGCTGCTCGGAAGCGGGAACGAGCAGCGAGGTCCGTTCGCGCCCGTGACGATCGTGCAGAGCGAGAGCACGCGTCCGGAAGAACCGTTCTTCGGATCGGGCAACGTCGCCTACAGGCAGGGGTTCATCGGATCCGCGACCGCGCAGGACTTCGTGCTGGCTGGAGGATGACGTGTTCGGAACGAAAAGTAAGCTGACGGAAGTCGCGGGCGGGTGGAAGAACCCGCAGAACGAGGCGACGAACCGTGCGAAATCGCTACACTGCACGTGCGGGCCATCATGCAGGTGCCGCGATGCTAGCGGCAGGTGCTCGCCGACCTGCACCTGTGGCTAGAGCGCCCACCGTCTGCGCGACACCCGGATGCGGCGAGATCGTCAAGTCGGGGAAGTGCGACTCGTGCAGGGCAACCGAACGCCGCAAGCGTCGCAGCAGCAACACGTACGACGCACGCTGGCGACGACGTCGTAGGGAATACCTTCATACACACAAGCTGTGTGAATGTGAAGCGTGTCTGAGGTTGCCGGAAGCGGCGCGACCGGCGGCCACGGACGTGCACCACGTGGATGGTGCTGTGACGGGGCAGCGGGAGTCCGACGAACAGCTGCGCTCGTACGCCCACGGACACCACAGCAGGGAGACGGCGAAGATGCAGCCGGGTGGCTTCCACAGCAGGGCAGCGAGGGACAGGCTCATCAGGGGTAGGGTTGTCGATGCGCACAACCCGGATCGTAGCAGCCGCAGGACAGGACAGTGAGACCGTCACGCTGATGGGATCGATCCCGACCGTAAGTGGGCAGGCACTGCTTCATCTCAAGCGTGGAGGCTAGTACCCCCATATCGTGTCTATCGCGAGCGCGTAAGCAGGCAAGAAAAAATTCATACAAGTTTGGGTGTTTGCCGCGCCCGCGTATGCGAGCGCGTGTAGCATAGGACCCGTCCCTCGCACGGAACGCCGCACCAGGAGGACCGAATGACGTCAACGCTCAAGCGGGAGGCCCTCGCATGGGAGGACTAACACATGAGGCTGGGCCACTACCTTCGGGACGCGTTCTTCATCACGTCGGGGACCGGGGTCCTCGTGACCCAGCTGCCGTTCATCTCCTCGTCAGCGCAGCCAGTGCTGGTGTTCCTGGGGATCTTCCTGCTGGGATGCGCACCCGCCCTGCACGTGGACGAGTCACCAGGTGGGAACCCGTGGATCAAGCTGCTACTCACGCTGCTCGGGGACTCGGGAACGAAAGCAAAGGACCCTCCGGAGCGCAAAGGCTGATGCGCTTCCTCCGCCGCTGGCCGAACATGGTGGCCCACACGGCCGTCTGCGTGCTCGGCTTCCTCATCTTCACGATCGCGAGTCACCTATGACCGATGCACGGTTCCGCGTCTTCATCACCGCCTTCGTCATCATCCTCGCCCTCGTCACGGGCTTCGCGATCCTGCGTGTCGAAGAAGCGGCCACCACGTCGAAACGGCTTGCGGTGGCGAACTCGGTCACCACCTACGAAAGCGCGAAAGCGCGGGTGATCACGGTCACCCAGCGCTGTGAACTCACCGGGCTGATCCTCGGCGTGGTCATCCGTGACGATCACCGGCGCGCCGGTCCGTTCGAGAAGAGCCTCGCCGGATGCGAGCACCAGCTGAAGGAAGTCAAGGCCATCGCCGAACGAGCGAAGAAGGAAACCAAGTGAGCAACATCTGCCCCGGATGCGGACGTGACTGCGGCCAGCCGAGTCCACCCCCGATCGTGTACCCGCAGCCACCGCTGGCTCCTCCGCAGTGGGGAGAACCCGTCTCGCCACCGTGGCGGCCGGGTGAACTGAACACGATCACCTGCTACATGGACGGCAAGGCCATCGCGAGCGCGGCCGGCCGGCTGGGTCCGTGAGCGACCGGTACGTCGTCGTGGCGGTCGGGGGTAGCAAGCCGTACGCGGTGAAGAACGCCGACACGCACAGGATCGTCGGAAGGTCGAAGACCAGGTCGGATGCCGAGGCGAGCGCACGCGCCCGCTACGCAGCGATCGGAAGGAAAGCAACGAAGTAGCGATCCGGCCAGGCGCCGGAGGTCCAGGAGGCCGCATCGTGCCAGGTCCAGCCCCTAAGCCCGCGGCACTGCGTGCCCGGACGAACTCCGAGAGCCAGGAGGTCGTGCTAGTCGCCGACCCGGACCGCGAGGTCCCTCCGCTCCCAGCAGTGAGGCGCTGGCAGGACACGACCCACGACTTCTGGGCGACCCTGTGGACGTCGCCGATGGCGCAGATGTACGTACCGGCTGACATGCCGGGGCTGCTGCGCCTCGCGATGACGATGGACGACTACCTCCGCGCCGAGACCTCCGAGGAGCGGCGTGCCCTGTCCTCCGAGCTGCGCCAGCTCGAAAAAAAGTTCGGCCTCGACCCGGAGTCCCGCACGAAGCTGCGGTGGATGATCTCGGAAGCCGAGTCCGCCCGACAGCGTGCGACGCACACGGGTGCACCGGTCCCGCCGGTGTCCGCCGACCGCAGCATCCTCTTCGAGTCATGAAGGAAAGCTAATGGACTTCGAGAAATGGCTTCGTAAACAGAGGTACCCGCTTGCAGTTCTTATGGGGCTACAGAAGTTTACGTGGGAACCGGCGCCCGCTGTAAAGCGGACCTATACTGGTCCAGTGGTTACCTGATGGGTGACAGGTACATCCAAAATCCTGAAACTGGAAAGATGGAAGGTAGCGAATCAGGAGGAGGAGGAGGAGGAGGAGGAGCACCCGCGGATGCCGTTTCATTGGACGATATGACTTTGTTCCACGGAACAAGTAGTGAAAACGCTGCGTCAATACGGAATGAAGGTTTCGATCCATCAACAGTGGGGACGAACGCAGGTGCACAGGGGGACGGGATATACGTTACCGCATCTGAAGAGATGGCAATGCCATACACTGGATATGCGCAAGACAATCCTCCATTGCAAGTGGCAGTAACTGGGGCTGCCTTGATGCCCGAGAACAAGACCTTGGCTACTATGGGTGAAACAGCCCAGGAGATTTTCGGCCCTAATGGGTCAAAATCGGTCGACGACTGGCGAGCCGCGGTTACTGAAGCTGCAAGATCAGCTGGGTATAACGGGCTGGTCCAGAATGCTAGTACATCAAAGAGCGAATATGTAATCTTTGATGCGGCATCAGTAACACTAGTGAAATGAGCGTCCTGGTCGTACCCGGTCGGGACAACGAGCCGTGGCCGACGCTGGGCACCGCGGTCATCTCGTGGATGAACGAGCACCTGGTGTACGGTCCGGGCGACATCCGCGGCGAGCCGCTGAAGGATCGTCCGATCGACCCCGAGACGTCCGCGATCGTCTGCCGCTCCTACGAGGTGCACCCGCAGATGACGGCGAGGGCGGGCCGGAGGCGCTTCCACCGTGTCGCGCTATCGCAGCGCAAGGGTACGGCCAAGACGGAGAAGCTCGCGTGGTTCGCCATCGCGGAGCTCCACCCTGATGCGCCGGTGCGGTTCGACCACTGGGCGACCGACTTCGAGGAAACGTCGTGGGGTCACATCTACAAACCCGGCGAGCCAGTCGGGAAGCCCGTGGATGACCCGTACATCCCCGTGATCGCGTACACGGAGGAGCAGGTGGACGAGCTCCTCTTCGGTGCCATCTACTCGATCGTCAGCGAGTCACCGGCGATCAACTGCGACTTCGACATCGGCCTGCAGCGCATCATCCGGATGGACGGGAAAGGTCGCTGCGTAGGGCTCGCGGCCGCCCCTAACCCGAGGGACGGTGCCCGCACGACGGCCCAGTTCTTCGACGAAACCCACCGCTTCAACACGAGGAAACACCTCGAGACACACAAGGTCATGCTCGCGAACGTCGCGGGGAAGCGCGCAGGGTCCGAACCGTGGACCGGCGAGGCCACCACGGCCTTCGTACCCGGGGAAGGTAGCGTCGCCGAGAAGACCCAGGAGTACGCGGAACTCGTCGAGAAGGGTGACATCACCGATCCGACGCTGTTCTTCTTCCACAGGTGGGCGGGCGACCCCGTCGACCTGACGACCCGCGAGGGGGTCGAAGAGGCCTTCAAGGACGCATCCGGTCCGGCACGCAACTGGGACACGTTCGACATCCAGCTCGAACGCATCCTCTCCACGTGGGAGGACCCGGGGACGGACCTCAACTACTTCGAGCGGGTGTGGCTCAACCGCAAGGTGATGTCCCACGCCCAGGTGTTCGACATACCCAAGGTGCGGGAACAGGGCGTCCTGCAGGTAGCGGGACGGCACGCGAAAGAGGCACGGGAGGCACACGAGACGGCGCTCTCGACGAGCCGAGACCCGAGCGCCGACCCCCGCGAACGCGCCGAGGCCACCCAGGCCGCACGCGATGCCGAGCGCATCGCCGCCACGTGGACTGTGATCGCGACGGAACGGATGAAGAACCCGCTCCCGCGCCGCCGCACGGAGATCACGATGGGCTTCGACGGATCGCTCACGAGCGATGCGACCGGCATCATCGGCACCGAGCTCGAGACCGGCTACCAGTTCGTGCTCGGGAAGTGGGTGCATCCTCCCGACCCCGACGTCGAGTGGGAAGTCCCGGCCGAGCAGGTCGACGAGATCTTCTGCGAAGCGATGAAGGACTTCAAGGTCGTGCGGGCCTACTGCGACCCGCCGTTCTGGGAAACGTACTGTGACAAGTGGGCCGGGCGCTGGCCCAAGCGCGTGATGAAGTGGGAGACGCGGCACCCCGGCCCCACCGCCTACGCGATCCGCCAGTACGTCCGTGCGTGGCGGACCGGGGAGGTGTCGCACGACGGTGACGTGACCTTCATCGAACACCTCAGCAACGCCAGGAAGCGCATGCTGACGTTGAAGGATGAGGAGGGTCGGGAAACGTTGTACCTCATGGAGAAGGAGCACCGCGGGTCGCCAAAAAAGATCGACCTCGCGATGGCCGGGATGCTCTCGTGGGAGGCGCGGTCGGATGCCATCGCCAAGGGCGCCCTCCGCCGGTCCGGCACCAAAGCCGGACGAAGCACGGTCAAGACGTACTGAAGCTACAATGTAGCATGGGTGTCATCTACGCGCTGTGTGACCCGTCCACGGACGAGATCCGGTACGTAGGGAAGACCGTCAAATCGCCAGAGTGGCGACTCACGCGACATCTGTACGAAGCTCGCACCGGTACGCGATACGTCCACAACTGGATCCGCAGCCTCGACGGACCTCCGAAGGTGATCGTCCTCGAAGAGACCGAGGACCTCGACCAGGCGGAGCGTGACTGGATCGCCGGACTCCGATCCGTCGGGTACCGCCTCACGAATCTGACGGACGGTGGGGATGGCACTCGAGCTGCAAAGAGCGAGATCCACAAGCAGCGAATATCCGAATCGCTGAAACGACGTTTCAAAGATCCTGCCGCCCGAACGCATATGGGCGTAAGGAAGGGTATAAAGCTCTCACCGGAACGCTGCGCAGAGATGTCGGCTGCCCGAATAGGTAAAAAGCTGGGTCCACATTCAGCAGAAACACGTCAGGCCATAAGCGCCGGACTACGTCGCGCCTACGCCGAGGGCCGACGAACGTAAATCTTGTATCACCCAGGAGGACCGAGTGGCTGAATTCACAGCGGATGAAGCACTCGCGCTCGTCGCTACCCTCACCAAGCGCCTGGACGACCGCGCTCCGAAGATCGAAAAGTACGAGCGGTACTACGAAGGCAAACACAACCTCCGCTTCGCGACGCGCAAGTACCGCGAAGCCTTCGGAGCGCTCTTCAGGGAGTTCGCGGACAACTGGTGTGGCGTCGTCATCGATGCCACGGTCGAGCGCATGCGCGTCGAAGGCTTTCGCTTCCCGACGCCCAAGAAGGAACAGGAACTCGAAGACCTCCAGCGGGAACAGGAAGAAGCCGCGCAGGCGCAGGCCGACAGGGAACACGAGCTCGCCGTAGCACAGGCGACCGAACGCGCTGCGAGCATGAACGCGGAAGCTGCCGCCAAGTACGAAGGGTCCGAAGAGAAGGACGAGGAAGGGAACCCGATCCCACCGAAGGCGCCGGAACCGGTGAAGGTCGAAGTGCCGTCCGGCCCCACACCGCAGATCGGCACCATCCTCCCGGAACAGACCTCCGACGAACAGTCGTGGAAGATCTGGCAGCGCAACAACCTCGACCTGTACTCGGACATCGCCCACGAGACGATGCTCGTCACGGGTCACGCGTACGTCATCGTCGGGCCGCGCGAAAGCACGAAGGAAGGCGATGACACGCCGCTGATCACCGTCGAGCATCCGCTCGAAGTGATCACGCAGCATGCGCCCGGTGATCCGAAAGACATCACGGCTGCCGTGAAGCGGTGGTGGGATGAGGAAACGGGCGTCGCCTACGCGACGCTGTACACGCCGGACACCGTGTACCGCTACCAGGGGACGAACGAGTCCCGAGAAGTGCGGCCCGTCGGTGCCCAGTCATGGGTCCCGCGGTCGGGCGTGACGTTCGAAAGTCCCAACCCCTTCAAAGGCGTCGTGCCGGTCGTGCCGCTGACGAACCGTCAGAAGCTGAACGGGTCCGGCCGCAGCGAGCTGATCGACCTCATCCCGCTGCAGGATGCGGTGAACAAGCTGACGAACGACATGCTCGTCGCTTCCGAGTTCAGCGCGTTCCGCCAGAGGATCCTGACCGGGATGGAGATCCCCGAGGATGAGCACGGGAACATCATCCCGGACTTCGACCTCAAAGCGAGCATCAACCGCCTGCTGATCGTCAAGGATGAGGACGTCAAGGTCCACGAGTTCGGCGCCACAGACCTCAGCAACTACGTCAAAGCCATCGAACACCTCCGCGACTCGATGGCTGCCATCTCCCGCACGCCACCACAGTACCTCGTCGGGCAGGTCGTGAACGTCTCCGGTGAAGCGCTGAAGGCTGCCGAGTCCGGCCTCGTCCAGAAGGTCAAGCGCCGCGAGCGCTTCACCGGCGAGGGCTGGGAGGAGGTCATGCGGCTCGCGTTCCTGCTCGAAGACGAGCAGGAAAAGGCCGAATGCTACGATGCCGAGACGATCTGGGGCAACCCCGAGATCATGTCCGACGCCTCGATGGCCGACTCGCTTGCGAAGTGGGCCGGACTCGGAGTGCCGAAGCAGGCACTGTGGGAACGCGGAGGTGCCAGCCCACAGGAGGTCCGCCGCTGGCTACAGCTACGTGCACAGGAACCGCCCGAAGAAGGGGCGGCTCCGATCCTCGCCGCGATGATCAAGGAGTCAGCGGGCGAGCCATAAGACGGGCCGGCAGATCGCCGGTCTCAACGACAGCCGGGCTAGACGCTCGGTAGACCCAGGAGGTCGACATGCCAGACGAGACACCAGAGCAGATCGCAGCCCGAGAGGCCGCAGAGGCCGCAGGTGGTGGGTCACAGGAGACGCCGGAGCAGGTAGCTGCTCGCGAGGCCGCGGAGGGCGGTAGCGGCGGCGGAGACGACGCGGTGGCGAAAGCACGCGCCGAGGCCGAGGCGGCCCGACAGGCGGCGGATGAGGCGCGGCAGAGCGCCACCGCCGACCAGGCAGCCCTCGCCCGAGAGCGAAGCGAGTTCGCGGACCAGAAGCTTGCATTCGCGGAGCAGCAGGCGAAAAAAGGTGACCCCGGCTTCCCGAAAGAGGTCGTGGACAAGATCCGCACCGAGGCGGCGGGGTACCGCACGAAGCTGCGTGAGGCTGAGGGCGAGGTGCAGCGCCTGAGGGACGCAGCGAAGACGGACGTCGAGCGGCTGACGGGAGAGGCCAAGACGCTCGAGAGCCGGGCGCTGACCGCCGAGCAGCGGCTCCTCAAGCTGACGATCGCCCGCAAGGCGGGTCTCGACGATGAGCTTGCGGACCGTCTGGTCGGAGAGACGGAGGCCGAGCTCGAGGCGGATGCCAAAGCGCTCGCGAAGAAATTCACATCCGCCACCGGCGGCCTCGACCAAGGATCGCGCGGGTCTGGAACCCGCAGCGGTGGGGGCACGGGTGGCGGAAGTAAGGGCGGCGGTGGAGCACCTACCGACGCCAGGGCGGCGATGAACAACTTCATCCGCAGCCACGGTGGGCAGCGCGAACTGCCCGGTCAGTCGGCTTCAACCTCCGCCTAGGAAATGGGCAGTCCGGCGGTCCTGGAGGCCGCCGGGCTATAATGGTGGTGCTGGCGAGGTATGTCCTCTCGCCTCCGAAGCTTTCGCCGGCGGGTCATCCCGCCGGCATCCGGAAGACCCGAACGCCCCGGCGGCTACAGGTCCTCCTTCCTACGCGATCCTGGTGGTCGTGAGTTCAACGAACCGTGTGATGGCCTCTTGACCTGGAGTCAGGGAGTTGGCCGCACAGGTCAGCAGCCGTCATCAACCCCGAACTCACCGAGGAGGTGAGGATCATAGCATTCAGCAACATCATCGACCGGTCAGGTGCCGTCGCGATGATGCCGGAGGAGGTGTCGTACAACCTCATCAAGGATCTGAACAACGAGTCCGTGGCTCTGCAGGCGTTCACGCAGATTCCGGTCACGCGCGGTCAGACAAGGATGCCCGTCGTGGACACCCTGCCCGTCGCGTACTTCGTCGGGTCCGACACCGGCCTCAAGCAGACGACACAGCAGGACTGGAAGAACAAGTACCTGAACGTCGAGGAGGTCGCGGCTTTCGTCCCGATCCCTGAAGCGGTCCTCGAAGACGTCGACATCGACGTCTGGGCCGACGTCGAACCCAAGCTGAAGAACGCGATCGCGCGGGTCATCGACTCGGCCGTGCTCTTCGGTGAAGGTGCGCCGTCGAGCTGGCCCGAGGCAATCGTGCCCGCGATCGAAGAAGCGGGTAACACCGCTCGCAACGGCCACTACACGGCCGCCGAAGGTGGGATCGCCCAGTCCATCTCGGACGCGATCGCCACGATGGAGAAGTCGGGCTTCTCGCATGACTACGTCGCGGCCAACGTGTCCGCGAAGGGTCAGCTGCGTGGAGCGCGTGACTCCCTCGGTCAGCACCTCCCAGAAGTCAACGCCCAGGAAGTCTACGGCGCTGCCGTAGCCTACCCGGCCCGTGGCCTCTGGCCTCAGGGGAGCAACGTCGCCCAGATGCTGTTCCTCGAAAAAGAGCAGTTCGTCGTCGGGATCCGCACGGACATCGACATCACGCTGATGGACCAGGCCGTGATCAACGACAACGAAGGCAAAATCATCTACAACCTGGCGCAGCAGGACCTCGTCGCACTGAGGGCCCGCTTCCGACTGGGTTGGGAGGTGTCGAACCAGATCAACTACGACAACCCGAACGAAGCCACGCGTTACGCCGGCGCCGTTCTGCTCAGCAAATAGGGGAGGGAGGATAACATGCCTAACGAACCTACACGCTGGAACAAGGACGAGCAGGACATCACGTACGTCCCGAACGAGATCGATGACACCGTCAAAGGTGGGTCGGCTCTTCCGGGGTCCGCGGTGAACCCGGTGACCGGGGTCCAGGCCCCGTGGCAGGCGGCCGGCTTCGTCGGCACCCGGAGCGTTCCGGGCGGCGAAGGTTAGTCGTACGCAGCTCATTCCCCGCAGAGCGATAGGAAGCCTACCGCCATTCGCGCGGTGTGACCCGGGTCGGTACCGGGGTGGGGAGATCGCAGGGTAGAGAAGTGGTCATCTCGCTAGGCCCATAACCTAGAGATCGTGGGTTCGAATCCCACCCTTGCTATGCATAAAACGGGGTGTGGCGCAGCTTGGTAGCGCGCCCGCTTTGGGAGCGGGAGGTCGCAGGTTCGAACCCTGCCTCCCCGATACGAAGGAGGTACGGATGGGTCTCGTAGAAGGACAGGAAACCAGCAACGGCCCAGAAGGCCAGACCTCGAGCGTTGGCTTCGAGGGACAGGCGTCCGTACAGCCACGCAACGACGACCCGGATACGCGTCGTGTCGAAGGGCAGTGCACAGAGGACGACACGAGCGAAGGGCAGGAGAGCAATTCGCGACCGTTCGACGAGAAGCGGCCGTACTCGGTGAACCAGCCGGCGATCGGTCCGGGTGCGAACAGCGTGACCCAGGGTGGGCTACCACCGAGCGTCCGGCGCGTGGCCGGTAGCCAGAAACTGAGCTGAACATGGGGAACCCTCTCAGCAACCCGGTCCCTCGTAGCGACCAGAACGCGTACGAACCCAACGAACCGAATCGTCGGCTTGGGTTCGGTGACGACGGCGTCTTCTACGAAGATCCTCCGGTGATGCGTCCCGCGGACGGCACGAACATAAAGGCGGTGATCGCGAAACACGGGACCGCGAACCGTCCCGCACCGAAGGTAGGTAGGTGAACGTGCCTGAACGCTTCTTCGAACCCAAGCGCTTCGACAAGTCACAGCAGGACATCAGCTGGGAGTTCGCCAGCGGTGTAAACGGCAACGAACCCCGGACGCAGAAGCAGATTCGGGATCAGTGGTCCATACCGGGCGGAAGCGCCTTCCCAGGGTCCGCCACGGGCTACCCGGGTGGATCCGGCCTCGCTAACCAACAGGCGGGGTTCGTAGGGTCCGTGCAGCCTCCGGCCGAACCGTAGGAGGTCCATGCTTCACTTCAGACCACGGCACCGAGATCCTGTCGAGGTGCTCGAAGACGTCCTCGAGGAGCTCGAGGAGATCCATCTCGACATACGGAGGTATCACAACATGGCAGACACCACAGCACTCACGGCAGCGGTCACCGCGCTCACCAGCGAGGTCCAGACGGCCGTGACCGCGATCGAGGCGGGTGCGAAACCCACCCAGGCGGAAGTCGACGCGCTGACCACGCAGGTCACCGACGCGACCACGGCGCTGACGAATGCGCTGGCTCCCGCACCGGTGCCGGAGGAACAGCCTGTCGCGTCATAGGAAGCGGGCGCGCCCGGGCGTCCATGACTTGACCCACCCGCCCGGGATCCGGCGGGTGGGTCTTCTGAGAGGATCGCGCGATGCCGCTCCCAAACCAGTTTGACGATGCACACGAGCGCGCGATCAGGTACAGGGACGAGACGGATGCCCGCATTTCCTTCCGCGCGAACATCCTCCGTCGCCTTCGAGGTTCCGGATCGGCATGGGAACAGCTGTGGAACAGCTGGCGCCCGATCTACGACAAGACGAACTACATCGAGACACCCTCGGAAGGCGGGATGCCCACACCCTTCGACGACGGCTCGTACATGACTCCGTACGACATCGATGACAACGGCGCCATCTCGAGCTCACCTCTTCGGCTGCGTAACACGCGGCACGCCTCCGACCAGAACGATAGGCCACATGGTGCTTAGGCTGCTACAGGAACAGGTCGTCGGCGATAGCCTCATCGAATACCTGACGCTGACCGCGCTGGTCACCGGGATCTCCGCGTTCTGGCACAAGCACAACTGCCACGAACACGGGTGCTTGCGACTCAGCTGGCATCCGGATAGCGATGGGCACCCGGTCTGTAAGGTCCACCACCCCGAGCACCCGTCGCGAGGACTGTGGTGGGCGATCAAGCACTTTGTGGGGACCGGCGAGATAGGCGACCACGACCACCCACGGCACAGGAAGCACGAAGATGCCGACCAGTGATTACCGCCCGACCGTCGATGAAATCGGGAAGCGCCTCGCGGCGCGCACGATGGAAACCGACACGGGCAACCGCATCGGGACCTTCAACGCAGACACGCGCCCCACGGGTGAGGAAGTTCACGACCTGATAGACGATGCGCTGACGGTGGTCGGCGCGGCCGTGGGTGTGGACCTCGAAGCGCAGTACGTGCCGATGGCGAAGGCCGCGGTCATCGCCTACACGTGCATGTCGGTGGAGATGAGCTTCTACCCCGAGGCGACGGAAGCCGGGGACAGCGCCTTCCACGCGCTCAAAGAACGCTTCACGCAGCAGATCGAGTTCATCACGAACGCGCTCAACCAGCAGCAGCCGAACGAGCGCCGCATCGTCTCGCTGCGCCAGGAAACGACCGTCGGCGTGAGGGCAGGTCGCCTCGATCCATTTGCAAATGAACTACTTGGATGAAGTGTGATGGCCACGACCTTCTGCCCACTGCCGCTTCGCCCGTTCTGAGAGAAGACGTTTGCTTTTCTCCGAGTGACGCGGTCCCGGCTTAGGTCCCCGACCTTCGGCTACCACGAGCCGTTTCGCCTCGCTCTGCTTCTGGCGGGTCTTCTCACTTCGCTTCATTCCTGTGTGGGTCCGTCGCACCGTCTCAGCTTGGGCAGTACGTTGCGCCGGGTCTGACCAACGCCGAAGGCTGGCCGCACGCATTGCCGCGAGCGCCTCCTTCGAGAATGGTCGTTCTCGGGTACCACCATCCCCACCGTCCGTCAGGTTTGTGAGGCGGTACCCCATCCGCCGGCAGTACGCGATCCACCACCGCTCGAGGTCATCGAGCCACTGTGCCGGGCCGCGATCAAGGATGGTAATGGTCGGCCGGACGCCTTCCAACGATCGAAGCCAGTTACTCACATAGAGCGTCGAACCTTCGTCCGCCTTCTTCATGTGGTAATAGAGCCTTCGCTGGGGCGTGCGGACAGTCTTACCCACGTACCGGATCTCACCGGTACCCGGATCGCAGAGAGCGTAGATCACACCAGATGTATTCATACCTAACGAATTGTATCTGGTAGCATGCCGGCACAGTTCCGCTTCAAGGTCGAGATCGATGGAGCGGACGCCGCGGAGGAGATGCTCCGCGGGATCGGTGAGCGAGGTCACGAAGCCAAGCCCGTCCTCCGGATCATCCAGCGCCTGATGCTGGAGTCGGCCGAGGCACAGTTCGCGTCGAAAGGTGCACGCGGCGGATCCCCATGGCTGCCGGACAAGCCCGACACCGTGGCGAAAAAGCTTGAGGCAGGGTACCCGAAGGACACGGAGATCATGACGGGCGACCTCTTCGACGCCCTCACATCGACCTCCGGAGGTGCCGGAGCGATCCGGAGGCTCTCCAGGACATCCACGACCGTCGGCACGAGCCTACCGTACGCGATCTTCCAGGGTCACAAACGCGAGCTGCTCGAGATCACCACCGAGGACGCTGACGCCTGGGCGGAGCGCATGGTGGACTACCTCCTCGAAGGAAAGACTTGATGCCAGAGCCCGACGTCTTCGGACCCATCGTCACAGCGCCCATGCTCGAGCGCGCCGTCGAGGCCACCATCCGGATGTGGGGCGATACGTACCTGTGGAAGATGGCGCGCGTGGAAGGTCTGAAGCCGCTGCCATCCATCCGCTCGTACCGCGCCGCTGACACGATGGAGGAACGCTTTCCAGAGCAGCAGATCCCCGCCGTCCAGATCATGCTGACGTCCGAGAACAAAGTCGTGACGGGTGGCGAAACGGCGCACATGGTGTTCGGTGGTACCGTCGATGCCCTGGTGCAGTCCTCAGAGCCCGAACCCGCTCGACGCCTCGCAGCCATCTACAGCTACGGGCTGGGGCTGCTCCTGCAGCAGCAGGGCCTCGAGCCGGACCCGATCAGCGGGACCCAGATCAAGGTGGAGGGGTTCGGATGGGCAAGTGCGGGCGTACCCGCGCTGGGCAAACCCGTGAACCGGTGGCTCGCGCTCGGAAGCGTCGATGTCGCATACGCTGTGGAGCATGTCTTCAACCCGCTGGCCGGCCCGACCGAGCCCGTGGATGAACCGCCCAACTGGCCGGTCGCCGAGACCGCACGCCTCGTCCTCGAGGAAGAGCCATGAGAATCGTCGCGTGTCAGCAGGCCAACCTCCTCCAAGGGATCACGTTCCGGCCCCCGCTCGGAGTCGACCTCATCGGAGAGGAGGGTGCGCCGTACGCAGCCACGTTCAACGTCTTCGACGATCCGGCAGCCACCAACCTGCGGGGGCTGTGGACACCGTGGTCCGTCTACGAAGCCGGTGAAGTCACCTACCTGACGCCGGAAGGTCCCGAAGCCGGGGACTCCTCGATCCACACTCCGACGACCTTCGGTGCGTGGCGCGCGCTCGAACGGACGCAGCACTCTGAACCGGGGCAGACCGCGTCTGAGCTGTTCTGGACTCCGATGCTCGCAGCGAACCTCACCGGGCTGACCGCGTACTTCGTCACCCCCGGTAACCCGGTGCTGACAACGCAGTGCTCGATCACCGGGGGCGACATCCAGCTCGAACTCACACCGGTGCAGACCGCGCAGGTCCCGAGCTCGCTACCGTACCGCCTCGAGGTACGTGCAGCGGGAAGCGTCTCCTACTACGCAGCTCGCGGGCAGATCATCTTCAGGACCTCCGACGAACCCGAATCGGAACCGCCGCTCGTGGCGGAATCCGGAGAACCGTTCGAAGCGGCGGTCACGCTGTGGAAGGATGCGGCCCAGACGAAACGCCAGTCGCTCGTCGGGTGGGAACCGCAGCTCGAGATCGAAGGC
>Ga0181538_10003149_pt1 | contig 16356 bp, 12 predicted proteins | sample PEATcosm2014_Bin_40_FD_119773 | JGI IMG/M metagenome (GOLD analysis project Ga0181538, IMG submission 119773) | Peatland microbial communities from MTU Mesocosm Facility, Houghton, MI, USA - PEATcosm2014_Bin23_30_metaG | ecosystem: Environmental > Terrestrial > Soil > Wetlands > Peat | place...
GTTGATGTTGGCACCCTGCGCAACTGGGAACAGGGTCGGCGAGAGCCGACAGGGCCTGCGCAGGCGCTCTTGAGGGCAATCAAGAATAACCCCCAAGCCGTATTGAAGGCGTTGGCGGCTTGAATACACGCAAATCTGCTGTGCCCGTTTTGTGCCCTGGTTAGGTGGATTCTGGTAGGATTAGATGGCATTTAGGGCTTAAAAACCCGGGTATTTCTGCGGAGCCTGGCATTCATAATGCCGAGGTCGATGGTTCGAGTTCCTCTCTCACCACCATATTTCTAGGCTTTTTCGCGTTTTTTTGAATTGGCGTTTCTTAGTGTGCCGGTTTTTGTACCATTAACTCGTCGAGACCTCACCGTGTTCACTGCCAATTGCCACCCGCGCAAGATAGCGCATCCGTGCGCTAGGCGAGGGGAGGGTTTCACTGAATATTCCGCGAAACCCTAACCTGGAGATAGTCCGCGCTGACGCGCTTAATCGCACGGAATTTGCGAGGCGATGTCGTCCTGGTCACTCGATCGGTAGACATTCGGTTGAGGTTGACGTTGATCCGCGGTAGAGCCGCCTGAAATCCGCATGCCATCGTACAACGTCAGCCTCGATTGCTAGCGTGATGGGACGATCATCAATCGACAGAATCCGAATCGGACTGTGATGGCTGCTCATCACCGGATCTGCGTGCGCTACCGGAGAACTTCTCAATGAACCAGGAACGCCAGGGCGCAGAAGATGCGGCATAGGCTTGAAGTGCTGGAACGCTGAGCTCGATCTCGGTGCCGGAACCCGGCACCGTCCAGACAGCGAGGTTTACCCCCGATCAGCTTAGCGCGCTCGCGCATGCCATGGAGCCCGAAATGTTGCGCACTGTTATCCGCAATTTCTCAGTGACGCAGCCCCCGGCGCCAAAAAATACTCGTGGTGTAGTCCACCCAGCACGGATTTCGCCCGCACGGCAAGCTCTTCGCGCAAGTGATGTCGTGATCCTGAGCAGGGCTTGACCTGCATTGTCGCTGGCGGCGGATCGGGAACACCGGGACCCAAGGCCATATGAGGGCGCGCCGTATTGTAATGCGGAATCCACGATTTCAGAATCGAACGTAAATGCGATTCCGAAAGCGGAATCAGCCAGTCCAGGCACTCGACTCATCGAGATGGCTTGCGAAGATACTATCGCGATCGTGCAATAGATATTTGTAGCGGTCTTGCGGCCCAACGATTTCACGCAACTGCTGCAGCGTCCAGGACGCAGTCGGATGCGCGGTGACGTTGCAATGAATTAAACGTCGACTGCGATGCTCCATGACCACGAACACGTACAACTGTCGAAACGCCGCCGTGACGGCGACGAAGAAATCACAGGCAATGATCCCTCGGGCGTGCAGGCGCAGGAAGGTCGACCAGCGCAGGTCACCTCGCGGTCGGCGCGGCGGACGCCGAGGCAGATACTTGCTCATGGTTCGTGGAGACACCCGAATGTCGAGCTTCAGGAGCAGTTCATTGGCGATGCGCTCCTCGCCCCACGAAGGATTCTCGTTCGCCATCCGGCGAATCAGGGCCTGAATCTCAATCGGAATCGTCGGTCGGCCAGGTCGCGACTTTAGCCGCCAGAATAACTTCCATCCTGCTCGGTGCCAGCGGATCATCGTCTCGGGCCTCACCACAACGAGCGCGTCGCGCCAATTGAAGAATCGCGAGAGTAACGCCAGCGAGATTCGAGTGACGGGATCAATTCGCCGCGGCTTCATTCGGTGCTCTGTGTAGAGGGCCAATTGACGCCGCAGAACCAAGATCTCGGCGGCCGACGCCCGCCGCTGCCGGAACCCGAGAGCGGTTAGCGCGAGCAGACCGATCAACAGCCGCAGAACAATTTGGAATAGCGAGATCACGGATTTATGATGCCACATCGGCTTTGCGTTGCACGACTACCGCGATCGAATAAATGCGGACCAGAGCAGGAAAATCCGATGTTTTGGAAAATTGTGTCATCCGATTTAGGACAACATTAATTGACAATTTTGCCGATATGCGACACTTTTCGGACAACGACGCATTTGGGCATGTGCATTGCCTTCCGGTGCTTCAAAGTCTAGGATTTTAAGTGTTTCGGCGTCGCCGTTACGGGACATTAATTCGAGACATTTGTGACATTATCTAATGACATCCACACTGGCGGTTTTTGCCGCGACATTGATTTGACTCGAATAACCTCAAAGTGGAACACTTCGTTCAAACTGATTATGAGTGCCTGCTCCATGCAATTGATGATATTTACACGAGGCTTGTGGTCATTCTTTCTCCTGGTCGCCGGCCTGCTGCCGATCGGGGTTACCTGCGCCGGCATTGTTACCATCGATCCGCAGGCGGTTTACCCCGAAGGTCCTCTCTGGACGGGCGGCAAACTACTGTACGTTGAATATGCCGGCCCGGGCGTAAAAGTCTGGGATGGCAAGCGTACGACCATTTATTGGGCAAAGGAGCACTGTGGCGCAAATGGTCTCATCGAGTTTGGCAGAGGCGATGTGTTGGTTGCATGCTACGACGCGAATGAAATTGTCGAGCTCGATGACAACGCGCATATGGTCCGCACGTTCACCGGGGACAGCGACGGGAATCCATTCATAGGGCCGAATGATTTCGCCGCGGACGGACATGGTGGCGTCTATTTTTCGGCTTCGGGCGTCTATGATCTCAAGGCGCCGATAACGGGGCGGGTACTTCACATATCGGCGAACGGACAAAAGATCACCGAAGTCGCCAACACCATTCACTACTCAAATGGCCTCACGATCTCGAAGGACGGCAAAAGCCTGCTCGTCGCTGAAATGCTTGCAGGTCGAATTCTAGAATTTCCGATTAAGGCAGATGGTTCGCTTGGCCCACGTACCGTTTGGGCGCGCCTCCAGGATCTGGCACCTGCAACCCCCAACGAGGATGCCTATAACGGGCCAGACGGCGTAAAGCTGGGGCCCGACGGCAACTATTACATCGCGCAAAATGGATCAGGCCGGGTCCTCGTCGTGAACGATGACAAGAAACTCGTGCGAGCGATCGAAGTCCCCACCCCATACGTTACGAATATGGCGTTCGGGCCTGATGGCGTCGACACTGTCTACATCACCGGCGCTTTTGAGCAGTGGAAACCGCCTTTTCCTGGGGCTGTATATCGCTGGACGAAATGATTTTCGCCACGTGTATCCCCTGACAGCTGCAACAGGCGCGAAATTCTGAATGCGCGATTCAGTAACCACCTTCGCGCCGGCGACGGTGGCCAACGTCGCGATCGGGTTCGGGCCTGGGCGTGCATTCGATGTCATAAGTGCCGTTTTCAAAAAAGGACAATTGAATTCATTGGAGTTTTTGTTGCAAATCTGGTCTCCGAGATCGTAAATACTAAGCGATTAAATTCAACGGGATACGAGCGTCAAAATTCTCAAAACGGCACTTTTGACATCAATTGCGCAGGGAGGCGCCTAGATACACGGCCCTTGCGCCTCATCGCTGCAACTCCTTGCGCGCTTGGAAAACTCGCCCCGCCAATCCAGCTGCTATCAGGGCTAAGGGTGGAATCACCGCAGTTCCGACGGGCGCGCGGATCGATTTTCGCGAGCGAGTTTGGCATATTGCGTGCGAAGAGCCTTCGCGTGGCCGAACTACTAGAGATAACGAAGTGGGGGCACAAAAAGCCGCCGGGGGCTACATAGAAAGCGGTTCGGCTCGACATGGCCGCGGTCACCCAAAGGGTATCCGCAGCTTGTAAAACTATATTAAGAGGGGATGCAGGTCTATGGATAAACAAAGGCACTTTGAATCGGCCCACTGTACGCGTAGCAAACACAACGTAGTAGCTGTCGCGGTCTGCGCCGCACTTTACGGACTCACGCCCAGAGTTCAGGCCGACACCAGCGCAAACTCGAGTGATGCCCGCCCGAGCACCGGTATGACAGGTGCCGATGCTTCCGATAAGACCAACGCTGTGCTGCAGGAGATCACCGTCACTGCCACGCGTCGCAACGAGACGCGCGAGTCAGTACCCTATGCCGTAGACGTCATCACTCCGTCCTTGCTGGAGGCTGAGGGGGTCAAAGACGTGGCCTCGCTCGCGCAGACGGTACCTGGCCTGAGCATCTACGACTACGGGGCTCGGTTTTCGGGTTCCACCCCGCCGATCATTCGCGGCATCAATGGGAGCCCGAGCCCATTTCGGGCCTTTCGATCCTTTGAGCAGGCACCGGTCGGCACCTACATCGGCAATTCCCCCATCGAAGGCTACTTCGAGCTGGACGATCTGAATCGCGTCGAAGTACTTAAAGGCCCGCAGGGCACCTTATATGGAGCGGGTGCCATCGGCGGCGCCCTGCGCATGATTCCCAACTCAGCCAATCCCGACAAGTTTGAGGCAGCCATCGACATGGGTGCCTCGAAGATCACGAACGCCGATGGCACGGGCGGCGAGATCAAAGGGCTCATCAATATTCCATTTGGCGACGGCACCTGGGCATTCCGTGCCGCGGGCAAGTATGACTACACCCCTGGGTGGATTGACGCCTATGGACTCTACTCAGGCACGAATCAGGGGATCTCGCATGCCCCGACGCTGGCCAATCCGTCTGAGCCCCTGACCAGCTCACCCATTTACAACTCGTACGACAACTGGGACTGGCAGAAGACCTTCAGCGGCAGAACGAGCTTGGTTTGGAAGCCGGGCACCGAATTCAATGCCGAGCTGGCCTTTCTGTACGCCAACGCCAAGGGCGACGGTGGTCCCACGGTCAACCCCGACTATCCCGGTGGTACATCTCCGTGGGATCCAAACTCGACCCTTCCCGGGGGCGGCCCTTACAAGGAGTTGGCTTTTGTCGATGAGCCGTGGAATCGCACGACCAAACTGACGTCTCTTGACATGAGCTACGATGTGGGTTTTGCCACCGTATCGTCGACCTCGTCTTACCAGACGACCGCAGGTTCGCTCATCCAGGACGAGACGGCCGACTACAGCGCCTTTGGCACTCCCCCCGGCGCCTTCCTGCCGTACTACGCTGGCGTGCCCTCAAATCCGCGCTTTGTGTACCCCTTCCTCTATACGGATCACGCAGAGTCCTTCAGTCAGGAACTGCGCATCGTCTCCACCGAAGGCCATGCCATCGACTATGTCGCCGGAGTTTTTTTCCAGCACCAGATCCGTGAGGGCGATTGGTACTCCGCGATACCTGGCTCGCCCGAATACGTGCAGGCGCAAGGCAAGTGCACGGCATATCCTACCTATGCCACCTTCTACACCCCTCCCAACTGCCTCGTCGCAGTTGGCCAGGGCGACCTGACCTTCGAACAGCTGGACGAGCAGGCGTTCGAAGATCGATCCGTCTTCGGTGAGCTCAAGTGGCATTTCATGCCGCACGGCCAGATTACCTTCGGCGGTCGTTACTACAATCAAAGCTTTACCGACACGCAGCTCTACAACGATTACACCTTCGATCCGTACCAGAACGGTCTCGTCTATCCCAATGGGACCTTTGGGTATGTTGCACCGACTCCGCACTCCTCCGCTGCGCACAAGTTTCTGGGCAAGGTCAACCCTTCGTACGAATGGGCGGACCACCAGTACGTGTACGCGGAGTGGTCACAGGGTTTTCGACGAGGCGGCGCCAATTCGGTGCCGCGCGTGGGTCCCTTCCGTGAGGCTCCCGTAATGTACTACTACCAGCCGGACACCACCAACAACTACGAAATGGGGCTCAAGGGTCGCCTGCAGAATGGCCTGAGCTACGCGGCGGATGTCTTCTACGTTGACTGGGACAAGCCTCAGATCTTCGACACTCTGCCATCCGGAAATCTCGCGGTGTTCAACGCACCCAAAGCTCGCTCGACGGGCTTCGAGCTCGAGGCAATGGGACCGCTCTTCGTGCCTGGCGTCAGTTACTCGGTGGGTTATTCGTACACCGATGCACAGCTGACCCAGAGCTTCGCCCTGCCCGCGAACAACGGCTCGTCTTCGGGAACCATCGTTCCGGGGCTGATTACCGGAACCTCCGGAGCACAAATGCCCGGCAGTCCCAAGAGCACACTGACACTGGCACTGGTCTGGGACTATAAGCTTCTCCCGGGCTACGCCCTGACCAGCGCAGTGAACGGCGTTTATCACAGTCGTACCGCCTTGCAGGCTACGCAGCCCGGCTTTCAAGGCACCCCGATTCAATATTCCTCTGACTACAAAACCGTCAATTTAAACGTCGCGTTGAAGCATTCGGGTTGGCAAGGCTCGCTGTATTCCACAAATGTCTTCAATACCCGATCGATCCTGGCGCCGCCTTCAATCCCCAACGGAATCATCAACGGCGAGGTCAACAAGCTCACCAATGACTACGTGGTGAATCAACCGCGAACGATTGGACTCAGGATCGGCTACCGGTTTTAATCCGCATCGAACAACCCCTGCTCGCGCAATGCCGCGAGCAGGGGCGCAAGATGACTCTGATAGTGACGCCAGCGACCGGTGGAAGTGCCATAAATCGGGCGGCGCACCTGCGCGGAACTGGCTGTTAACGACGCCGTCGCGTTTTTCTCGACCTGCAGTGCCCGCTCGTCCCAGCTCAGCTTGCAGTACTCGGCAAGCTTAGGTCCGTACACAGTTGGCGCTCGCACCAGCTCATCGTACGAGACTTCGTATAGTGCCTCGCCCAGACTTCCGCGCCAGTGTTGCATCAGATGCTCATGCGCGGCGAAATAGCGGGCCAGTTCCGCGACGTCATAGCTGAACGGATACCCACTAGCAAAGAGCGTGCGAAACATCGCAAAGCAACTGTCGGCAGCCGGACGACGCACGAGAATGATGCGTGCCTGCGGCAGAGCGCGATGAATGGCGCCAACGTAGAGGCTGTTGTGCGGCAACTTCTCGACAATCCGGCCGGGCTGCCTGGCAGGGTTGGCCCGCTGCGCATAACCCTCGGCCACGACCTGCTGATCCGCTGCCGCGGCACGTGAAAAGACATCCCCTGCGCCCGCGCTCGCAGCCAGGAGCGCTTGCGAGAAGTTATCGGTTTCCCCATTACTGCGCACTCCGGCCAGTCCGGTGAGGATGCGCTCGGTCAGTGTTGTGCCCGAGCGGGGCAGGCCCACGACAAAAATGTAGCGACTCGAGTCCACATCGTCCCGACGGAACTTGCCTGGCGGATAGCAATCAGCAATGCGCCGCAGTTTGTGTTCGTCGGTGCGCACGTCATAGGAAAGGCGCCCTCGGCGCCGCTGAGCTGCGGCCGCAAAGGTCGCATAGGCCTCATCGTACCTGCCTAACTCATCGAGCTCCTTGCCCAGGGCATAGCCGAGGAACACTTCACAACGGAAATCCCCTGCCCCCGCGGCCAGTGCCTGCTGGAGCTCGCGAACGTGATTGTGCTGCTGCGTGTGCACGCGCAGTTCGGAGCGCATGAGCCAGCTCTGGTATTGTCTTACATCCAGCTCGATGCATCGATCACAACTAGCCTCGGCCGCCGCGAGATCACCGAGATTGCGCTGGCTGCAGGCGAGATTGTAGTAAAGGCGCGCCTCTGAGGGCGCGGCACGCACCGCGTGCAGATAAAGCGATCGGGCTTCCTCATGTCTGCCCAGCCTCATGGCGGCGTACGCCAGGCAATCAAAGGCATTGCCATCCCCGCCCGGCAACCCCGCAGCCTGCGAAAACTGATCCTGCGCCTCCTGCCACCGTCCCTTGCCGAGGAGCGCCATTACCAGCAAGCCATGGCCACAGTTCAAGCTCGTGCTGCCGCGCACCGCCCGGCGACCGAGCACCTCGGCCTCATCCCACCGCCCGGCGTTAATCAGCTGCCATGGATCTGGCGCCACGTTCGCTCGGCCTGGCGGAGATTGGCTCACACTCATCCTATATCAGTACAGTTCGATGGCGCGGATTCACGAAGCTCCGATGGCTCTGTGCTGATCTTCGATCAGGCAGCGCGTTGCGCCGAAGTAATGATACGCCGCCCACAAGCCGGTAGGGACCAGGCAGAGCATGGCCAGGCGCAGGGATTGCCCGTTTACGATGTGCTGGGGAGCAAACCAATCGCTCAGTAGACCGACAACCTGTGGCGCCACAATCAGGTTGCATACGTTCGCGCCGAACAGGTCGATCGCGCAAAACTGAGCACGCATGCCGGGCTCGGCCAGATTGAGGAGTATCCCAAAGGTCGGTCCGATGTAGACATAAATGGCGGGAATGAAAAACCAGAAAAGCACCACCGCCAGGCGAAGTGAGTGGGTTGAATAAAGAACGAAAGTGGCCACGGTGGCCAGTGCCACGTAAACCCCGAGCAGACGCAGGATGCGCCGCGGATCAGCCAGGACTGGTTGGCCCATCAGCCATGCGGTACCTATAGTGGCAAGTCCTCCTCCCACCAGGTGCATCGGGCCGACCAAGTCCCCGGCCGCCCCGATGCTCATGCCGAAGTTGCGCATCAAATAGGCAGGCGTCCACCAGACGAGTCCCCAGCCCCAAAGAGCGGTGATCCATATGGCCATAACTAGGTGAAGAGCCGAGCGCTGCTGCTTTAGAAACAGTACGGCCTGCCACAAAGATCGATCTTCTACCCGACCACGGACATCGCACTGCCCACGGCGCGGTTCGCGAATCGTCAGGAGCAACAGCAGCCCAAACAGCAATCCTGGAACCCCTAGCCACAGAAACGCCGCTCGCCATCCCGATCGGTCAGCAATGGATCCGGCAACGGAGGACGCCACCCAGGCTCCAAGTGGCGCACCTAGCGAAAATACTGCCAGCGCCATGGGGCGCCGCTGCGCCGGGAAATAGTCGGCGATGATCGAATTGGCGCCCGGGGTTCCTCCGGCTTCGCCGATACCCACTCCGACGCGAGCGAGCAAAAACTGCAAGTAGTTCTTGGCCACTCCACAACACGCCGTCATCGCCGACCAGGCAATGACGGAGAACGCGATGATGTTTCGGCGGTTGCTCCGATCGATGAGCCAGGAGAGGGGAAATCCCAGGCTCACGTAGAACAACGCCAGCGAAACGCCGGTAAGGAAACCGATGCCCGCATCGCTCAACTTAAGCTCAAGCCGAATTGGCTCAAGCAGCGTCGAAATCAGGTACCGATCCGCGATGCTGAAGGTGTATACCCCGCACATCATCACCAATACGTACCAGCGAACCCACAATGAGGCCTGTGCCGTATCTTGCGGAATTTTAACGTCGGTGTCTGGCTCCGTGAACCCAGCGACGCTTACGCCCATCAGGCAATTTCCAGAGCATTGGCCATCGGGATGCGCGAAAACAGCTTGGCTCCGCTTGGGGTGATGAGCACCTGCTGTTCAAGCTTGACGCCCTCCTGGCCGTCATCGGCGCCCAGGTACGACTCGACCGAAACGATCATGTTTTCCTGGAAGACCCCGTCGTAGCCGTCGCGGCGCTGATCGCTGGCCGGCAACACCGCGGGCCACTCATCACATAAGCCAACGCCATGTACGAGCGTCATGTACCGATTCTTCTCAAAGCGCGGCGGAACCGGCCAGCTGCGATCGGCGAAGTCATGGAAGCTCACGCCCGGACGCAGTAACGCCATGTTATGCGCCACCTGCTCCTCAGCCAAAGCATATAACTCGCGCTGCGCCGCAGTGGCCGAACGTCCCGGTACCACATAAGAGCGCGAAATGTCAGCCAGTGCACCCATGGGGCCGACCATGTCCGTGTCAAACGCCACCATTTCGCCCGCCGACACCTGACGGTTACCACACTCCTGAAACCACGGGATCGTGCGTGAGCCAGAGGTCAGCAGCCGGCAGTCTATGAATTCCCCGTCGTGGGCGATGTTGGTCGCCTGCAAAACACTCCAGATCTGATTCTCGGTCAGCCCGGCGCGCAAGCCACCTCTTAGACGCTCGATGCCAAGGTCACACACGTCCATCGCCAGCTGGTGTGCGGCGATCTCCCCCGGCGACTTGATGCAACGAGCCTGCTCCAAAGCCTCGTGCGCGTCGACGAATTCGACACCCTGCCGCTCGAGCTCCGCCGCGCCCATAGGGGTCAGATCGTCGACGGCAAGGCGACGATTGCTGCCTCCATATTCGCGCAGCAGCGCGTCGATCTCCTTTGCCCAGGAGCGGGTTTTCTCTAGCGTCCGCGAACCGGCATAAAAGTAGAACGTGGATGTGCCGGTACGTATCTCGTCGATCGTCTCAAAACCTTCTGCTAAATGCCTGCAGGTGGAAAACTCAAACATCACCACTGGCCCTTCGGTTGCAATGAATGCGTACCGACCAGCCTGTCGCAGGGTCCACAACACCATGTTGCGCGTACCCGTCGCATATCGAATATTCATTGCATCGGACAGCAGCGCACCGGCGACGTCCCGACTGCGCAACTGCTCGCGAACACGATTCAAACGATACTTCCGCAACGCCACCTGATCGATCGCATCGATGCGCGCCGCAACGTCGACGCCCAGCTGAGCGGCGTGTGCAAACTCGGGGGGCAGATCAATTGCACGAGGATGATACTCGCGGTGCCTCATCTGTTCGGCGACATGGGAAGCGTGAGCGCTCCTCCCGTTTGAGATGCCACTTCGACCTGGCCCGTCACTACTCACGCCGCAGCTCCTCCATTGGGCACACTTAGGGAGTCCATTCGTAAACCGCACCGTGATACGGTTCTTTCCACTGCTCGAACGCGCCGCTGATGTATACCTCACCGTGCGTTCCGAAACCAATGTTGGTCACGTAGGGAGTTGGCACGTCGATGGTACGAACCGTCCGGCGCTCGTCATTGACAACCAGGACACGCCCAGAGCCGTTCTGGGCTACGTAGTAGAGCTTGTCCGGACCAAGCTTTACGCCGTCCGGCCCGTTATAGGCGTCTTCATTGGGAGTACGCGACGCGAGGTCGTCCATGCGCGCCCACACGGTACGCAAACCCAGCTGGCCGCCCTGCTCGACGGGGAAGGACAGTATGCGCCCGGCCAGCATCTCGGCCACCAGCAGATGTGTACCGTCATTCGCTACCACGAGACCATTGGAGTAATGAATCGTGTTGGCTACGAGGGTGAGCTTTCGATCCGGCGTAAGGTGTACCACCGTCCCGGTGATTGGCGCCTTGATGTCATAGAGGCCCGAGTCGGTGAAGTAGACGCCTCCGTGGCCGTCTGAGCAGAAATCATTGGGCCCGGTGAGTGGGTTGCCTGCGTCGTCACTTTTTATGACCCGCACGACTTTCGCATCTTTGTCCAACTCCACGAGCGCGTTTTCGTCCGTGCATGCAACCAGCAAATGATCCTGAAAGGCAAAGACGGCAGCGGGCCCACAATGATCGCGGTGCCAATATATCTGCACGTGGTGATTGTCCCAGGTCTTGATGTTGTTAGCCGAATACTCCACATAGAACAGGCGACCGTCGTGCCACAGCGGAGATTCCGGGTAATGGGCATCTGCATCGATGACCCGCAGGCTCGATGCTGCGGCCTGGCTGAGCATCCCCAAGGTCAAACCTACGAGGCCCGCCCAGTAGATGATCCGCAGGAGAGCTGACCGCGGGCGCGATAAACAGGTGCTATCCATGATCCCCTCATTTTCTTATGCTGACGACACTGAGTGGCCTCAGCCTCACTCAGCGACGCGCGGGTCCCTGCCCGCATATGGACTTTACCCATAAGATTGACCGATTTCGAGAGCCCCGCGGGCCGCCACCCACTATGTGCGATTCAGAATGTCGGAAATTCGTGATGGACGAGCCCCGGACGAGCGTCCCGGAAAGAGAAGCGGTTGTCCAGGTCGATCCGTCCGAGCAAAGGGTGTTTACCGAAACGTGCCATTTAGTTCGGTTCGCGGCCATTTCCGGCTCCCAAGAGCGTCATATAGGGGGACATTTTGTTGAGTTCTATATCGCTATGGACGGGTCGGAATAATCGCCCCGTCCTTTTCGTTTGGAGGCCGGCGATGAGGAGATGGGACCGCGGGCAGGTGCGGCGTCGCACCGGCGCGTTAAAATGCGCGTGAGTTTTGCGTGACTCTGTTGTGCTTTACTGTGCTCTATGGTGCCAATTGCAACGGGCGCCACGTGGTAAGTTGTTGAAAAATATTTAGTCTGAGTACTCAGTCACTGCACTCATAATGCCGAGGTTGAGGGTTCGAGTCCCTCTCTTACCACCATAGTTCATAGGTGTTTTTTGCGATTTTTAGAATCGGCGCTTTTAATGCGCCGGATTTTGTGCGACGTTTCAACCTTACTTTGGCTGCCCGCATAAAATCCTTAAAATAAAATCGTGGATTTGGACGTCAATCGCTGCTGGCGGCGTGTTCCGGGATCCAACCGGACGCCAAGCCACTGTGTTAATTAAACTCCAATCGGACGCCAGTCCAGCTAGTTAGGATCAACGACATTGGAGAAGATCTGTGCACTACATCGAATCGGAAATTGATATTGCGGCGACTCCGGACCGAGTGTGGTCCATATTGACGGACATCTCCGCATAGCCAAGCTGGAATCCGTTTATTCGCGCCATCAAAGGGTCTATTGAAAAGGGGCAATGCCTAACCGTATCCATTCAACCGACCGGTGGCAAAGCCATAACGTTTCGACCTACGGTATTAGTCGCAGCACCCAATACCGAATTGCGATGGTTGGGGGATTTTCTGATCCCTGGCATCTTCGATGGAGAGCACTACTTGAAGATCGCGCGGACGGACGCCGGACGAGTGCCTTTTACGCAAGGCGAAAGATTTAGCGGTGTATTGGTAGGTATGGCCAAGGCAACCCTGGATCGTGGAACTAAGTCCGGGTTCATCGCCATGAACGCGGCGCTCAAGGCGCGCGTTGAGAGTTCATCTTCGCTGTAAGGTGCTAATAGCGCGCCCGGCGCTCACTGCTACATTTAGCGAGATTCGACAGCAACGAAGTGCATCGGCGATGTTGCAGATTTGCGGAATTGCGGCGATTTGGTTGCGCAAGGAGAATCTGGCAATCAAATCCCAGTGCCGTCTTGAACGAAGAAAAGTGCCGCCATGAAAGATGAACGACACCGGGGGAAGCAACGTCATGACTGGCAGATGCAATCGACGTCACGCGGGGTCGGCGGCTCGGCGCATCGGGCGGGGTCTGCGCGGCAGCATGGCCCTGCTCGGGCTCTCCGGATTGGCGGCCTGCAGCCAGGATTTCTCGCTCCAGCCGCCGTCCGGCGAGCCGATGACGGTGTCGGGCATCAGCACCCACTCAATACACGATATCGCGCCGGCGGGAATCTATGAGAAGGCAACGTCCGTGAATGTCGAGGTGCTGCTGCGGTAGACCCGGCGCGAGTCTCAGGCAGGCGTCGCACAAGCGATGAGCACAGCGAGCTGGACATCGGTCGTGACCGGAGGTGTTTACGGATTCGTGCAAATTGGCGCGGTTTAATGTGGATTACTTTCCGAATACAAGACGAATTCAAGAACTTGAGAGACCGCGGAAACGAAGGCTTTTCGGTTTCTTTAATTCTTATTCAAATGTTCCTGAATCAAGCATTTGCGAATGCGAAGCGCACCGATTTGCACGAAACCGTAAGCAGCCCCCATCTTGGGCGAGGCCAACATCAACATCGCCACCCGCCACCTCGGCCGCCAGGCAGACTTGCAATTATAGTCTCGCCTGACCGGGGCCCAGGCTGATCACCATGCGCTTCAATTTGTTGCCGCTACGCACGTCCATGACGACACGTCGCAGAATCAAATCCGTTGACTGGCCCGCGGGTGCGGCTGCCAGGCCGCGCTCGGCAAGCATCGAGGACAGGCTTGCGGTGAGTTTGGCGACCACTTGCGCTTCGTCTGCGGGCGTTCCCCGGGAAGAATCTCCGCTTAGAGGGGCGCAGTTCCGCAATGACCTGCGCCTACTAGACTGCACGGGGAGGTCGAGACTTGCTGCTGCTTCAGCCCAGCGCGAGTCGACTCTGGGTGGCGGCGGTATCAATCTCCGGGGCCTGCGCCGCATGAGTATGGGTGCTGATCAGCTGCTCGAATTCCTTCGCCGGCAGCGCTGCGCTGAAATGAAACCCCTGGTACTGATCGCAGCCGAGCTGCTGCAGCAGTGCGAGCTGCTCTCCCGTTTCAACGCCCTCAGCGACCACTTTCAGATTCAGGCTGTGAGCGAGGGAGACCATGGCACGCACGATGGAGGCATCCTCCGGGCGGCTGGTCATCTCTTTCACAAAGCTGCGGTCGATCTTGAGCTTGTCGATCGGGAAGCGCCGCAGATAGCTCATGCTGGAATACCCGGTCCCGAAATCATCCACCGAGACCAGCACGCCCAAACGGCTTAAGCTCTCCAGTATGTAGATCGATTCCTCCGCATTGCTCATGACCGCGGTCTCGGTCAGTTCCACCTCGAGAAACCGCGGCTCGAGTTCCGCAGCCATCAGGGCGCTGCGGACCGTTTCGAGAAGACTTCCCAGTCGAAATTGCGAAGGCGAGAGATTCACCGCGATACGCAGTGGGCGGTCTGCGTGCCGCTGCCAGAGTTTTGCCTGCCGGCAGGCTTCCCTTAGGACCCACTCGCCAATCGAGTCGAGCAACCCACACTCCTCGGCAATGGGAATGAAATCCACCGGCAGCAGCAGCCCGCGCTCGGGATGTCGCCAGCGGATCAGGGCTTCCGCGCTATGCACCCGGCCGGAAGCCGTGTCGACTTTAGGTTGATAGTGCAGTTCAAATTGCCCGGCAGCGAGTGCCGCGTGCAATTCGCTCTCGAATTTGACCCGATCGCGTGTGGAGGTGCTCGTTGAAGTGGCAAAGCACTGGTAGGTGCCGAGCGCGCTCTGCTTAGCGCTGTACATGGCCGCATCGGCGTGCGCGAGCAGCATCTCGACGGTGACCCCGTCGCTGGGATAAAAGGCGATGCCGATGCTTGCGGAAGTTCGCACGTCGACTCCCTGTAAGCGGATCGGCGGTTTCAGGACCTCAATCACCCGGGTGGCCATCGCGAGAACCTGATCCCGGGTCTGGATCGATGCCATCACGATCACGAATTCATCGCCCCCAAGACGCACTAGCGTGTCCATGTTGCGCGCGGCGCCCTTCAGGCGCTGCGCGACCTCATTCAGCAGCTCATCGCCTGCGCGGTGCCCCAAGGAGTCGTTGATCACCTTGAAGCGATCGAGATCGAGCAGAAGTACGGCAAATTCGTGTTGTTCGCGGGTGGCGTGCGCAATTGCTTGTTCGAGCCGGTCGTGCAGGATGACCCGGTTGGGGAGCCCGGTGAGCACATCGTGGGTGGCGAGATGCTGCAATTGATGGTTCGCCGCCTCCAGTCCCTTTGTGCGCGCCGCGATGACGTGCTCCAGATCCTCCACATGGCGCCGAAGCATCCGTTCGTTGTGCCATTTGCGGCATAAGGCACTTGCCGCCTGCAGCACCTCGATCGATTCGAACGGTTTTTTCAGGACCAGGAGCTTGTCGGAAGGACCGAGCCGGGAGCGCAGCTCCGACCACCCGTACTCCGTATAGGCCGAACAGATGACGACTTGCACATCCGGATCGACTTTCCACAGCTCTTCGATCGTCTTTAAACCATCCCAGCCTGGCGGCATGCGCATGTCAATGAAGGCCATGGCATAGGGACGGCCCTCAACCCGTGCCCGCCGAGCGAGTTCCACACCCGCCGCACCCTGAAGCGCACTGTAGAGCTCAAAGCGCGAGTCCTCGTTCTGCGGGAGCACGTCGCCCAACAATAGCGCCTCCTCCGCGGCGAGTGCTGTGTCCGCGTTGCTATCTCGGCTCAAAATCTTCTTGAAGTCCTCGTGGATGACTGGGTTGTCATCAATCGTGAGCACCCGATGAATCAGCGGTCCACCGAAGGAGGTCATAGCGAGTCCTTCGCGGGAGTGATTGGTAGCTCGAGCCAAAAGGTGGCTCCGCATCCTGGGCCATCGCTGGCGACCCGCAGTGAGCCTTTGAGCTCCTGAGCGGCGAGCGCTGCGCTGTGCAGTCCAAACCCATGGCCGCTGGGGCGGGTGGTGAACCCGTGGCTAAAGATTCGAGTCATATTCTCGGTTGGGATTCCCACGCCGTTGTCGACCACCGCGATCGCGACCCCGAGTGCACACCGTGTGACCCGAATCGTGATGCGTTTGTCGCTTCGTCCCGAGTCCTCGCAGGCATATTTGGCGTTGCGGATGAGATTCACCAGAATCTGCAGCACCCGGTGTTTATCTACCGTGATGGCGGGCACCTCCTCAAATTCGCACGCGAGCGTGACCCCATGGCGGGAGAACGCTTCTGCATTCAGCCGCACACTGTCGTTTACCAGATCCGCGACAGCCACACTCTCCACCACACCGCCGTGCGTCGCATAGCTCTGCTGCATCCTGACAATGTCCTTCATGTGCTCGA
>Ga0181538_10003150_pt1 | contig 16356 bp, 23 predicted proteins | sample PEATcosm2014_Bin_40_FD_119773 | JGI IMG/M metagenome (GOLD analysis project Ga0181538, IMG submission 119773) | Peatland microbial communities from MTU Mesocosm Facility, Houghton, MI, USA - PEATcosm2014_Bin23_30_metaG | ecosystem: Environmental > Terrestrial > Soil > Wetlands > Peat | place...
ACAAGCGGTCGGCCATCGCGGCGGATGAAATGGCGATACCGACGAGCGTACAGCGGATGGGCGCGATTGCTTCGAGAAGGCGGATTGCCTGGACCGCCGAGAGGTGATGGGCGTGATCCTGGTGGTCGTCAAGCCCCGGCTGACCGTCCGCGAACACGAAGATGCCGCCCGGCTCGGCGCCGTCCTGGATCGCGTCCAGGACCAACACGCGGCTGCGCCCTTCCATTTGCGCGGCGTAGCGGAGAAGATCCGAGCCGCCGCATATAACTTCCGCAGAATCGGGCAGTCTCGGGTCATGGGCCAGCCGTTCCGCCACGGCGCAGCCCACCCCATCGTCGCCCATCAGCGGATTGCCGAGACCGATCAGCAATGTTGGCTTCATCTTCTGTGTACTACATGGACGGAACAGGAAATGCACGGGTCGTAGGCGCGGGCCACCATTTCCAGGCGTTTCGCAATGGCCGTGTCCGTGCGTTCCGGGCATTGCTCCGCCGTGCGGCGGAAATGCAGTTCCATGCTGGCGGCGTTCAAGGCGGTGGGAGTGATCACATCCGCCGCGGTGATGCGCCCGCCGGCGTCATAGGTATAACTATGGATCAGAAGACCCCGCGGGGCTTCCGTGATCCCGGTGCCGCTCGCGGCGCGAGGCTGTACCGTTACCGGCGGCTCATCCCGGACGCCATCCCGCAGGAATTGTCCGGTAATTTCCAGCGCACGCGCGATATCGCCGATCAACTCGACGGCCTGCGCCTTGTTGTTATCCATCGGATTGACGGCGGGCAAGCGCAGTTGGAGGCGTTCCATCGCGGCCGCCATTCTTCCGGCGAGGCGCTGCGGGTTGACCGTGAGCCTAGCCAGGGATCCGACCATGAACGGCTTTCCGCCAAAGGTGCTGTGTTTGGCGTGCGAATGCGGCATCGGCTTCTCGTTAGTGAGCGTTCGATAGTCGGCGGCGCGCACCACGGTGCGGTCGCCATTGGATGCGACGACGACTTCATCGCCCGCGTAGTAGCTGTCCAGGCCCGGCGAACGCAATGCCGTATAGACCGTCTCGCACCGGCAAAAGTCCGCCGGAGGAAGAGCGGCCATGAGATCGATGCCCCCGTCCGAGTCCTTGAGACCTTCCTCGAGTGCATGGCGCAGTTCGATCAACCGGTCGACGGCCGGCGCCCTGCCAAAACCTCCCACCACGGCATTGACAGGATGGATCGCCCGGCCGCCGATAATCTCCTGGATGGAATTGCCGAGCTTCTTGAGCCGCAATCCCAGCCGCACCGCGTCCGGATTGTCCGCGGCCAGGGCGATGGCGCTGGGATAGTTCAAGTAGTCCGGAGCCGCCAGAAAAAACAGGTGCAGCGCGTGACTTTCGATGCTCTCACCCAGGTAGAGCAGCTCGCGCAGCAGCTCTGTTTGCGGAGTCACCTGCACTCCAAACGCGTTTTCGGTGGCCTTCAAGGAAGTCAGGGAATGCGCCACGGAACAGATGGCGCAAATGCGGGACAGCGTGGGCGCGACCTCGTCGAACCGCTTCCCGCGGACCAGCGGTTCGAGGAGCCGGGCGCCTTCGAAGACATCGAAGCGCACGCCCGCCACCGAGTCGCCGTCCAGTTCCACGGTGATGCCGCCGTGTCCTTCCACGCGGGCCAGATGTTCGATGACAACGGTCTTCATTTCGTTACTCCCTGCGGCGCGAACGTCCGCAACCGGGCAGCAACGGCCTGCCGGTCAAATCCCTTCGCCTCGAACTCCGCCAGCAAGGAGGACGAGTTAGCGTCGCTCACGGGACCGCGGCAACCGACGCACGGAACACGCAGCGCCGGACAGCGCGCCTGGCACCCGGCCGCGGTCACCGGGCCGCAGCAGATTTCTCCGCGGTCGATGAGCAGGCAGTTGTTTTCGAACATGCGGCACTCCGTGCAAACCGCGTATTCGGGATAAACCGGAGCGTTTCCATTCAGCAGATTGGCGATGGCGGAAAGAAACTGCTCCTTTTCGATGGGGCAGCCGGTAATGTTGAGATCCACCTTGACGACTTCGTGGAGCGCCTGGGCCGGCACGGAATCGTAACCGAGCCCTGTCTCGCCATAGACGTCTTCCAGCAGCTTTCGGCGGTCGGCGGCGCGGTCCATTGTCGCCACGCCGCCCCACACAGCGCAGGTGCCGAGCGCCACCAGCGTCTTGGCCCGCTGGCGAATCTTCCGCAGCCTGTCGGCATCCCGGTTGCTCAAAACCGCGCCTTCGACCAGGGCAACGTCGAGCGGACAAGCGGCATCGTTCTCCGACGACGCCATGAGGAAGTCGCGGACATCGATCAGGGAGACGAGGTCCAGCAACTGGTCTTCGCAGTTCACGATCGCGAGCTGGTCTCCCGCGCAGCCCGTGAGTCCGAAGATCCCTACAGTAGGTTTGCTCATCAGATCATCTCCGGCAGGTTGAGTGCGTCCCAATAGGTGAAGATCGGGCCGTTCAGACACGTGTACTTGTATCCGATACTGCAGTGGCCGCATTTGCCAACACCGCATTTCATGCGCCGTTCGAGCGACATCAGGATGCGGTCTTTGGGAAAGCCAATCTCCAGCAGCTTCCGCAGAATGAACTTGTAAACCACCGGGGGCCCGCAGACGGCGGCGTACGTGCGCAGCGGTTCGATGCGGGCGAAGTCGAACATGGTGGGAAGCAGCCCTACATGGTTTCTCCATGTTCCCGAGGGATCGGCATCCACCGTGAGGAGACAGTTCACGTCGTCGCGGTCCACCAGGGCCTGGAGTTCCTCGCGGAACAGCATCTCCTCCGGCCGTTTGGCGCCGTACATTAAGGTGATGTCGCGGAACTCGTCGCGGCGATCCACCGCGTACCACAGGAGCGAGCGCAAGGGCGCCATCCCCAAGCCTCCCGCGACCAGCAGCAGATCGTTGTTCTGCATTTGGCGGAGGGGAAAGCCGTTGCCGTAGGGACCGCGTACTCCCACCACGTCGTTGGCGCGCAGCCGGTACAGCGCGTTGGTGACGCGGCCGACGCGCCGCACGCACAATTCGAGAACTTCGGGGCGCGTGGGAGAAGAGGAAATCGAGATGGGCATTTCGCCGGCGCCGGGCACGCTCAACATGACGAACTGGCCCGGCTGGTGGCGGAATGTTCGCGCCAGGCCATCGTCCAGGAAGCGCAGCGTGAAGAGGTAGTTGTTCTCCACCATCTTGTAGACGCGCACGATTCGCGCCATGTGCGGCTGGTATGGGTTGTCGGTGAGCACGGCACGACAGGTTGCGACTTCATCGGCTAGCAACATCTTGCACCCTCCGTAGCTGGTCGATCACTTCGACGACATCGATGTGAACGGGGCAGGCGACGATGCACCTGCCGCAACCCACGCAACTGGGACGCCCGTATTCGGCGACGAATCCGCGCTGCTTGTGGTAGAAGCGGAATTTGATGCGGCTGGCGCGCGGTCCGCGGAAGTTTTCGCCGCTCCCCACCAGCGCATGGTTGGCGAACAGGCACGAATCCCAGGAACGCACCCGGCTGCCGCCGAGCGATCCCAATTCCACACTGTCGGCGACATCGTAGCAGTAGCAGGTGGGACAGACCATGCTGCAACTGCCGCACGAGAGGCACTTCGCGCCCAACTCCTCCCAGATCTCGCTGCGGTATTCCATCTCGAAGATCTCGGGAAGGTCGCGGATCTCGGTTTCCAACTGGAAGGCGCGGCGCTTATTGGCGGACCGCCGTTTGTACTCCTCGATATCGGCGACGTCGATAGGTTCGAAGATGCGGCCGGCAGCGAGCACCATGTCGTCGCCCAGCGAACTTCCCACCAGCGCCTGGTAGTACTCGCCGGTATCGTAGAAGAAGAGATCGAAGCCATCGTCCACGAAATCCGCCCGCATGGAGCGGCAGAAGCAATGCTCGTCGGGCGTGCAGTCGATGCCGATGATGGCGATGTTCTTCCGGCGCGCCTGGTAGTACGGATCGTTGTACTTGCCGGAGAAGACGCGATCGAGGATGTTGAGGGCATAAACGTCACAGGCGTGCACGCCGAAGAGAATGATCCGTTGACTCAATCCGTCAGTCGAGGGTTCGAATCCGTTGCCGGGACGGTAATGAAAGAGAGTTTCCCGCGGGGGAAGGAAGTACTTTTTCGGCGGAAGGATCGTCCGGTTATAGTCCAGGCGAGCCTCCGACCAGCGGGTTAAGCGTTTGAACACATACCGGCCGTCCTGTTCGACGGGTGCATGCAATTCGCCGAACTGCTGGACGACCGATGCGAAGAGATCCAGCTTGTCCTTGCGGAGCTTGAGGATCTTCAATTCGGCCTCCTCTGGCCTGCGGATCGGCCCCGCTACAGATTATAGGACTCTCTTATCTGAAATAGAAGGGCTTGCGAGAGCGGGCGCGCCTTATAATTTCGAATATGAACCCCGGTTCGAGTGGCCCCTTTCAGGTTTGCGGGTCCTGCCGGCACGCCTGGCCGACATGGGACGGGTTTGTTCTGGATCCGGCCGTGCGGCTACTGGGCTGGCAGGCTGCGATCGCCAATCCGGAGGTCAATCTGCTGGTTTTCGAGCACAGTTGTGGCAGTTCGGTATCGATCCTTTCCAGGCGGCTGCGCCATCTCCTGCCCGCGCCGGAACCGGGCGCCCCGCAGTTCAGGCTGCTGGGCACCGACCAATGCCGGGGCCATTGCTTGCGCCTGGGGGATTTCGAGGCATGCGACGCCCAGTGCAGCAGCGCCCGGGAACGCGAGTTGATCCGGCTCATCGTACGCATGAGGAAAGAGGCGGAGCGGTCAGGAATGGGAAGCGATTGACACCATATGGCGGGGACGACGGGGCTCGAACCCGAACAACGCCGTGTCGGTGGGTAGCGACGTGTGCTAAGTGGTTGTGTTTTCAGTGAACGCGCCGGTCGGTTGTCCAGCCAATACCGGCGCGTTTTCGCGGGAGTACTGCAAAAGTACTGCACGGAACCGGCACAGCGTGCACGCCGGTCCTGCTCCGTTCCCGTGAGTCACGCCTTGGCGCGCCGCTGGCGGTCATCACCGCGGCTGGACGAAAGGGAATCACGCGACTGGCTCCCCGTCGTGGACACGTTTCGAACTTTCGCCTTTTCCCCCACTCCAGGTGGTCTCGGCCCGTCTTCACTGTGGTAGGGCTATTCGTCGCTCCTTGCGAGCTATTGTCTGGAAGCATAGGAGGAAAGAAGTGGGGGACGACGGGGGCCGAACCGGAACATGGCAGTTCTGACCTAGTAAGCCGTGCGTGCTCCTTGGTTTTGTTTCTTAAACGCCCTGGAGACGATTCTCCAATCCAAACCTGGCGTTCTCATCGCCGTGCACGCTGCGAGCGCAAAACTAGGATTTTTGATGACCGGCGGCTGTTCCGAATCCATGCGCGAACGGGAAAAGGCCAGCCTTCAGGCATCGGCCTCGTTGATTGTAGCGAGGGGCGGATACACGAGGTCGAACAACGCCCCGGCCCGATTTCCATCAAGCCGTTGCACAATAGCGAAGTCTGCCATTGCTCCACTTCTGTCCCCGCGATTCAACTTAATAAGGAGGACCGCCACACGTGCTTCTACGTCGTTCGGGTTGGTTGCCACCGCCTGTTCGTAGGCTCGTTCGGCGTCATCCAGCCGATTCAATTGTCGATAGGCGTTACCGAGGTATCGGTGGGCTTCGGCTGTATGGCCGTCGATTTGCAGGGCCGTCTCTACGAAGGATAGGGCTTCCGTCGGGAAGTTGGTTTCGAGATACACCTCAGCAAGTCGAACATGAGCCTCAGCATTGCGGGGATCGAGCCGGATTGCGGCCCGGAAGCAGTCCGCAGCTTCGCCCGAGCGCTTTAGACGCAGATACACTTCGCCGAGCTTGACGTGGTTCTCAGGCCTGTTCCCATCCACCCGCAGCAAACCCATGAAACTTTCAATTGCTTGCTCCAGCCGTCCCGCGTTCCTATGAAAAGACGCTAAATAACTCCAGCAGAGCCACGACTCTGAGTTCGCCCGAACCCATTCCTCAAGGATTGTTACACCTTCCGCTTCCCGGCCCGCATCACGATAAGTTATTGCCGCTATACAGGTCAGGTGACTAGCGGAAAGATCGGGGACCAACTTATTAGCGCCTTCTCGCAAAACAGAGACCGCACCTTCGATATCGCCCGTTTCCTTACGCCCCTCTGCCATCTTGAGATACGCCTTCTCCAAGCTCATCAGTGTCAATATATCGGTAGAGTCATTGGCGATAGCTTGGTCATAACACGGGACGGCGAGATGAGAATAGCCTAGCAGCTGGTACAAATCTCCGAGGCCTCTGTGATAATCCGCATTCGTAGGTTCCAGTTCCGTCGCCTTCGAGTATGATTCAATCGCTGAATGAATTCTACCGAGCTTTTCATAAATATCGCCAAGTCTCCTGTAGCTGCTTGCATCGTCCGGCGCTGCTGCGCACAGACGCTTAGCTACGGCCAGCGCATCTTCGAGACGACCCAACTTATTGTAGGCTCCTTCCAGATTACGAAGAGCATAGGAATCATCCGGCCTGAAGCTGAGACGGCGCAACAACAAATCGACGACTTGAGGCAAATACTCAGCAGCTTCTGGAAATTCGTTCGCGTCCCCCACGATGCAACCAATATCGTGAATCACCACAAGACTATCTTCGCGATTCCCTTCGGCTTCAATTACCTTTGTAATAGCATCTATGGCGTCAGGATATCTTCTTAGACGGAGGCAAACCAGTGAGAGACCATCGTAGGCAAGGATGTAATCAGGATCGATTTCAAGAGCACGCTTGTAAGCGTTCATGCTTTCGTTGTATTGTTTGTCCCGGTAATAGCAACTACCAATCAAATAATATAAACGAGGGTTTGCAGGGTATCGTTTACAAGCTTCGCTAAGGTACGATATGGCCGCTGGGTGATCCTCGATTAATTCGGCAGCATCCGCGAGCGGAAGTAGGACCAACTTGTCAATCGAGTCCAACTCACCCGCGTGATCGCCCTGGGTGTGAACCGCAACTGAGGGGGAAGTAGCCTCAGCCTCCTGCGACTGGTCCGGCGGGGATTGCTCTGGAGCTTCGGAAGGGGGGGCCGAACTATCTGCTGTCGGCTTGTAGCCGATAGCTGCCATAAACCTCGATTGAATCTTGCCGATCTCTGTCCTCCGTCCCGCCAATAAAAGGCCGAACTCAGGCAGCGGCGCGATGAGCATGATTACTGGCCACAAGAGGGCTACCGCGGCATCAACAGTTCTGCCGCGAGTAAATAGAAGATACCCAGCAAGCGGACAAGCGAGCCACTTCAGCCGAGCGAAGAGGGCACCGTAAGATGCCAAAGCGACGCTCACGAACCTGTCGCGGACAAAATAAGCCCACAAGAAATTGATTATGTAAACGGCGACGGCGATATAAGGCCAGGGCCAGACTAACGCCACCAGCGGAGCCACAGGCTGAGATAGAAACAGAGGCCAATACGCCCATTCAACTGATCGGAGCCAGCAAAAGGCGAGATTTTCCGGTTCACTTCGCTCGTTGGCTTCCCAGACCAAATCGTTGCCTCCTTGTGCCCCTGCCACTCCACGCCGGTACGTTCATCTGGGATCCGGCGGCCGGAACGTTGCTCATTGGTCCGTCAACTCTGGTTCAAAATGACCACCTTCTTGAACGGTTACTCTTTTCGGAGCTTGTAAGCGAAATGTCCGCTGATTCTCATCCCGATACATCAGGGCGTCGACGATGTTTAGCCACACTCGACCTGGACCGTTACAACCCTGATGGCCACAGAGGAACTGAGAATCGGGATACGTGACTGGGTCCGCGACAAAAATGTATCTCTTGTTCTTTCGTACCTTCGGTTTATGCAAGTCGCAACGAAGGATTGCCATTTTAGTTCTGTTCCGTAAAATCATATCGCCATCAGGCACCGAATCGCAAGGACCTCCACGTTCGAGGAACGCACGGTTTGTCGGTAGCCCTGTGACGCTCGAAATCGCCGCGGATTCGGATTAATATAGGCAGGTTGCGCCAGTCCCAACAGAACGTTGTGACCTGCTGATGGGGCATGTAGAATGCTCGCGGCGACCGGGGAGCGAGCAGGCCAGGCGGAGCAAGGCTCGCGCAACGCCCAACCGTGGCCGAACTGAACTGAAATATCGAGTCTCGAAAACGGCCATCATGGTCGAGGTGCTGGGGGCCGCCGGTAGCGCGGCAAGGGCGCCGCGATGCAATTGGCGCTATCCTATTCATAAATAGGAGGAAATATGCCTGTTACACTTTGCACGATTACTCGACGGAATGGCGCATTATTTTGTGCAACCCACCAGGAGCCCCTTGTAAGCAAGGCAGTCGCCGAAGCCAGATTAGGGCGAGCCATTGACCAGCCAACACTCGGGCTGTTCTGTCCAACGAGCGGTCAAATGTACTCTGATACGACCGCTGCCAACGACGTGATCGACGAAAGCGGAATCGAGCTACGGTAAATGAGAATCGACAAGTCACGTCGGCTGACCCTGACCATTACTAAATCATCAGATGCCGAGGCTTAAATTCGGACCATCATCTGCCGCGACAATCGGTTTCCAACCCATCCGCTTGCCTTTCGGCGCCCCCGGAGTGATGAATCGTGGTGCGCGGATCGCGCAGAAAAGGACCACCACCATGAACAGCAGCAACGAAACCACCAGCACCACGCAAGCCGCCGCCGTTGCGGCACAGGCCGCCCCAGCCGTGCCGAAGAAGGCCGCCGCCACCAGGAAGCCTACCGCCAAGAAGGCCGCGCCCAAAGCCAAGAAAGCCGCCAAGGGCGCCAAGAAGGCGGCGAAGCCGTCCGTTCCGCGCGAATTCAGCAAGAAGCAGATCGTCCTCGATCTCCTGCGCCGCAAGACTGGCGCGACCATGGCCGAGATCATGAAGGCGACCGACTGGCAGGCGCATTCGGTGCGCGGATTCATCTCCGGCGCACTCGGCAAGAAGATGGGCTTGAAGGTTGAGAGCACACGCAGCGAGTCCGGCGAGCGCTGCTACCGGATCGCCGCCAAGTAGGATTCACGTTCGCATCGACGCCGCTGGCCGCAAGGCTGGCGGCGTTCGTCGTTGTGGGGATGGGCGCTCGCATCCTCAACCGCTCTGCCCTTCCACCGTTTCACGCGAGGAACGGGTAACCAGCCTTGACGAGGTGCCTCACGCCCGTTTGGCCTCCCCGAATCAGGAAGTACAAGTCGATGATCGACGGTCTGGTATTCCGAGAAATGGCGTACGCCTGGATTGCCTGAACCGTTCGTCGGAGCGCTTCCTCCGAATGCCCGCGGCTCTTCTGGGGATTCTTCTTCTGCTTTGCCGGCGGGGCAACGATTCCAAGGTCGACTGCTGCCTTCATGACCGCGAGATCGGGCTTGGCACAATCGAAGCCGATGTCCATCAGGAGGTGGCACAGGCTCGTGAGGTTCTGGAAGTAGGGAAAGTCCAATTCCCAGAGGTACGCCCGAAGACGGCCAAAGGCCGTCCAAAAGCAAAGGATATCGACGTCGGATTTTATCGCTCCAGGCAACCCCATGCCGGCAAGGTACGTCATAAACGACCCGTGCTCCTTCCTAATCAACAGCAGACACTGCGCACACCTCACCATCGCATCGACTTTGTATTTGAACCGCATGGCTTGGATCGCCTGCCAATGCTGCTTGAGGACCTGCTCAGGCTGCAGCACCGAGACCTTCTCAACCGAGTAGTCCTGGAAGACCTTCCTGAGAACCCCCAGTTCCACCATCCTCGTCACTAAGTTGGCCTGCGCGTTGTTGACCGATTCGATGTTTGAACGCTACAACATCGTGGACCCGGAAGACGTTCGGCCAGTGATGCTCCCACTGCAATCCAGACAGCGGAGAAATTATCGTGTGGGCTGAATTTGGTCATCACGGATGTAGCGATGCCAGAAGTGAGAGGCGATGAACTGGTGCGGCAGATACGTCAGAAGTGCCCGTATGTGGACGTGCTGTTGGTTACGGGAGCACTGCCGGAAGAAAAGCTACGTGTGGAGAACTGCCCGATCCTAAAGAAGCCGTTTCTGCCAAATTCTCTAGCCGAAGCGGTGAAGGCAATCTTGAGCAGCCAGATTCATTAGCTGTTTGTTTCATTCTCCACGGATCGGCATTCTTCTGAAGCTCATCTTTCTCGTGGCGCTTTCAATAGCGGCCAGTAACGTTTCAGGGAGAAACGGCTTCTGGATGAACTCGAAGGCAGTACTCGGATATGCTTGACGTTCAGGTGTAGATGTCCCCGACATCAAGATGATCGGAAGCGCCGGAAGCGATTCCCTGACAGCGGACACAAACGTCAGACCGTCACCCCCTGGCATTTGAATGTCGCACACGATCAAATCCAAACCGTCGCTGAGTCCTTCGACAAGGCGCAACGCTTCAACGCCATTCTCGGCTTCATAAGTCTGGAACTGTTCATCTTCCAGAATTGCTCTTATGAAAGTCCGCACGGAGGATTCGTCATCAACGACAAGGCAGAGTTTGGGCGACATCGAGTCGAGTGCTCAGCTTTGGAATAGATCCCTGCAATCGTAACAGATGTTTCGTGTTCGCCTCAAAGGAATATGCCCGCCTACGGCAATTTTCTTTGGAATGCGCCGGGTCAGGACTTGTGAATCTATTGGTACTTGTGGAACGTGGTGATGGCCTTCCGTGCGTTCGGCGTCGGCTGGAGATCGGGGAGAGCGGGCGATCATGGGCGTTATGTGCGCTGTCATCGGGGACTATTTCGGTCTTCGAGAACAAGCTTTACTGAACGGTCTCATCGCCGGGAAATCCTTCAGGCGGCAACCCAAACAGGCGATCACCCACTCATCGCTCTGAATTTCTTCAGCACCTTCCACGCCGCCACCAACTGTTGAATGGCGGCGGCGGGCGGAAGAATCCGTTCCTTGTAGGCGCACTCTCGATACGTGGTTTCGTAGATGCGCTCCACGCCATCATCGCTGAGCATTTGCAATTTACGGGTGAACTCGGCAAGTTGGTCACGAGTCAAAACCGTCTCGGGCTCCGGGCGGCGGGCCATAACGGAAGGTTAGCATACTTCGCCTTTTGTTCGCTATTGGGGATGTGACCCCTCATGCGCCTGGGGTGGATAGCCTTCCGCTCGCAGAATTTGAGATGATCTGTGGAGCCGGTGCGGGACCTTGGACCTTCACGACACGATTCGCCAGTTGCGAATCGAGAAGGAAAAACTCGAAATCGTAATCGTGGAATTGGAGCGATTGCAGGCTGCTGGCGTTGATGATGCCGACGCCGACGTGAAGCCGGGAACGGAATCTGCGGTGAAGAACCGGCGTGGTTCATGCCGTCCGAGCGCTGGCAAGCCCGTGGTGGATCGGTGATGGGACCCCGGCGTAGCGAACGCCGTGCTCTCCGAACTGGCGGGTCAATCGAACCCACGGCATTCGGAACCACAATCCGGCGCTCTACCACCTGAAAATAGCCATCATCACGTTCTTCAGCGTTGTCAACGCACAACACCGGGGCTAAAAACGGTTGCCTATTGTCGCTTCTCGGGGCTCACGAGAAGTTGCCCACTGCTGCTTTCCAAAAGTTACCCACCTAGTTTTCTGACTGTATAAAACGTTCTAAAAACCATTTTTATGCAGAATTGTTTTGGCCCATACTTATCGTATGGGCCTTTGTGCATCGATATCGCCAAGCCGGCAGCATTCCACCATCATTCACCACAAACTTGGGATATGACGAATGGCCGAACTTCCTGGGCAACCGTCCCAGGGTGGAGGCTCTGCTGAGCCGCCAGCGGCATTATTGCGACACGGTGCCCATCGATGGGCCTTCGCTGCGTGAGCCACAGGGTTGAGACGACCATGGCAGACGACGCAATCGCCCAGGATGAATACATCCCCCGGGTTCTGGACGCTTACCGCGAGACGCCGGGAACGATGCGAGTGGTGCGCCGGCCGGATCGCCTGGCGGCGGCGCAACTGCACCGGCGGGGCGTGTGGTTGATGGCGGTCGAAAATGCGTTTGTGCTGGCGGCAGCGCGAGGCTTGACCCTTCCCGCCGATTCGCCGCCGTTAGGCGCGATCCGTTCGCTGGCCTACTTCTGCCGGTGGTCGAGGAAGTACTCAGCCTGGGTGTCACCCCCCACTACTTCCACTATCTCCGCGGCAAAATCGACCGCGCCTCCCAAACACCAAAACCGGCTTTCTGATCCCCCCAACCCCCCGGCGACGTGCGCGCCGATGGCGCGGATGATATGACATCGGAGGTAGAAGCTTTTTTAGCGTATAATAATCCACGAAGTTCTGGAGGGAACCGATGCCGAAGCCGAATAAAGAAAATTTCTTGAAAGCTCTCGATCAACTGCAGGAATCCTCAGCTGAAGCCAAGCATGTTCCAAGCTGGCATGAAATGGCGTTGCACACTTTTGCCGAAGTGATTCACTTGGGCTTTCTGATCGAGGCCAGCCACCTTCCCCCGCAGGTGCCAAAAGAAGTGGTGGCCTGGGCGGATGAAGCGAACCACTATGCCGTTAACGCCAAGAATGCATTGAAAGTCCCGGCTCAGGTTCCGGACAAGATGTATGAAGATTTTAAAAAGGTCGTTAATGACGGTCGTCACTCGAAAGCTTTGGGAATAAACCTAAAAGCCACAAGTCATCTTCAAGAGGCTGCCAAACTTGGCGGCGTCTGACCACTGTGGGCGGTGAAGGCGGTCCTGCACACGACCGGCGAGGGTTCGGGGAAGCCGCTCGTGAGATTGGCGATTCATTCTTCCGCAAAACGAATCAAGATGACGGGTACCGGACGCGTTCCCGCGCGGCGGTTGGGCGACTTGAGCGGGCCTGCTGGCGGTGCGTGAACGGAGTCGCGTGCGGCGGCGTCATGTGCAGCATCGCGAAGCTTTCTCCTTGTTCGACCCGAATCGTCACGGTCCGCGTGCGCGACATCGACCGCTACGGTGTAGCAGCTTGCAAACATGCGCGGCGATTTTGGAGCAGTTGCGCAGCGGTAGGTAGTTTCAGCTTCGTCTGCGGATCGTAATGGGCGATGACGGTGGGGCTGACGACGCCGACATGACGGGCGACCAGGGTGCCGTTTGGGCCATGTTGGAGTTCTGCGGGATCTGGTGTCGTTGTTGTGAAGTGGACGGGGGTAGACTGGCGAACTCAAAAATAAGCTACAAGATAAGCTACAAGATAAGCTACAATCGCCAGTAAAATTCTTGCAAGTCGCTTATTTTAATATATTTAGATGGCGGGGACGACGGGGCTCGAACCCGCGACCTCCGACGTGACAGGCGCAAGCGCTAGGCCCTTATTTTCTTACAAGTACATGTCGATTTAATGTGTTACGGGCGACCTAGGACGACACGATCCGACACGAAATAACCTGTTTTAGTAGCCGCTACTGACACAGCTACTGACACAGTTTGGAGGGAAGTCAATTTGCCGCCGAACCCCCGACGTCCAGCCTGTGAAGTCAGGCAACACCGAGATATCAACAACATAGACTGACAGAGTTGGCTGATTCGGGAGCGCCAAACACACTGGAGTTTTTAGGAATTATTGAGGCGGACCGCCAAACGGAATACAAATGGAATGCAAGCCCGTTTGGCTAAGATTTTTCCCGATTTTGATTTGGCCATCTTCTCACTATCCGGTTGCTTCAGCATGCCCCAACGGGTTGTGGTTGAGATCCCTGGCTCCCCTGATCTGTTCGTATTTGGTTGATTTGCGGGCGCGGTTCCGAGACCAAGCAGTGACTGAAATGCGGCCGCGGGTGTCTTGCGACGATTGTGGCGAAAGACGAATGAGGCCCCATACTCCTGGCAATGTCAACAGACTGAATTTCCGCAGCCTGCCAGAGTGCTATTCTATGATCGGTGAAAGCTGAGGTGGCGATAGGAGTGTGTGGAGTGAGCAATAGCAGCCGCGCAAGCAGGACCGGCGGAAAAGAAGGCTGGGACAATGCAGCCGGTAGACCGCAATGGTTTATGTTGATTGTGCGCTCAAAGCAGGAGCGGGGTGTCGCTGAAGGGCTTCAGGCCAAGGGCTATGAAGTTTTCCTCCCCATGCACATCGTGCGGCGGCAATGGAGTGATCGTCTGAAAACATACGAAGCACCTCTCTTCCCTGGCCACGTATTCTGCCGCTTTTCCTTACTTCTGGCGAACAGAGACCTCATGGTACTCAAGACTCCTGGCGTGATCTTAGTTCATCCGGGTGGCGGAAAGCCACTTCCCATTCCTGACTTAGAGATAGAACGCCTGAAGCGAATTACGAGTTCGCGGTATCCGGTTGAGTGTTGTGCGCTTCCCCAAACGGGCGAAATCGTGGAAATACCAGGTGACATTCCAATCAGGGGTGTGCTCGTCGAACGGGGCTTGCTTTGCCGCGTTGCCATCGGATTTGATTCAATGGGCCGGACCGCGGCACTACGGATACCTCTCGAGGACCTGAAGCATGTGGAAGGCCCGTTGACGCCGCACTGGTCGCTCCGCGCCCTGTAAAGTTCTTACTGACGTTCGCACAATATAGCGGAGTTATCTCTAAGGATCTTTCAGGCCGTCGCAACAAATACCCGCCGTGGCCGGCGAGGCCGTTAGCTTATCGTGGATGATAAATCTCAATGGCGTGAGACGAGGCCCGAGTTGTATTCCGTGGGCCTGACCCCCGATTGGAAGCCCGTTTGTGGCCTGTAAAGGAGAGGTGAAATACAGGTGAGGAGCGGGCATAAGCCATGGGCTCCGGGATGGGTGTTCTTATTCCGGGGCATTTTATTTGCCGCAGCCTATTCTTCCGATGCGGTTGCGGAGCGTGGGTACCGCTCCGTTTTCGGGAGCTACGTTGTCCTTTCGCGGTCCAATGCAGAGCAAACCGCGATTTGGCTCCGGTACTATTTGCAGTCTTGGAGCGAGAAGAGCTGGGCCAAAACCGATCCGATGGGTGGTTTCCCATGCGCCGGATCGATGTATACTGATCTCTTTTCGAGAGTCGTGAATGGAGAATGCGGCTGGTTCGTTGCCCCTCCATCGGTCCGAATCGGAGTCCGAAGAGCCGGTTGACCGTCTTTCCGCGGTGGGAGCGGGGAGTGTTTTGCCGCTGGCGACGGCGTTGGGGTCCGCCACCGGGGTAGCGGCGGCTTTGCGCGACCGGCATGGGGAAATTCCGGTGCCTACCAACGACTGGTCGGATGGGGTCCGGGTCGGACTCCGGGGCGCTGTGCTCGATGGCGATGAGCATTCCTCTCAGCCGTCCGGGCAAGACTCCGATATTGCAGCTTTCGGGGATCTGCTGTACGAACTGATGACTGGGTCCAGGCCACCGCGAGACTTGTCCCGGGTGGTTTTGCCACGTGCGCGGGTGGGGGCTGAGGGCGTGCGCAGCGCCGCTACGCGCCTGGCCCTCCGCTGTCTGGCGGGCGAGCGGCCAAACGTGCAACGGATCTTGACGGAAATGCGGTTGTACAGCCTGATGGCCCGCCAGAGCGCCGCTAGCGTCCATGCCAAGGCAAAACCGCAAGCACGTCTGAGTGGTACCGGAGCTCTGCGGGGTGCTTGGCATGCGGATGGAGGCGACCAGACTGAGTTGCTTTGCGACGCCGAGTGTCCGGCCTGCGGCGGTAGTTTTGTGCATCGATCTCGCCCGCGCACACGTTTCGAATACCTTCTTCTGGCTACGGGAATCAGTCTCAAGCGGTGCCATCGGTGCCTCTACCGATATGTCGCGATTCTGGGCATAGTGTTCCCCAAGCGAACGCCGGAGTTTAAGGAGCCGTTCGGTTGAGAGGGCTTTGTCTGGGGTTTTGAGCATTCTGGAGTAAGTTATTGGACTGAAGCCCAAAGGGAACGAAACCTGCGGTTTCTTTCCCTTTGGAATCCTTTTCTTCCCTTTGCGGATTCACGCGCACCCGGCATCTTCGAATTACGGCTCCTCTTCTCTTAAACCCACTTACCCTTGCCGACGAACTCCCGCAATTTGATCGCCGTTTTAGAGAGCCATCCAACTCTCCGATCTCCGGTAGATCGCTCCGCCGGGGGTTTGGATCTTCGGATTCTGTGTGCGCGTCTGATCCACGCGTGAGATGCACCTCGAGGCCCATGTCGCGGTATAGCTCGCTGACGGCGAATTTCTCCACCACCGATCCTGAGCTGGCGGATAGTTGATTTACCCCGGGAATCCAGGCGCCCTTCGCTTTTATGGTGCGCGCGGACGAATTCGAAGAAACTGTTGCGGGTCAGTGTTAGCGCCGGAATAAAAGAGCAGCATCGTCGCCGGTTTTGTAGTTGGGGAAGCGGGCCCCCAGTGGCGGGGACGCGGTATGCACTCTACACAAGACTCTAAATTCAGCTTGGCGTCACCGT
>Ga0181538_10003156_pt1 | contig 16341 bp, 14 predicted proteins | sample PEATcosm2014_Bin_40_FD_119773 | JGI IMG/M metagenome (GOLD analysis project Ga0181538, IMG submission 119773) | Peatland microbial communities from MTU Mesocosm Facility, Houghton, MI, USA - PEATcosm2014_Bin23_30_metaG | ecosystem: Environmental > Terrestrial > Soil > Wetlands > Peat | place...
GCAGGTCCAGCAATTCAGCAGCGCAAACGATGCGATTGCCCAGCGAAATGCCCGTTGTATGCGAGCGATCTGGCGCTGCACGTCTTGTTCTGGGACAGCGGCGTTGCTTTGCACTCCACTTACCCTACCCTTCTGAGTACAACCCAAATCGATGCTTCCATAGTATTTTCTTAACCGGCACAGCGATACACTCAAAGTGGAGAATCCATGGCCCGATACTTGATTACCGGAATCGCAGGTTTTATCGGCTCAACCCTGGCCCACACGCTGGTGGCCCGGGGAGACGAGGTGCGCGGCATCGACAACCTCTCCACCGGCAACCTGGACAACCTGGCCGATATTCGCGAGCGAATCGACTTCCAGCAGATGGACCTGCAGGACGCAGCGGGAATGAAGTCCGCCTGCCAGGGCGTGGAGTTCATCCTGCACCAGGCAGCGCTGGCCAGCGTGCCCCGCTCGGTCAAGGACCCGCTCACCTCGCATGAGTCGAACATCAACGGCACGCTCAATTTGCTGATCGCGGCGCGCGACGCTGGTGTGCGGCGCATCGTCTACGCAGCGTCGTCTTCGGCCTACGGAGACCAGCCCACCCAGCCCAAGCAGGAAGAGATGCTGCCGCTTCCGCTGTCGCCCTACGCCGTGCAGAAGCTGGCCTGCGAGTACTACATCCAGGCCTTCTTCCGGACCTATGGGCTGGAAGGAATCTGCCTGCGCTACTTCAACATCTTCGGCCCGCGCCAGGCCGCCGACTCGCCCTACTCCGGCGTCATCGCCAAGTTCACCACCACGATGATGGAAGGCCAGACGCCCACCATCTTCGGCGACGGGCTGACCAGCCGCGACTTCACCTTCATCGACAACGCGGTCAGCGCCAACCTGCTGGCATGCCAGGCGCCCAGCGCGGTCGCCACGGGCCGCGTCTTCAACATCGGCACGGGAAAGAGCCATACCCTCAACCAGGTGTACGCCGCCATCGCAGGGCAACTGGGATTCAGCGGAAAGCCGCTCTACGGCCCGCCACGCGCGGGCGACGTCCGCCACTCGCTGGCCGACATCCATCGCGCGGCCGGCGAGCTTGGCTACCAGCCCAAGGCCCGCTTCCAGGAGGGTCTGCGCAAGACCGTGGCATGGTACCTGGCCGAAAAAGAGAAGCGGGCAGCCGCGGCTCTCTGACTGTAGAGCGCCGCACAGTACTTATTGCAGCTTGTCCAGCTCCTCGTTTGCATCCCTCGAGGTCTTGCTGTTGGGCTCAAGCGCCGCAGCCTTCTTCAGATGCAGTTGGGCGTTGGCCTTGTCGTTCATCTTGGCATAGGTCATGCCCAGGTGGAGATGCATGGACGCATTGTCGGGAGTCGTCTTGAGCGCATCCTCCAGCAGGTCGCGCGCCGCATAGTAGTTTCCCTTGTAGAAGTAGACCCAGGCCAGTGTGTCGGCAGTATGCGGCGAATCGGGCATGGCATGCCGCGCCGTCTGCGCCAGGGTCAGCGCCACATCCACATTCTGGCCGTTCTCCACCATCAGATACGCCATGTTGTTGGACGCAAGCGCATTGTTGGGGTCGATCTGCAGCGCCTTCTTGTACGCCTCCATGGCCGTCGAGTTGTCGCCCCTGGCCTCCTGCAACGATCCCACGATCTGCCACGCATGGGCGTCGTTGGGGTGCGAACCGATCCAACCCTGCCAGGTCGCAATGGCAGGATCGATGTCTTTCAGGGCGATCTCGGCCTGGGTATAGATGTTCACCGCGTCGATGCTTGCCGGGTTCAGCTGCATCGCCTTCTGCGAACTGGCCAGCGCACTCTTGAAGTCCTTGGTCTGCAATTGAATGGCGGCCAGCTCGGCATAGAAATTGGCATTCGCCGGGGCCTTTGCAATCTGCTCCTGCACGCGCTGCAGCGCCTTGGCCGGCTGCTTGGCCTGCAAGTCGTAGGCCGCCAGCATGCCCAGCGCGCGCGCCGAATTGGGGTCGTTATCCAGCACCTTCTGCAGCATCGCCTTGCCCTGGGGAATATGTCCCTGCGCCAGTTGAAGCTGGCCCAGTTGCAGGTACGCGGCGGCGTTGTTGGGGCTCATCTTCAACACCGTCTGGTCGTCCGCCTCCGCCTTGTCGTACTCCCTGCGCGAGGCCTCCGCCGTCCCCCGCCACAGATAGGCGACAACATAGTCGGGATGTTGTTGGATGGTCTTATCGGCCACCTCGGAGAGCATGCCTGCGTCGTTGCGCAGGATCGCGATCTCGGCCAGCCCGCCGGCGGCCTCCAGGTTCCCCGGATTGATCTTCTGGGCCTGGCGGAAGTTCGACTCAGCGGTCGCCAGGTCACCCTTGCCAGCCGCCACCTGCGCCAGCAGCAGCACCGTCTGCATGTTGTTGGGGTTGTCCTTGACCGCCTTCTGCAGCAGCGCCAGCGCGTCGTCGGTCTTGCCGGTGTTCATCAATAAGAGCGCGTTGAGGTTCTGCAACTGCGGATTGCCCGCATTGTTCTTGGTCAACTCCGCCGCCACCGACGCAGCCTTGGAGTAGTTCTTCTTGTCGAAGAGAATGCTTGCGTAGGTCATCTCGATGGCGAAGCTCTTGGGGAACCTGGCGGCAAGGTCCGCAAAGGCCGTCTCCGCGCGGTCGGACTGCGACGTCTTGACGTAGTAATCCTTCAGCAGCGAGGTGGCCTCTTCGCTCTCGGGAAGTGCGGCGACGGCTTGCTGCAGCGTCTGCTCAGCCATGTTCTTGTTGCCCGCGCGGAAGTAGAGCCCGGCCAGCGCCGCCTTCGCCTGCAGGTTCTGCGGCGCGATTGCGATGGCCGCGGCGTACTGCTGTTCCGCGCCGTTGAGGTCGCCCTTCTTCTCCAGCAGCGCCGCCAGCACAAGATGCGGAGTCGCGTCCTTGGCGTCCAGCGATGCCGCCCTGCCCAACTCCGTCTCCACCGCAGCCTCGTTGGCCGGGTCCGCGGTCTGCAACAGCGCCGCCGCGGTATGGAAGGCCGACCGGTTGGGATCGATCTGCAAAGCGCGCTGAATGTTCTGCAACGCCTCCGCGTTGTCGCCCTTTCTCTCGGCAATCCCAGCCAGCAATGCGTAGGCATCGGCATTGTTGGGATTGATGGCCAGCACCGCCCTGGCCTGTTCCTCCGCGCGGCCGGTGGCGCGTCCCTCCAGAAGCATGGTTCCCAGATCGATCCGCGCCTGTTGGTTCGATGGGCTCAGCTCCACCGTCTTCATCAGCTCCGAGTAGGCCGGCAGCGGGCTGTTCATCTTCAGGTAAGTCTTGGCCATCTCGTAGTGCGCATCGCCGTAGTTCTTGTCCACCTTCAGCGCATTGAGGAACTGCAGGGCAGCCTCGCGGTACTTGCCGGCGGCCTCATACCGCTTTCCGCTCTCCAGGTACTTCTGCTTGCGCACGTTTGGATCGCGGCTGCATCCGGCGGTGAATGCCAGAGCAAGCGATACCGCCACCGCCAGGACCCGGGCAACCTGCACTTTGCGTAGTTTGAACATTGGCGTGTTCCTCATCTTCACTCGATCTTCTCTTCAAGCCTTCACTTCAGGCCTTACTCTTCGAGCAGTGGGCATCGGGCTTTAATCGTACTCCCCGCGCTCCTCGCCGGCGCTCAATCGGGTACATACGCGGGCAACAGGGGCGCAAGCTGCTCGGCGAAGCGCACCGCGCGGGCGCGCGCATGCAGCCTCTCCTCCCCGGGCTCGACCGGCGTGATAATGCGGATCAGCGCCGCGTCGGTGCGACCGTAGCGGATGGAGTCGGCCAAAGTAAACAATTTTGCCGCATAGTCGCCGGCGATGATGCGCCCATGCATCTGGTACCAGTAGAGGACCTCCTGCGACGAAATTCCATCGCTAATCAGATACTCCTTCACCTGGTACTTTTTCCCCGCGGAGTTGGTCAACGACGTCATCCACGACGATTCGAAGCTCCATCCCGCGCCGGGCAGGCAGTTCTGCGGCGAGTGGATGGACTGTCCCGTCCTCTGCGTGGGAAAGTAGCCGATAAAGAGCCCGATCGGCGCGCCCTCGCCCGACTCGATCAGCTCCGTACGGCCCTGCTGCGGCAGACTGGCAGCATACACCCGATTCAGAAAGTCTCCCTTGCCCAGCACCTGAAGCACATCCGGATCTATCGCGATGTCGGTGGCCGAGCGCGAGTCGATGGTCATGGGCAGTTGGCTGAGCGGCCGGCTGGGCATAACCCGGTCCACATCTCCGCGCACATGCAGCAGCAGCGCCGTGAGCGCCATCAGCAGAACGACAGACCAGAAACGCGGGGACCTCATGCCAGTGGCCTCGCTTTCGGCGTGCACAGCCGCATCGCCGCATGCACCAGATAGAGACAGCCGAGCGAGACCAGAAACATCAGCCAGCCGGAAAACTCATGGAAGAAGCCCATCGCCTTCTGCGGATCCCAGTACTGCACGCACAGCCCGGTGCCGAAGATGCGCGCGCCATTGGCCGCAACCGCAATGGGCAGGCTGGAGAGCGCCAGCACCACCCGCCGCCAGTTCTTGCGCTCCAGAAAATAGCCGTAGATCACCGCAACGGTGAACAGGCTCATCAACGAGCGGATGCCGCTGCATGCCTCGGCCACCTCCAGTTGCATGACCGGCAACTGGATCACATTGCCCTCGCGCAGCACCGGGACCCCGGCCAGTGGAAGCAGCGCGCTGGCCAGCTTGGAGGCCAGTGTCTGGAGCGGAAAAGTGATCTGGTTGTACAGAATCGCCGGCAGCGGAATGGCCAGCAGAAGCACAAAGAGCACAAACTTCACCTGGCCCAGCATTGGCCGGCCCAGCAGCGTCCACACCAGGCCCGCCATCAGCAGCACAAACGAACTCCGCTGCAGGAACAGGTCCGCGCCGAAGGTGCCAAGCAACAGCAAAAAGAGCCCGCAGGCCACCAGCCACAGCCCCGCCCAACTGGGCGCAATGGCCGTGTTCTCAATTTCGTGTCGCTTGTCCCATAACAGGAAAACGGCAAAAAACGGAATCAAAAATCCATGCGAGAAGTCCGGCAACTGGTACCAGTCCGTCACCAGCTTCACCGCAACGCCGTGGTACAGCAGAGCCAGCAGCAGCGCGAGAACCAGCCACGGCCCGCTCGCGGCGAGAGCAGGTGGGATGGAAGTCGCGGCAGCCGTTTGCGTCGGATTCTGCTTCACGCGCAACACCAGACCAATCTCAGTACCAAGTTACAGCAATTCAAAGGCCCATCGGATTATCGCACGCAAGTGGTATCTTCGCGGTCTACGTCTTTCGAGGTACTGGAGTGCGCAAGGCGGCCAATTGCCGCGCCGCGTGAGTGTAAAATTGCCACGGGTGCGCTGTGTGGCTCCTGGCCCGCTCAAGATGGGCCGGTGGGCTGCAAGAGGCCCGATGAGGCGGTTTGGCGGGGCCTTGTTGCATGGCAAGAGACAGGAGGGTGCGACCTTTGCGCCTGCAAGCGGTTGGCACAGGGACGCATTCCGCGACACGAACGAATGGGCAGGAACTATGACCTATCTTCGCTGCACGTTACTTTCGATCTTCCTCCTCCCGGCCCTGGCCGGCGGCCACGCGCAGCAGACGGCCGTCAAGCCTGCGCCCAGCTCCAAACCCTCCGCCGCAACCCCAGTCACGCGCCCCGCCGCCGCGCGCCCCGCGCCGCAAAGCGCCCGCCCCTCCACGGTCGCGCCCAACTACATCATCGGAGCGGACGACTCCCTGCAGATCACGGTGTGGCAGGAGCCCAACCTCTCCGCCACCATGCCGGTGCGTCCCGATGGCAAGATCACGCTTCCTCTGGTGGGAGACATCGCCGCCGCCGGGTTTACCCCCATGCAGCTGGCCGCCGATCTCACCACGCGCCTCAAGCAGTACGTCACCGATCCGGTAGTCGACGTCGCGGTTCTGGCGGTCAACAGCAAACGCGTCTACCTGATCGGCGAAGTCATGCACGTTGGCCCGCTCCCCATCAGTCCGGGAATGAACGTCCTGCAGGCCATCGCCACCGCCGGCGGACTCACCCCTTACGCCAACAAGAAGCACATCTACATCCTGCGCGGAGAACCCGGCAAGCAGCAAAATATTCCCTTCGACTACACCAGGGCATTGAAGAGGGGCGACATGCAGGGAGTCACGCTCGTCCCCGGCGACACCATCGTGGTCCCATGATGAAAACATCCCGGCACATCTTGCAGAACGTCTGCCAGCGCGCGGCCCAACGCAGCGTCCGGATCGCGATGCGGAGGGTGGGCCGGAGGGCCTCTCCGTTCGCCCCGGCCATCCTTCTTCTTCTGCTGCCTCTGGTGGCGATTCCCGCCACCTGCGCAGCTCAGGCGCTGCCGGCCGCGTCGGCCTCGCCCATCTCCACCGGATTCACGCTGCCCAGCGCCGCGGGCACACTGCAATACGGCATCAGCACATCGGAGAGCCTCTCCACCAACTACTTCGGCAACTCCGGCATCACCTCCTATACCAACCTCACCGGAGACGCCGGGTACATCTCTGGCAGCCAGCTCACCCCCTTCAGCATGGTCTTCACCGGGGGCCGTTCGTGGAGTACGTCGGGCCAGGCCGCGTACAACTACCTGAGCCTCGCACTCACTCAGGGAATCCACGCAAAGCGCTGGGTCTTCGTCATCTCCGACTCCGTCACCTATCTGCCGGCAACCCCCACCACCGGCCTCTCCGGCGTTCCCGGAGCCGGCGATCTGGGCGTCAGCCCCATGCCGGCGGGCGGCAACCCGGGGCCAACGGGCGCCAATCCGGGGCCAGTGGGCGCCAACCCGGGGCCGGTGGGCGCCAACCCAGGTCAGGGCGTGCTCACCGGATTCTCCTCCCGCGTCACCAACAGCAGCTCCCTCAGCATCGAACGCCCGCTCACCGGCAAGACCTCGCTGCAGGCTTCGGGTTCCTACACCCTCATCCGCTTCCTCAACGACTCCGCCACGCCGATCAACCCAGGGCTGGACAGCGACGGCGAGACCGGCGGCATCAACCTCAGCCATCGCATCGACGCGCGCAACTCGCTCAGCGGCAACTTTTCCTATTCGCGCAACACCTACTCGAGCACCAGCTTCAGCCCTCCCGAGCCCAGCTTCACCAGCCAGACAGCCAGCCTGCAGTACAGCCATCAATTGACCCGCAAGCTGCAGGTCAGCGCCTCCGCCGGACCGCAGTGGACCAGCATCGACACCCCCGGCAACACGCCCGCGCTCAGCCTTTACGCCAGCCTCGCGTCCACCTACACCGGCGAGTTCTCCCACGCTACATTGTCCTACACCCGCAGCAGCAACAGCGGCTACGGCGTGGTCGCCGGCGCCATCTCCAACAGCGTCACCTTCTCCACCGGCCGCGTCTTCGACCGGGTATGGATGTGCGCCCTCACCTCGGCCTACACCCAGACCGCGCAGTTGCCCTCGGCAAACGGCCCGCCCTTCACATTCCACACCACCGTCGCCGGCGTGCAGGTCTCGCGCGCCATCGTACGAAGTCTCTCCGCCTACGCAAGTTACACGTTGCAGAACCAGTCCAACCAAGGCAGTGCAGCGGCCGTCGATCTGTTCAGCGGCCTCTCCAATGTGGCCGGCTTCGGGCTCACCTACTCGCCCTCCGCCATCCGCCTTGGACACTCCTAAGGAGCAGGAAATGCTTGGCCATCGACCTCTGAACGTGGAAGATTATCTGTTCATTCTGAAGCGCCACTGGTGGGTCATCGCCATCCCAACGGTGGTTCTGCCCATCGTCGCAGTCGTCGCCACGCTCTACATCCCTGCCCAATACGTCTCCCAGTCCAGCGTGCAGATCGGGCAGCAGAAGGTCTCCAACGATCTGGTCAAACAGGTTGTCACCGAAGATATCAACAGCCGCCTGGCCACCATTGACCAGCAGATCGAGAGCCGTTCCAGCATTCTGCCCATTGTGGACAAGTTCAACCTCTACGCCGACCAGCGGCTGACTACGGACGACCGCATTGCCCTGGCGCGCAAGAACATCGATATTCAGGCCCTGCCAACCGGCTTCGCCCACTCCAATGGAGTCCCCGGCTTTACCATCGCCTTTACCGCCAGCGACGCGCACACCGCGCAGATGGTGTGCGCCGAGATCACATCGCTCTTCATCTCGGCCAACCTGCACGCCCAGCAGGACTTCACCGGTGACACCACCGACTTCCTCAAGGAGCAGTTGGACAACGCCAAGCACACCCTGGACGACCAGGAAGCCAAGAAGGCCGACTTCGAGCGCAAGTACTTCGGAATGCGCCCCGAGGATGAGGGCCAGAACATCAACATCCTGAACAGCCTGAACACGCAACTGGACGCATCCACCCAGGACCTGAGCCGCATGGAGCAGAACAAGACCTACCTGGAGACGACGCTTGCCGCGCAGTTGGCGGCCACTCCCGCCTCCGTCTCGCCGCAGACCCAGGAGCAGCAGCTTCAGGCCCTGCTGGCCCAGCGGGACAACCTCACCCAGCACTACAGCGCCCAGTACCCCGACGTCATCGCCATCAACCGCAGGATCGCCGATCTACAGGCAAAGATTGCCCACCCCTCCTCCGCGCAACCCTCTCCGGCTGCGCCGGCCACGCCCGGCGGCAACGACTCGCTGGCGGTGCAGGACCTGCGCGCACGCATCCGCGCGGCGGACCAGGGGATCCAGCAAAAGCGCGCGGAACAGGCCCAGATCAACAAACAGATCCGCGACTACCAGGCGCGCATCCAGTCCACTCCCCAGGTGGAAGAGGAGTACGAGCAATTGACCCGCGACTCGCAGACCTCGCAGGCCTTGTACGATAGCGATCTGGCCAAGCTCAACCAGGCGCAACAGGCCACCGACCTGCAAAACCGCCAGGAAGGAGAGACCTTCAGCGTTCTGGATGCGGCCAATCTGCCCGATAACCCCACCTATCCCAAGCGCAAAGTCTTCGCCTCCGGCGGTCTGGCCGGCGGCGTTGCGCTTGGCTTGCTGATCGTCGCCCTGCTGGAATACCGCGACACCGCGCTGCGCACGGAGCGCGATGTATGGGCGTTCACCAAACTGCCCACTCTGGCCGTCATCGCCTGGTCGGGCGACGTGGCCGAGCGCAAGCCCGGCAAGTTTGCCCGCCTGAAGCGGCCCTTCAGACGCAAGCCCAAGGAACCGGTCGCGGAAGCCCAGGGATAACCATGTATAAGAGCTTCTTCCATCTCGACAGCACGCCCTTTGCCGACAGCCCGGACCCGCGCTTCCTGGTGCGCTTGGCGCACACCCGCGAGGCGCTGGCCACGCTGCAGCACGGCATCGGCGCGCACAAGGGTTTTATCGTCCTCACCGGAGAGGTGGGAACCGGCAAGACCACCCTGTTGCGCAGCGCGCTGGCCTCCTTCGAACCCGGCCGCGTCTTCAGCTCATTCGTCTTCAACCCGCGCCTGGAGGTTCTCGACTTCCTGGAGTTCATCCTGGCCGACTTCGGCATCGTGCCGCAGAGTCGCACCAAGAGCGGAATGCTCATCCAGCTCAACCGCTGGCTGATCGAGCGCTTCCGCCGCGCGGAGACCTGCGTCATCGTGATCGACGAGGCGCAGAACCTCACCTGGGAGCAGTTGGAAGAGGTCCGTCTGCTCACCAACCTGGAAACCTCTACGCAAAAGCTGGTGCAGATCGTCCTCTCCGGCCAGCCCGAACTGGAAGAGAAGCTCAGCGCGCCCGACCTGCGCCAACTGCGCCAGCGCATTACCCTGTGGGCGCGCACCCACGCCATCACCGCCGAGGAGACCTCCGCCTACATCACGCAGCGTCTGCTCGTCGCCGGTTCCTCCGACCGCATCTTCCCCGACGACACCGTCGCCGCTATCCATCGCGCCAGCTGCGGAATCCCACGCATCATCAACCTCATCTGCGAGCACGCCCTCATCCTGGCCTTCGTTGAACAGCTCCATCAGGTCCCCGTAGCGCTCATCCATGCCGTGGTGCGCGACCTCGACCTCGCGCCCCAGTCCTTCATGGTCCCGGCCACTCACGGCCGGTCTTCCGTAAACCCAACGCTTCCATCCCTGAGGGACCCGCGAGGGGAAGAGGGAGGGGAGAAACGATGAGCAAGATATACGAAGCGTTGCGCCAGGCCGAGCTCGACGCTGCTAAACGCGCCGCCACAGCTCCCAGCCCCGCCGCGCCCATCCCTGCCGAGCCAATTCCCGTCGCACAGATCCCCGTCGCCGCCGGACCCGCGCCCGCTGCGTGGCCCGTTGCAGACGAGCAAATTCCCGTCGCCGTTGAGCCCGTTGCTGCAGCACAGCCCGCCCAACCCATCCCTGCCGCGCCAATTCCCGTCGCACAGATTCCCGTCGCACAGATTCCCGTCGCCGCGCCCATCCCTGTCGCGCCGGTCGCTGCCACGCCCATCGCCGACGGCCCCTTTGACCTCGCCAACATCGCCCAGCACATCTGGAACCCCTCGCTCCGTCAGCTCCCCGCACTGGAGCAGCGCGGCGCAGCGGTGGAGCAGTTCCGCAGCCTGCGCTCGCGCATGCAGGAGTTTCGCGACCTCAACACGCTCAAGTCCCTTCTCGTCTCCAGTGGCCTGCCGCAGGAGGGCAAGAGCTTCGTCGCCGCCAACCTGGCCATCTCCTTTGCCCGCCACAAAGCCGCTCGCGTGCTGCTGATCGACGGCGACATGCGCCGCGCCTCGCTGCACAAGCTGCTGGGCGCACCGCCGGGCCCCGGCCTCACCGAATATCTGGCCGGCAAAGCGACCCTCACCGAGATCATGCAGCGCCCCATGCCCGGCGACGCCAGCCATCCCCTGCACCATGGCCTCGCCTCGCTGCTCTTCATCCCCGGCGGCAACGCCAGCGACAAGGCCGCCGACCTCTCTGGCAACCGCCGCTTCGACCGCCTCATCGCCGACGCCTCGCCCTACTTCGACTGGATCGTGGTTGACTCCTCGCCTGTCAACCTGGTCTCCGACGGGGTCAACCTCGCCCGCGCCTGCGATGGGGTCCTGCTGATTGCCCGCGGCGGCACCACCAAGTACGAGGTCGCCCAGCGCGCCCTCGCCGAACTCAAGGCTTCCAAGGTCCTTGGCTTTGTCCTCAACGCCGTCCCGAACCCGCCCGTTGCCGGGGGCTATTATGGCTACGATGGATACGACAAGGTTGAAGAATAATCAGGGGCGTCCCAGGCAATGATCCGGTTTTTGAACGTCTACTACCCCACGCGCACCATCCTTCTGCTGCTTGCGGAGGCGTGCGTGGTCTGCGGCTGCTTCCTGGCCGCCACCTGGATCATGTGCCCCGACACCTACATCGCCCTCGAGTACCAGCAGGGCCTGCTCAAGATCGCCCTCATCACCCTGGTCACCCTGGTCCTCTCCTACTACTTCGACCTCTACGAGCCGCGCATCCTCTCCGCCCGCCAGCAGATCTACTTCCGCATCCTTCTGGTGCTCGGCTTCGACTGCTTCCTTCTCTCCGCCTTCCTGTTCTTCGATCCCGAAGTTGCCATCGGCCCCTTTGTCTACGTCCTCGGCTTCGCCCTGCTTACGCCCTCGCTCATCCTGCTGCGCAGGGGCTACGAGTGGGTTGGCGCGCAAAAGCTCTTCCGCGAGCGCGTTTACGTCCTGGGCGCGGGAGAGTACGCGCGCTCCATCGTCGAGACCATCCGCACCCACCCGGAAATCGGCATGGAGGTCGTCTTCTGGGAGGATGTCCAGCTTCCGCCCTCCCAGCGCAAACAGCTCTGGATCTCCGTCCTCGACCGCATCGCCAAGGCCCGCCCCCCCGTCCACCGCATCATCGTCGCCATGGAGGTGCAGCGCGGCGAACTGCCCGTGCAGGAGCTCCTTCTGCTCCGCTTCCGCGGCATCGAAGTGGAGGAGGACAGCACCCTGCGCGAGCGCCTCTACGGCAAGATCCAGCTCGACGGCCTGCGCCCCTCCAGCTTCCTCTACAGCGAAGGCTTCCGCCTGCCGCCCTCGCTGCAGTTCACCCGCCAGTTGGTCAGCCTCACCGCCGCGGCCATCGGACTTCTGCTCTTTCTGCCCCTCTTCCCCTTCGTCGCCCTGGCCGTCAAGCTCTCCTCCAAAGGCCCGCTTTTCTTCCGCCAGCCCCGTGTCGGCATGGGCGGACGCATCTTCAACGTCGTCAAGTTCCGCACCATGTTCACCGACGCCGAAGCCGGCGGCGCAAAGTGGGCCACCAAGGACGACCCGCGCGTCACCTGGGTTGGCTCCTTCCTGCGCAAGATGCGCATCGACGAGATCCCCCAGTTGTGGAACGTCCTGCGCGGAGACATGGGCTTCGTCGGCCCACGTCCGGAGCGTCCCGAGTTCGTCTCCTGGCTCTCCGAAGAGCTCCCCTTCTACTACCTGCGCACGCTGATCCGCCCCGGCCTCACCGGGTGGGCCCAGGTTCGCTACGGATACGGCGCCACGCTGGCCGAGACCAAGGAAAAGCTGGAGTACGACCTCTACTACATCAAGCACATGTCGCTCGGCCTCGACCTGCTCATCATGTTCGAGACCATCAAGACCATCCTTCGCCGCCGCGGCGCGCAATAGCCCGCAGCGCAAAAAAGACACGACCGCGAGGGCCGTGTCTTTTTTTGTGTTCCGTTCAGGAATGCTCGACTCGCTGAACTTACTTCTTGCCCTTCTCGCGGTCAGCTTTTGCACTGGCCAGCGCGGCCTTGGCCGTGCCCACCAATGTGGCGAATCCCGCCGCGTCGTGTGCCGCAATCTCCGCCAGGATCTTGCGGTCCAGCGCGTTGCCCGCCAGCTTCAGCCCGTTGATGAAGCTCGAGTAGCTGATCTCGTTCGCATGGCACGCCGCATTGATGCGCACAATCCACAGCGCGCGGAACTGCCGCTTCTTCTGCTTGCGCCCGCTGTAGGCAAACTTCAGGCCGCGCTCCACGGCCTCCTGCGCCGACTGGTACAGCTTGGATTTTGTCAGGTAGTAGCCGCTCGCGCGATGCAGGATCTTCTTGCGGCGGTCGCTGCGTTTTGTACTCCGTTTTACACGGGGCATCGCTGTTCTCCTTTTGCGTACTTCGGTTAAAGCGGCTGGAGGAAAGGGTTCCTCTTCACGCGCTATGCAACTTCAAGTCTCGGTGGGTTCGCTCGCGCTGAAACCCAGGGGCCGTAACACATCCATCTGGCCCTTTGCTTTGGCTTCCGTCTCCGCGGCCTCTAACCTCCGGCCCCGAATCCGAACTCCGCGGCGGCTCGACTTGAAAGACTCAGTAAAACTCCGCCCAAACCTCAGGCGTAGGGAAGCATCCGTGCCACCTTCGGCGTGTCCGCCTTGGAGACCAGGACCGACCTGCCCAGGTGGCGCTTGGTCTTGGTCTCCTTCGAGGTGAGGATGTGGCGCGTCTTCGACTGCCCGCGCTTGAACAGGCCGGACGCGGTCTTGGTGAAGCGCTTGGCTGCGCCGCTATGGGTCTTCAACTTTGGCATTGTGTTTCCTGACTGGTAACATCGAAACGTTACTGCACCATTATATACGAGTTGCGAATGGCTGCCATCCGTCGGGCCGAGACGATCTCTGCATCGCTGCGTTCTGCCAATTTGCGGCAGCCAGGACGGCGTTCCACCGGTACAGTTCCACACCAGCGCAAGCAACGGACTGGTGTCAGACCGTCTGCATTGATTGGAGACGAATGAACAGCGCAGGCAATGGCATCCGCGAGACCCAGGAGTATGGCAGGACTCTCGACCGCCTGTTCAACGGATATCTTGCCATGGTGTCCGCGGTCACGCTGGTTCTGGGATACCACAACCTGCGCCGCGCCGACGGCTTCGATATCGGCGACTGGTTGATCAACTACCAGGGCGGATTCGTGCGCCGCGGGCTGACGGGCGAATGTTTTTTTCGCCTGGGGCGCCTGTTCCATCTGCCTCCTGCCTGGCTGGTTCTGGCCACGCAACTCGCGCTCTACGCACTCATCTACATTGCCGTTTGGAAGCTGCTGCGCGGAACCGCATGGAGCGTCTGGGCCACCGCGCTTGCCTTCTCGCAGGTGACGCTGGGGTTCATGGTGGTGACGATTGACGGCAACTTCCGCAAGGAGATTCTGTTCTTCGCCGCTCTGAGCTGGCTCCTGCTGCTGCTGGATCGGCAGTGGTTTTCGGACCTCACGGCGGGCGTGTATCTGACGATCGTCACCGCGATCATTCTGCTCTCGCACGAGGGCATGATCGTCTACTGGCCCTACTTCATCGCCGCCGTGGCGATCTCTCGCGACAGCCTCCTGCGGGCGCTCCGAATCTGCGCCGTTCCTGGGTCGCTGGCTCTGGTTTTGCTGAAGATCGTCAGCGGCCATACGGGCAATCTTTCGACCGCCGAGGCCATCTGCTCGTCGCTGGGAGAACGTCTGGGCGTATTTGGGCAGGGCATCTGCGGCGGCGGAATTTGGTTTCTCACAGTGAAGGAAGAAGTGTTTCGCCAGGCCGTGGCCACGTTGAATGCGGGCGGCCGGTACGTCGTATTCTTCGGCCTCATGGGGCTGCTCGCGCTGCTGCCCTGCATCTTTGGCTGTGTCTCGCTTTGGCGAGACTCCAGGCGCCGCCGCGACGTTCGTCCCCTGCTGCTGTGGACTGCGGTTTCCATGCTGGGCAGCACTGCACTCTTCGCCTACACCTTCGATTGGGGCCGCTGCATCCATATCCACATCTTCAGCCTCATGTGCCTGTTGTTCTATATCGAGCGCAGAGACGCGAAGAGGCGCCAGGGCGGGCCTGAGACACAACCACGGGCCGCATGGCTGGCTGGCCGCCACGGCTGGTTGTACGCGCTGGCGATGTTCCTCTATCTCACCTCCTGGAGCCTGCCCTCCTTCGGATTCGATCCTCACTCCGGCTACTTCGGGCGGATTAATTCATTCGCCGCCGAGCACCTGAAGCGGCATCGCGGCCCGCTCGCCGCCACCGGCCCACTCTACGCGCGCCGGTCAGACCCCCAAAATCGCGCCTGAGACCGCTCTTCAAGCGTGACGCAAACCATGTACTTTCAAAGCGATCCATGTTGAAAATGAATTGCGAACCATGCCTTCGCGGCGTAAGGTTATGAGTGAATCCGTCCGCCGCAACGGTAAGTTCGACACAGATGCAATGAAATCCGCTGCAAGGAGTACATCGTGCCCATGAATCGCTTTCTTCCCATCTGTGCAATCGCCATGCTGGTGCTGGCGATCGGATGCAACAGCCCCAGCCAGGCCACGGGACCGTCCTTCACCCTCTACGTCGTGCAGAACAGCACAGGCATTGCAGGCAGCAGCGTGCTGGAGCTGCCGGCAAGCAACGGGCAGTTGGGGCAGTTTAGCGCCGCCCCGGCCAACACCATCACCATCCCCTCGCAGACCGCGTTCCAGGCACTGGCCGTCGACACCGCGGGCAATCTCTATGTCTCCGCCAGCGTCACCACCTTCCCCACGCTCTACGAGATTCTGGTCTATGCGCCCGCCGCCACCGGCCAGGCCACGCCAACGCGCTCGATCGCGCTCACCAATCCCTCGACGCAGACGATGGTAACCTCCATTGCCGTGGATGCATCCGGCGCGGTCTATGCGCTGAACGGAAACAACATCAGCGTCTTCGCCCCCGGCGCCACGGGCAACGCGGCGCCGGTCCGGCTGATCACAGGCAGTCTGACTCAGCTCAACTCCGCCTCCGGCATCGCCGTGGACGCAGCGCAGAACATCTATGTGGCCAACACGGGTGGTGGCAATGTCCTGGTCTTCTCCTCCACGGCCACCGGCAACGTCGCGCCCGCCAGCATCCTCTCCGGTGCGGCCACCGGCATCGCCACTCCCTCGGGCGTGGCGCTCGACTCCACCGGAGACATCTATGTGACTTCGTATAACCAGCCCAGCAACTCCTCTGTGGTCCTCGAATTCGCGCCCGGCTCGACCGGCAATGCCACCCCCATCCGCACGCTCACCGCCGTCGCCTCCTATTCCCTCTCCGGCCTGGCGGTCGATTCCCTCGACAACCTGTACGTCGTCACCCTTGCTCCCACCAACAACCAACTGGCGATCGACCTCTTCGCGCCCAACCAGTCTGGCAGCGTCGCCCCCGCCGCGACCATCACCGCCGCCACGTGGACAGCCTCAAACTACGGCCAGATCGCCGTCCGCTAGAATAGCGCGCCGCGTTCTCCGGCAGATAACGCGGACCCATCATCCGGTCGGATTCGACTTCCGGCTGAGTGGTGTGTCCACGCCACGGAACGACCCCAGACCAGCCTCCAAACCAGCGCCTGACATCCCCTTTCAGCGCGCCTTTAATTCCCTGTTTTGCACCGAAATTCAGCCCCAAAACCACCCCCGGAAACGTGCTATAATCAATGAGTAAATAGAAGGCGTTATTCCGCTGAAAACA
>Ga0181538_10003160_pt1 | contig 16329 bp, 10 predicted proteins | sample PEATcosm2014_Bin_40_FD_119773 | JGI IMG/M metagenome (GOLD analysis project Ga0181538, IMG submission 119773) | Peatland microbial communities from MTU Mesocosm Facility, Houghton, MI, USA - PEATcosm2014_Bin23_30_metaG | ecosystem: Environmental > Terrestrial > Soil > Wetlands > Peat | place...
AGAAGGTTTGCCAGTAAGTCGCTCCTAAGTCTAGCGAGGCTTCTTCCTGGGCTCGGTTTAGTTTTTGCAGTCCGGCGAAGACTTCGGTGGTGGCTACGGAGATTAGCGCGGTGCCGTGTCCTAAGACTATGGTTAGCAGACTTAGTTTTACTTCGGCTACTCGGAACAGCATTAGTAGCGACAGGCCGGTGATTATGCCGGGGAGGATCAGCGGCAATAGGACTAAGCGGCGGAAGAGGGCTTTGCCGGGGAATTGGGCGCGATCCAGGGCTAGGGCGGCGGGGATTCCGAAGAGTAGGGCTATTAGCATGGCGGTCGCGGCCACTAGGAGACTGTTTAGGACTGAATCCCAAATGGGACCGTCGTTGAATAGGATGCGATACCAGTTCAGAGTTAGGTCGCGCGGGGGGAAGCCTCCTACGCCTTGTCCGTTGAAGGAATAGAGGATGAGGATGACGATGGGGAGATAGAGGAAGGCGAAGACGGCTAGGGCGTGAGCGGTTAGCCAGCCTGGGCTTTCGTGAGGTGTGGGTTTCATATTGCTGTCCCGCAGAGATTCAGGGCGAAGTCCCACCATGGCGTACATGGCCGTGGAATCCCACCCTTGCGCAAGAGACGCGCAAGGATGGGGCACCCGGCTTTTGTGGAGCAGCGCGCGGTCAATGGAAGCTCCATTTCTTTTCTAAGCGCTCGGAGAAGAAGATCAGGGCTAGCACCAGGGCTAACATGCTTAGCGAGATGGCGGCACCTAGCGGCCAGTTGTAGGCGGCTCCGAAGAGGCTCACTACTATGTTCGAGATCATGATGCCGCTGGGACCGCCTAGCAGGAGCGGAGATAGAAAGTCTCCCAGGCTTAGGACGAAGGCGAAGGTTGCGCCGGCTAGCACTCCGGGGATGGAGAGCGGGAGGATTACTCGCCAGAAAGTTTGCGCGGGCGCGGCTCCTAGATCGTGCGAGGCTTCGACCAGATTGCGCGGGATGTGTTCCAGCGATGCGTAGATCGGCAGGAACGTAAATGGCGTATAGATGTGTGTCAATGTAAGGACTACGGCGAATGGGCTGTAGAGCAGAAAATCCAGTGGATGATTGGTTAGGTGTACATATTGCAGCAGCGTGTTCAGGACGCCGTCGGTGCCTAGAATCGTCTTCCAGGCGTAGGCGCGCACCAAGTAACTCACCCACAATGGAATGATGACTAGCTGATAGTAGAGGTCTTTCTTTCCGCCGGCGTGAAACGAGAGAAAGTAGGCTAAGGGATAGCCTAGCAGCATAGAGAAGAACGTCACGCGGGCGGCGATCCACATGGAGCGCAGCAAGGTCTCCCAGTAAACGGGCTTGGTCAGGAGTTCGTGGTAGTTGTCGAGATTCCAGGAATGCACGATGGTTCCTGCTTCGGAGACCGACCAGAAGCTGTAGCAAAACATCAGCAGGTAGGGCACGAGCAGAAATACCGCGACCCAGACCAACGGCGGGACCGTGATCGCGGTGCGGTAGGCGCGGGAGAACATTCAGGCTTTCTCCTCGAAACTGGTGGCGCGAACCGGGATGGCATCGGCGGCAGAGAATTCAAACTCCAGCGGGCCTTCAGGCAGATCGCGGCTGGCGGTGCGGATGGTGAGGATCAGTCCGCCATCGGACTCGACGCGCAGCAGGTCGGTTGCGCCGTGGAAAGCCTGATCGCGAAGCTGGGCGCGGAAACGAACCGTGGCATCTCTTGCCGGAGAAGCCGTTGTCGCGGAGGCCGTGATCGCGGGGCGAATGCACTCTGGGCGCAGCGAGAACAGGGCCGCGCCATCGGGCAGGGAAGTGGGCCATTGCAGCGCGCCGCAGGTAGCCGTGCCGTGGCGAATGTCGGCCTGCAGCAAATTTGTGTGTCCGATGAATTGTGCGGTGTATGAGGTCGCGGGGCGATTGTAAATTTCGCGCGGGCTCGCGACCTGCTCTAGTTCTCCGGAGCGCAACAATGCTATGCGATCGGACATCACCATCGCTTCTTCCTGGTCGTGCGTGACAAAGATGAAGGTGATGCCGACTTCGCGCTGCAGCGCTTTGAGTTCAACCTGCAGCTGGCGGCGCAGGTTGGCATCGAGGGCGGAGAGTGGCTCATCGAGCAGCAGCAGACGCGGGCGATTCACCAGTGCGCGGGCGAGTGCGATGCGCTGCTGCTGTCCGCCGCTGATCTTCGAGGGCTTGGACTTGGCGTAGGCGGACATCTTGACTTTCGCCAGCGCCTCGGCCACGCGCGTGTCGATTTCAGCGGGTGGACGTTTTGCGATCGCTAATCCATAGCCTACGTTTTGTTCGACCGTCATGTGCGGGAAGAGCGCGTAGCTCTGGAAGACTGTGTTTACCCGGCGGCGATAGGGAGGCTCGGTGTCGAGGCGTTCGCCGGACATCCAGACTTCTCCGGAGGTGGATTGCTCGAAACCGGCGAGAATTCGCAGCAGCGTGGTTTTGCCTGAGCCGCTTTCGCCGAGGATGGTCAGGAATTCGCCTTCGGCGATTTCGAGTGAGATGTCGCGCAGGACGATGTTTTTGCCGAAGTGCTTAGCTACGGAGCGGATGGAGAGCAGAGACGCGACGTTTGGCTGACTGCTGCTCGCGACCGCGGGTTCCGACGTCGTTGCCATGGCTGTCGTTATTTTCGCTGCTTGCGTTTCGCGGGCGAGGGCGCCCGCGCCAGACTTGCCTTGCCACACCACTACTGCGTGGCTTTTACTTCATTCCAGATCTCGTTGTACTTGGCGCGGCGCGGAACATTCTGCCAGAAATAGAGGCGCCTTTGGTAATTGTCTACGTCGTCGAGATGCAGGTTCTTCACCTCTTCCGGCGTCATGTACTGGGCGGCGTGCGGATTCGCCGGCGTGTAGCCAGTTACGTCGGTGACTTTTTTCTGCGTCTGCGACTGAATCATGAACTCGAGAAACTTGTAGGCGAGATCTTTATTTTCGCTGCCGGCGGTGATCATTAGGTGATCGATCCAGCCGGTGGTGTTTTCCTTGGGAATGGTCTCGCCGACTGGGAAATTGCTTTTGCGCAACTGGTTGGTCATGAGCGGCCAACCCATGGCGATGACCACTTCGTGGTTTTGAAATAGGTTGGTGAGTTCGCCGCCCGTGGACCAGATCTTGCGAATGTTCGGCTTCAACTCCACCAGCTTCTTTTTGACGGCGTCCAGTTCCTCGTCGGTCATGTTATAGAGATGGCCAGGATCGGGCTTGTCGTAGCCGAGCACCTGGGCGGCCATGTAGACGGTGGAGAGATCATCCCACACGGAAACTTTTCCTTTCAGCTTCGGGTCCCACATGACGTTCCAGCTCTCGGGAGGCTGGGGGAACGCGGTGGTGTCGTAAATCATCGGGTCCGGGCCCCACATGAACGGCACGCCGTAAACTTCGCCCTTTACCCGGACCAGCGACAGCGAGGTAAGCTGCGGCGAAAGCTGGCCGTAGCTGGGCAATTTGCCCAGATCGAGCGGCGCGGCCAGACCGGAGGTCGCGATCATGGTGGCCACATCGCTCGAGGGAGAGATCACGTCGTAGTTGCCCGGGCTGCCACCGCGCAACTTGGCGACGAGTTCGTCGCTCGATCCCATGTAGGAAGCCGAAACCTTGCAGTGGTTCTGCTCTTCGAAAGTCTTGACGTAAGCAGGATCGGCATAGCCTTCCCACACCAGCAGATTAAGTGTGGGCGTTTTTTTGGCGCAGGATCCGCAAAATAGGATCAGTAAGACGGCGAACAGGGCGAATATTGATTTACGCAACATTAGTTGTGCTCCGTCACGGTCGGACCTCAGCGGCTAAAGCCGCCGATAAAAATAAGCCAGTTATCGTGGTAAACCGCTGCGCCACCCAAAAGCAGGTGCGAAACCGAGTCCTTCCAGCGCCTGTTAGAAGGTTGGCGGTGTGTTGACCCACAGCAGCCAAGTCTCGCTCCGTCCGGGATTTTTCCAGTGATGCGGCGTGGCGCTCTCGAAATAAAAGCTGTCGCCGCGCTTCAGATGGTACTCCTCGCTGTTCAGAGCGATCTTCAACTCGCCGCGCAACACGAAGAGGAACTCCTCGCCTTCGTGGGCGTACGACTCGCCACTACCGGCTTTTGGTTTAATACGAAAAAGATGCGGCTCCATGACTTTGTTGCCCCAGGCGAGCAGTTCCATGCGCACTCCGGGACCGGCTTCGAGCACCTTGCGTCCGGGCGGGCGCACCAATCGCGTATTCAATTCCGTCGCATCGAAAAAATCAAGGATGTTGGTGCGGTAGTAGCGTGCTAGCCTGCGCAGTGTGCCGACGGAGGCGCTCATCTGCGAGCGTTCGAGCGCGCTGAGAAAGCCAATCGAGATTCCCGCCGCCGAGGCGACTTCGGCGAGGCTGAGACCGCGCTGGGTGCGCAGCCGACGGAGTCGAGCGCCGATCGTCGTTCCCGCGGTGCCGTTGCTGGGGCCAGGTTTGATGGTGCCCTCGCGCTTCAGCATTTGCACGATGGCGGCGGCGTTTAGTCCGCGAACTTTGCGCAGGTAGCGCGCTTTTTTCAGCACGCGCACGTCATGGTTGGTGTAAAGGCGATACCGGCTCTCGGTGCGCTGGGGACGAGTCAGCCCCAGGGTTTCCCATCCTCGGATCGCCGACGGAGAAATTCCTACCAGGCGGGCCACGTCACCGATTTTGAGATAAACTTGGGCGTCGCTCGACATATTGAAAGACGATTTCCGAATGTGCCTGCTGGCCGGTGCGCGGGAAGTGCACTTTTCCGCTTGGCGTTTTCCGCTTGACAGAAGGCCGCGGAATCTCTAACCTTGCGCGATTATAGCAAGGTTTGCGTTGCGCGCAAGTTGAATTCGGGCCCAAGTAAAATCTGCTCGCCCCGAGATCAGGAGGATCTGTTCCATGCCGTCGTCAAAACCGTCCCGGATTTCTTGCTGGCTCATCTTCTCGACCGCGGTCGTAAGCCTGTGCCTGATCTGCTCCACGTTGCTATCGGCCCAGGGCACCGGTGGCCGCATCCTCGGCCGCGTCGCCGACCCCAGCGGCGCCGTGCTGGCGGGAGTGAAAGTCACGCTCACAAACGAAGCGACGGGCGCGAGCGCCGAGGCCACCACCAACAGCGGCGGCGACTACGGCTTCCCCCAGGTTGCGGTCGGCACCTACACGCTCTCCTTTGATTTGACGGGATTCAAGACGAACGTTCGCAAGGGAATCATCGTGGACCTGAACCAGGTGGTCACAGTTAACATGGCCCTGCAGATCGGCGAGACCAAGGAAACCGTCGAGGTGACCTCCGAAGCGCCGCTGGTGGATACCACGAGCACCCAGCTGGGCGCGGTGATGGACTCGCGGCAAGTCTCGAACTTGCCGCTCAACACACGCGACACCTATCAGCTTCTGCAACTGCAGCCCGGAGTGATGTCAACCGTCGGGTCCAGCAATACGCTCGTTTATGGAAGTGACAACAGCGGCGCGGTTTCGGTAAATGGCGGCCGCGGACGCTCCAACAATTTCAGCGTCAACGGCGGCGACGCCAACGATCTCTTTGCCAATCTTCCTACGGTGCAACCTTCGCCGGACAGCATTGAGGAGTTCCGCGTGCTCACCAATACGTTCGACGCGGAATATGGGCGCAACTCGGGTTCGGTCGTCAATGTGGTCACCAAGTCAGGAAGTAATGACTTGCATGGGAGTGCCTACGAATTTTTCCGCAATAAAGTGCTCAACGCCAATAATTACTGCTTGACAGCTGCGGCGCCGGAAGATCTGCCTTGCGAAAAACCGCAGTTCAATCAAAACCAGTTTGGCGGCACCTTTGGCGGGCCGATCATAAAGAACCGCACTTTCTTTTTCACCAGCTACGAAGGGCGTCGCATTCGCCAAGGCATCCAATCGCCTGCGGTGACCGTGCCCAGTGCCCAGGAACGGCCGAGTGCAAGTCAGCTTTTTTCTAATTTTTCGGATTTAGGACCGTCGCCGTTTGCGGGGGGCGTGAGTTACCCGCAGCCTCTCGACAGTCGTCCAGGGTGCGATCAGGCCGTTGGTCAACCGGGGGGTATACCCGGAACGCCCGCCAACCCCTTCCCATACGCCACCCTCTTCCCTGGAGGACTGATCCCGCTCGCTTGCATGGATCCGACTGCAGTTGATCTGCTGCAGCTTGTTCCCATCGCACCAAACGGCGGCAATAAGATCAGCACCGTCCCCGCCGAGGCCATACGCGGCGATCAGTTCACCGTCAAAATTGACCATCGGCTGAACGACAAACAGAACCTGAGCATCTATTACTATTTCAATGACGATCGCACGCACAACCCTTTCGCCAACTTCGAGCTCGCTGGAGCCGATCTCCCCGGCTTTGGAGACATTGTGGCGGAACGCTTCCAGCAGTGGAACATTACTCACACTTGGACGATCAACAACAACACGGTGAATGAGTTTCGTTTCAACTACAATCGCGAAGGCCAAGAGACATTTCAGCATCCGGCAAACACCGAACTGGTGCAGCAATCCTGCCCGACGCCTCCGTCCTGGCTCCCCGTTCCCCCCGGAACCCCGTTCTGTTTTATTGGGGACGTTGCGGGTAACCAATACGGCATACATCCGTATCTAGGCGCCAGCCGCGAGGGACTTCCCTTTATCTCCATTTCGGGAGGATTCTCCATGGGAAATGATTGGGAAGGGGAGCTTCCGCAGACGGGGAATTCGTTCCAGTGGGCGGACAGCCTAACCAAGATTTCTGGCAACCATACCATGAAGTTTGGCGTGGATGTTCGCCGGCAGCAGTTTAACCAATTTTATTACTACAACGTGAATGGAGAGTTTACCTATAGCGGCGGAGGGCCGGATGATACGGGTTCAGCGAATCTCTACCCCAATTTCCTGTTGGGACTTCCCGATACCTTCGGAGAAGGTTCGGCGCAAAACGAAAACGTCCGCAACACCGGGCTCTATCTGTTCGCGCAGGACAGCTGGAAGATAAGGCCGAATCTCACTTTGAATTATGGGCTGCGATGGGAATTGAACACCCCATTGGCGGATAAGGCGCAACACGTCGAGACTTTCCGCGCCGGCCAATCGTCGACTGTCTTCCCCTGCGGAGGTCCAAATACGGATTGCACATCGCAGGATGCGGTCGGCTTGGTGGTTCCGGGCGACTCCGGTGTTCCTCCTGGTATGACCCAAACCTACTACAAAGCATTTGCTCCCCGCATCGGTATTGCCTGGAGTCCGGGCAGTTCCGGCAAGACCAGCATTCGAGCGGGCTGGGGACTTTTCTATAACCCAATGGAGCAGCTGGTGCTGGCGCAGTTCGGCGCTGAGCCCCCGTTTGGAGGGAGCACGACTGTTTCCGAAACGCAATTTAGCATGCCTTTTCTCGGTCAGGACGGTGCTACTATCTATCCGAATCCGTTTAACGGAGTTATCACCCCTCACCGTGGGGCCGCTCAGGATTGGGGACTATTCGAGCCGATTGATCTGTTCGGCGACTTCCAGCCGCATATGCGCACGCAGTATTCCGCGCAGTACAACCTCACCATCGAGCACGAGTTAACGAGAGACATGAAGCTGGAAATCGGCTACGTGGGCTCGCAGGGGCATCGATTGCTGGCGACGCATGACATTAATTACTCGAACCCGCAGACCTGCCTCGATATCGATCAGATCCTCCCAACTCCGATTGGTACTCCTCCTACGTGCGGCCCGTTCGGCGAGGACGCTCCATTTTCGGTCACAGTCCCTGTCGGATTCACCAGTTCGGCGGGTGGAGGCTTCCATATGCCCAATGGGACGGTTGTCGCGGGAACGGGGCAAACGCTGAATTTCGTCGGATTGCGTCCTTATTCGTCGCCGCAGTGCAATCCCGCCGGACCGGTTGGCAGTAATGGCTGTCCGGGAAACGGAGTTCCGGTGTTTACCGGGATCTTTGCTCAGGACACGATTGCCAGCTCAGCCTATAACTCGTTGCAAGTTTCGTTGGACAAGCGCTTCGCCCACGGGCTCCAGTTTACCGCAGCTTACACGTACAGTAAGTCGATTGACGAAGCCTCCAGTTTCGAGGGGATATTGGATCCGCTGCCGGGCGCCAATAACTACGCGCGCTCGCTGTTCGACGCACGCCACCGCTTTGTCATCAGTTATTACTGGGATTTGCCGGTAAGAAAGTACGGTGGTTTCGCCGGTAAAGCACTCGATGGCTGGGCCGTCTCGGGGATCACGACTTACCAGACTGGATTTCCCATCCGTATCACGTCCTCCGCCGACAATGAGCTGATGAACAGCGCTGACTTTGAATATCCGGGCGAGCCGGATCAGGTAGCGCGTTTTGGCTGGCAAAGTCCGCAGAAGAATAACAATTATTATTTCAATCCTCAGATCTTCACGGAAAACGCCCTTGACCCGACCTGCGCCGGCAGCCCTTATCCGGGTTGCTATCAGCCGGGACTGCTGGGCCATGTTGGCAACGCCCCGCGCACGATATGCTGCGGACCGGGAATCAGCGAAACTGATTTTTCGGCCATCAAGAACATCGTGGTCAACGAACGTACACACTTCGAATTTCGAGCAGAGTTGTTCAATGTCTTCAACCATACACAGTTCTATAATCCGGACGGCAACAGCACCGACGGCACTCAGTTTGGCCAAGTTACGGAGGTCAAAGCACCGCGGCTGGCGCAGTTCGCTTTGAAGTTTTACTTCTAGTTCGAAGGACGAGTTCGGAAGAATTAGAATAGACGCATCGAAATTCCCGGGGGTTTCGGCCGCCCGGGCCCAATCTAATGGCCTACCCGGCCTGAGCCTCTTGGAGAATCACGATGTACCCCGCATTGCAGAAAGAGCTCGAGACCTTCGAGCGCCGTACCCCCAAGTCCGCTGAAGCGCATAAGAAGAACCTGAAGCGCCTGCCCCTGGGCGTGGCCAGTAATTATCGCGCTTACGAGCCGTATCCGATTTTTGTGGCAGAAGCCTCGGGCAGTAAGTTTCGCGATCTCGATGGCAATGATTACCTCGACCACAATTTGTGTTTCGGCACGCTGATGGCGGGCCACTCGCATCCGGCGGTGATCAAGGCGGTGGAAGGGCGTCTGCACAAGGGCACCGCTTATGGCATGCCGCACAACATGGAGTGGGAACTTGCGGAAGAAATCTGCACGCGGTTTCCCGTCGAGATGTGCCGCTTCGGCAACAGCGGCACCGAGGCGACCATGCATACGATTCGTCTCGCTCGCGCCGCTACAGGACGCGACAAAATCATCAAGTTCGAAGGCGGTTACCACGGCTTGCATGATGCGGCGCTGGTCAGCGTGAAGCCGCACCCGCCCGGCGACGATTTGGGCGATATCAAGAATCCGAAACCGGTGTCGGGCGGCGCGGGCGTGCCTAAAGCCAGCCTCGCCAACATACCGATCGCGACCTTTAACGATCTGGAGACGGTGGAGCGGCGCTTCCGGGAGAATCCGAATGAGATTGCGGCGGTGATTCTTGAGCCGATCATGATGAACGTTGGCCTCTGCATGCCGCAGAAGGGTTTTCTGGAGGGTCTGCGTCAGCTCTGTGATAAGCACGGCGCACTGTTGATCTTCGACGAAGTCAAGACAGGCGCGAAACTCTGCTGGGGCGGAGCGTCGGAATACTTTGGCGTGAGGCCCGACATGATCTGCCTGGCAAAGTCGATCGGTGGTGGATTCCCGTTGGCGGCTTTCGGCACGCACAAGCGGGTTATGAGTTTGATCTCGGACCACAAGGTTTTCCACGGTGGCACTTACAACACGAATCCGATTTCGATGGTGGCGGGTCTGGCAATGTTCCGTGAGGTGCTTACCCGGGGCAACTACACTCACGTCGAGAAGCTCAGTAAGAAACTGGTCGACGGATATAAGAAGACTGTCGCGAAAGTTGGCTTGCAGGGATACATCGCGAGCGCGGGAGCGAACGGCGTGCTGATGTTGTATCCGAAGGAAGTTCGCAACTACCGCGACTGGCTGGCGATTGACGTGGATCTGTGGCGGCATTACTGGTTCGGCATGGTGAACCGCGGCGTGATGTGCCAGCCCTACTGGTGGGACGAGCAGTGGACGATTTCCGTGCAGCACACGGAGGCCGACATTGACAAGCACCTGGCGGCGTTTGCTGACATCGCCGGATCTCTTGCGGCCGCGCAGCATGAACGACTGGGAGCGGTAGCAATACACTAGCGGGATCGGGTCATCGGGCCGTCGGGTCATCGGATGATTGAAAATCCGAGATCCGGACGGGGCCGATGGCCCGATCACCCGATGACGCGATCATCCGATGAGTTCCGATCTCAACCAGCCGCACCTGAAGCGAGTGCTCGGACGCTTTGACCTGGTGTTGTTGTTTGTCGTTGCCGTATTCAATCTCAACGTTGTGCCGAGCATTGCCGCCAACGGGGGCGTGACCGTCTGGCTGTGGTTAATCTCGCTGCTCTTGTTTTTCTGGCCGCAGGGGATCGCGGTGATTGAGCTCGCGCATCGCTATCCGGGCGAGGGCGGCGTGTATTTATGGGCAAAAGAAGTGTTCGGCGATTTTCACGGCTTTCTCTCCGGATGGTGTTACTGGACGAATAACATGCTGTATGTGCCCACGGTGATGCTGTATTTCGTTGGAGTAACTGTGTTTGCCATGGGCCCGGGCCATGCCGGGCTCGCCGACAACAAGAATTTTGCGATGACCGCATCTCTGGCGCTGCTGACGCTGCTGACGGTGGTGAACATCGTCGGATTGGGAGTCGGGAAATGGCTTAACAATCTGGGTGCGATTGGAACTTTTGTGGCGGCAGCGGTTCTGATCGGGCTCGGAGCTACGGTCTGGTCGCGGTTTGGCACGACCGTGACCGCCGCCGATTTTCGTATACCGCCGGATCCGCGGTTTGTTCTGAATTCTTTTGGCGTGATTTGCTTCGGCTTGGTCGGGCTTGAACTTGCTTCGGTGATGGGCGACGAAATCCGGGATCCACAGAAGACATTGCCCGGTGCGGTGGCATGGGGCGGCATGGTTTCCGGATTTCTTTACATCGGGGCGACACTCACCCTGCTAGTTGCGGTCGGAAAGAACGACATCAGCGTGCTGCAGGGCATCGTGCAGGCGGTCAGCCATATGGCCGGTAAAGTTGGCGTGGCGTGGATTATCACTCCATTCGCGCTCATGCTGAGTCTCTCGATCGCTGGGATTGGCTCGGCGTGGATGGGCGGATCGGCGCGCATTCCCTTTGTCGCCGGCCTGGATTCCTATATGCCGTCGTGGCTGGGAAAGGTACATCCGAAGTACGCGACTCCTTACGCGGCACTCATCGTTCAGGCGATCGTATCGCTGGTGTTGATCGTCATCAATTTCTACGCCTCGGGCGGCGTGCAGGAAGCTTTCCAGACGATGCTCTCGCTGGCGGTGGTTCTGCAGTTGGTGCCGTTCCTTTACGTGTTCGCGGCGCTGCTGAAGTTTGCTTTTGGCAGCGACTTGGCCGGTGCGCGCTACAGTCGCGGCACATTGATGGTTTCCGGATTCTGCGGCTTTGTGACCACGACGCTGGGAATCGTGTTGGCGTTCTTTCCGGCCAAGCAGATCACCTCGGTCTGGAGATACGAAGCGAAGATGTTTGGCTTTACGTTGTTTTTCCTAGTACTGGCCGCATTTTTCTTTTTCGTGTACGGGCGACTGAAAGAAGCACAGGCCGTAATAGTCGAATAGAATCACTGCTTGGAGGACTTATGCCTGGTGGAGTTACAACTGATGTCAAGACCTATTCGATGCTGATCAACGGCGAGTGGGTCGCGAGTAAGTCGGCCAAGACCTTCCCCGTCTACGATCCTTCGACCGAAGAAGTCATCGCACAAGTTCCCGACGCGAACGCGGACGACGTGCACCGCGCCGTGGCGGCTGCCAAAGCCGCGTTCGAAGAAGGTCCGTGGGCGACCACTACGGCGCAGGATCGTGGCCGCATTCTTTTTCGTTTAGCCGAAAAGGTACGCCAGAACCTGCCCATGCTCGCCGAACTCGAATGCCGTAACTCGGGCAAGCCGATTGTCGAGGCCGAGTTCGACATCAGTGATGTGGCTACGTGCTTCGAATACTACGGCGGGCTGGCTACGAAGGTCGTTGGCTACGTGAATCCTGTTCCGGACAATGCAATGAGCCTGTCGCTGAAAGAACCGATGGGCGTTGCCGGACAGATTATTCCCTGGAATTATCCCCTGATGATGGCCGCGTGGAAGCTGGCTCCGGCGCTGGCTGCGGGTTGCACGTGTGTGCTCAAGCCAGCGGAGCAAACGCCGCTTACGGCGCTTGAACTCGCGAAGTGGTTTGAGGAAGTCGGCCTTCCAAAGGGCGTGGTGAACGTGATCACTGGATTTGGCGAAAGCTGCGGCTCGCCTCTGGTCAGGCATCCGGACGTAAACAAGATTGCCTTTACCGGTTCAGCCGCTGTGGGCAAGATCATCGTGAAAGAGGCCGCAGACACGGTGAAGCGCGTAACGCTTGAACTGGGCGGCAAGTCGCCCAACATCTTTTTTGCCGATGCCGATTTCGAAGCCGCCATTGATGGGGCGCTGTTTGGCGTCTTCATCAATCAGGGTGAGGTGTGTTCGGCGGGCAGCCGCATCCTGGTGCAGAAATCGATTTACAACAAGTTTGTTGAGGCCATGGCGGAGAAAGCGAAGAAGATCAAGATTGGTCCGCCGCTGGAGCGCGAAACTAAGATGGGAGCATTGGTGTCGAAAGAGCAATACGACCGCGTCTGTTCCTATCTCGAGATAGGCAAGAGAGAAGCGAAAGTAGCCTCTGGCGGCGGGCGTGCTGACAAGTTAGCGAAGGGTTATTATGTGCAGCCGACTATCTTCTATAACGTCGATAACAGTGCCCGCATCGCTCGCGAAGAAATCTTCGGCCCGGTCGCGGCGGTGATTCCGTTCGACGACGAGAAGGACGCGCTGAAGATCGCGAATGACACGCCTTACGGGCTGGCAGCCGCCGTCTGGACCCGCGACATTTTCAAAGCCATGCGCGCGGTGAAGGCGCTGCGCGCGGGTATCGTATGGGTGAACCACATGCAGCCGACTTATGTGGAAGCGCCGTGGGGCGGTTACAAGCAGTCGGGCTTTGGCCGCGAACTCGGGCCGTGGGGCATCGAAGAATATCTTGAAACCAAGCAGGTGTACATCAACCTGAACGAAGCTCCAATTGGCTGGTACTGAAAGACAGTGATTAGTGGCCGGTGGTTAGCAAACCCGGCTCTGGCGCAAGTACGAACTAACCGAGAACTGACAGCTCAGAACTGAGAACTGACTTATGTCTACTATTCAACTGCGTACGTCCATTCCTGGGCCTCGTTCGCAAGCCCTCATGAAGCGGCGCGACGCTGCTGTTGTGCAGGCGGCTTATCACGCCACGCCGGTCTTTGTTGCCAAGGCTGAAGGTGCGGTCGTCGAAGATGTTGACGGCAACCGCTTGATTGATCTTGCGGGCGGCATCGGCTGTCTCAACACCGGACATCGCGCGCCGGCCGTGGTTGACGCTGTGCGCCGCCAGCTTGATCGCTTCCTGCACACCAGCTTCAACGTGTTGCCCTATGAGAGTTACATCGCTGTTTGCGAGAGGCTGAACGCGCTGGTGCCCGGCAAGGGCCCTAAGAAAACTATTCTCGTGAACACGGGCGCCGAAGCGGTCGAGAATGCGATCAAGATAGCACGCTGCTACACGAAGCGGCCCGCCATCATCAGCTTCGAAGACGCGTTCCACGGCCGTACCTATATGGCGATGGCCGCGACCAGCAAGACACATCCTTACAAAGCGGGGTTCGAGCCGTTTCCCAGCGAGGTGTACCGTATTCCGTATGCATACTGCTTCCGCTGCTCGTACTCGATGACGTATCCGTCGTGCGACGTGCACTGCGCGCGGCACATCGAAGATACGTTCAAGCGAGTGGTGGCAGCCGAATCGGTAGCGGCGGTGATTGTAGAGCCGATCCTGGGTGAAGGTGGATTTGTCACTCCGCCGGCGGAGTTCTATCCGACGCTTGGCGCGATCTGCCGCAAATACAGCATTCTGCTGATTGCTGATGAGGTGCAGACTGGATTCGCACGCACGGGCGCGATGTTTGCCTGCGAGCGGCTGGGATTGGAACCCGATCTGGTCACGATGGCCAAATCGCTGACGGGCGGCATGCCAATGGCTGCGGTTACGGGACGCGCTGACATTATGGATGCACCCGGTTCCGGCCAGCTTGGCGGCACGTTTGGAGGCAATCCCGCGTCCTGCGAAGCGGCGCTGGCCGTGCTCGACATTATCGAAAAAGAAAACCTGTGCGCCCGAGCTAATGTGCTTGGCGAGCGTTTCCGTAAGCGCGCGGCGAAGTGGCAGACGCAGTGGGAGTTGGTCGGCGATGTCCGCGGACTTGGCGCCATGCAAGCGTTGGAACTCGTGCGCTCAAAGACAACACGTGAGCCCGCTGACGAAGAGACCAAGCAAGTGTCACAATACTGTTACGAGCATGGTTTGGTGACAATTACCGCCGGATCATACGGCAACGTCATGCGCCTGCTCATGCCGTTGGTGATCACCGACGCGCAGATGGACGAAGCCATGGACGTGCTCGAAGCCGCTCTGGCTCACGTTGCCGAAAAGAAAAGCGCGTTGACGGCGCAGCTCACGTAGGGACCGGCGAAGGCGGCTGTGCCTACGGGTTTCGTTATTTATCAAGTTTTGAAAACTCTTATGACTACTTCAACCGCAGTTCCCGCCATGACTGGCCAAGAGATCGTCGATCTCACCAGGAAACACACACTGTTCGAATGGTCGGCGCAATCCAAGGTCGATCCTATCCCGGTGGCGCGGGCGAAGGGCATTTATTTCTGGACGCCGGAAGGGAAACGCTTCCTCGACTTCAACAGCCAGTTGATGTCGGTGAACATTGGACACGGCGATGAGCGCGTCATCCGGGCTATTGCGGAACAGGCATCGTCGCTGGTCTATGCGAATCCCTTCATGGCGACGGAACCGCGGGCGCGACTAGGGGCGAAGCTGGCGGAGATCACGCCGGGCGATATTGACACGTTCTTCTTTACGAATGGCGGCGCTGAAGCCACCGAGAATGCCATCAAGATCGCGCGCTTCTTTACCGGACGGCACAAGATCATGGCACGTTATCGTTCGTATCACGGCGCGACGGCCGGCGCCATCAGCGTCACGGGCGATCCTCGCCGATGGGCGGTTGAGCCGGGACTTCCGGGAGTGGTGCGGGTGCTCGATCCTTATCATGGCATCGAACGCGGATGGGAATCGGTGGAGACGTCGCTGGCCATGATCGACGAAATTATCCAACTGGAAGGCCCGCACACGATTGCCGCCTTCATTCTGGAGCCGGTGACTGGGACAAACGGCATTCTTGTGCCGCCAGATGGATATCTGGAAGGCGTGCGCAAACTGTGCGATAAGTACGGAATTGTAATGATCGCCGACGAAGTAATGTCGGGCTTTGGCCGCACCGGTGAGTGGTTTGCCGTCGATCACTGGAAGGTTGTTCCCGACCTGCTTTGCATGGCAAAAGGACTTACTTCGAGTTACCTTCCTCTTGGTGCCGTTGGTATGCGGCAACATATCGCGAGGCATTTCGACGACAAAGTATTTTATGGAGGACTTACTTACAACAGTCATCCGATGGGATGCGCGACGGCGCTGGCGACGATTCGCGTTTATGAAGAAGATCATCTAATTGAGAACTCGCGGAAGATGGGCGCGATTATGAAGACGCTGGGCGCGGAGTTACAAGCGAAACACCGGTCGGTGGGTGCGGTGCGTTCGATTGGGCTGTTCGGCATTGTTGAGTTGATTCGCGACCGGAGGACACGGCAGCCCATGGCTCCGTTCAACGGTACTTCGGATGAGATGGTTGCGCTTGGCAAGTTCTTCCGAGAGAACGGGCTCTATACGTTCGTTCGTTGGAATACCTTCTTTACCAATCCCCCGCTGTGCATCAACGAGCAGCAACTGCGAGAGGCGTTTGCGATTATCGACAGAGGACTTGAGATTACGGATAAAGCGGTGAAAAATTAGAAGCTATGGAGCTATCTCGTTGCGAATCGCCGCCGGCAGTTCTTCGCGAAGTTGGCAACCGCTCGTCTGAGTCTTCATCATCGAGGCTGCCAGGTTCAGAATCCGCTGGGCGGCTTGCTCCGTGTTCACGCCGCGAGCGTGAATGTTCGAGATAAGGTTACGGTTAGCGTCAGTGTCCGATGCTTTGGGGTGGTACGCCATGTAAGCTGACAGGCTTTCTGCTGTTGCCAAGCCCGGACGTTCGCCGATCAGGAGGACGGCAACTTTGGGACGGAGTAAT
>Ga0181538_10003162_pt1 | contig 16318 bp, 13 predicted proteins | sample PEATcosm2014_Bin_40_FD_119773 | JGI IMG/M metagenome (GOLD analysis project Ga0181538, IMG submission 119773) | Peatland microbial communities from MTU Mesocosm Facility, Houghton, MI, USA - PEATcosm2014_Bin23_30_metaG | ecosystem: Environmental > Terrestrial > Soil > Wetlands > Peat | place...
AGACAAAGTGCCAGACCTTCTCCTCGGCGGTGAGCGTGTCTTCGGGCGTCAGGGACGCGCTCAGCTGGCCCTGCAGGTAGAGCCAGGTGTGCCGGTCGCCAAAGAGCCCGAGATGACCCGCATCGCTGTACCTGCGGAAGTCGGGGCCGGCGTCCACCTGGACCTGAAGCCATCTTAGGAGCCTTCCCTCCAGGCCGAGCAGCGCACGGTTGTAGGTGCTGTCGTTGGCGACCAGGCTGTAGGCGTAGTGCGCCTGTGTCTGCTGCCCGATCCGCCAGCCGGCAAGAAGCGCGAGGTCGGGCGCCAGCTTGGCGCCAAGGTCCAGCCCTGCGTTGACGTCGTCCCGGTTGACCCAGTTCGCATAGCCCTTGTACGCGCCGATCGGATTGTGCTCGTCGATCAGGAGATTGTAGTAGGCGGCGTTGCCCGCGGCGCGCGCAAACCAAGCCTTCGCGTCGTACTCAAGGAAGGAGGTGTCCCGCTCCTGGACCTGGTTGCGCCGCTCGCGCGTGGGCCCGTAGCCGAGGTTGTTGTAGAAGTTGAAGAACGCGTCCTCCTTGCTGCCGTTGATATAGAGCAGGCTGTTGTCGACCGAGAACGACCAGGGTCCGCGCCCGCCCGCGGCCTCGACAGCAAGCGTGTTGCGCACGTTGTCCTCGCGCGCTGCCGCCTCGTAGTGAGTGTACGCAGCCGAGTAGGCGACCGTCAGGGTCTTCAGGGCGCCGTCCCGGGTCCCGGGGCCGGCCAGGAAGTCGAAGGCGAAGTTGACGCCGAGCGTCGTGAACCACGAGGAGAGGTTGGCGATGGCGGGGTGGCCGGCGAGGTTGTCGGACACGCCGTAGATGTTGGAGTCGCTGCCCTCCTTGACGGTCACCGACGCCTCGGTGAGCCAGGCCGGCGGCGCGACCCCCCACGCGTCGACGGCGGGGGACGCAGGCGGGGCCGGGGACGGCTGGGCGCTCTGGGCGGAGGCCGAGGCCGCCAGCAACACGGCAAGGAGCGCCACGCCTCCCGCCCATCGCCCGTGCGCGGGAAGAGGGATTCGGTGGAGGGGCGCCCCGGGGAAGCTGGGTGCGCGTTCGCTTGGCGGGCAGGCTTTCATATTCAATATTTTAAATCTACATTAGATTTGTATGAATTAATTCAAGCCCCATCTTCATCCCCCGCGTCATAAGGCCGCTCCCCTCCCGCGAATTGGGCCCCGCGCCCCTCCCCGGCGACCGACGGGACCTGGGTCAGCGCCCCCCCAACATCGCCGCGAGATCGGCCTCGCCGATCACCGCGACGCCGAGCGCCCGGGCCTTCTCGAGCTTGGAGCCCGCTTCCGCTCCGGCGACAACATAGTTGGTCTTCTTGCTCACGCTGGATGAGATCTTCCCGCCCGCGGCCTCGATCATTGCAGACGCCTCGTCCCGGGTCATCGTGGGAAGGGTTCCAGTGAGGACGAAAGACTTGCCCGCGAGCTGGCCTGAGCCCGGTGCCGTCGCCGCGGGCGCCCGCGGCGATATGCCGGCCCTGACCAAGTCCCGGACCAGCGTCCGGTTCCTCGGCTGGTTGAAGTGCTCGACGATCGCTTCCGCCATCGTCTCGCCGATTCCGGCTATGCGGCTCTCCTTGGCCTCGCCGATGAAGTCATGGTGCCTCGCCTGCGAAAGCGCCTCGAGGCTTCCAAACCTCAGGGCGAGGTCCTTCGCTGCCGCTGCGCCGACGTGGGTGATGCCGAGGCCATGGATGAAGCGCCACAGTTCCGCCCGCTTGCTCGCCTCGATGGCCGCAAGGAGGTTGTCCGTCGACTTGTCGACGCTCTTGCCAAGCGTCAGGAGGTCGTCGCGCTTGAGCCGGTAGATGTCCGCCACGTCGCGCACCCAGCCCTTCTCGACCAGGACATCGACCATAGCCTCGCCAAGCCCGTCGATGTCCACGCATGCCTTCGACGCGAAATGGCGCACCCGGCGCCGCACCTGCACCGGGCAATCGTAATTGGGGCAGCGAAGGGCGACCTCGCCCGGCGCCTGGACCACGGCGCTCCCGCAGGACGGGCACCGGCTTGGAAACACGAACGCGGCGCATTCCGGGGTCCGCCGCGCGGGATTCACCGCCACGACGGCGGGGATCACCTCGCCCGCCTTCTCCACGAACACGTAATCGCCAACCCGGATGTCCTTGCGCGCGATTTCGTCGCGATTGTGCAGGGTCGCGCGCGACACCGTCGTCCCCGCGAGAAGCACGGGCTCGAGCTCGGCAACGGGGGTCAGGACGCCCGTCCGGCCCACCTGGACCGTGATCGACAGCAGCTTGGTCTCGGCTCGCTCCGCCGCGAATTTGTAGGCCATCGCCCACCGCGGGGACTTGCTCGTGCTCCCTGCCTCGCGATGGAGGGCGAGCGAATCGAGCTTCACCACCGCGCCGTCCGTCGCGTAGGCGAAGCCGTGGCGGAGCCGGTCCAGCTCGCCGATCGCCGACCATGCCTCGTCGATCCCGCGGGCCGTCCAGAACCTTTCGACCGTCGGGAGGCCCCAGGCTCGCAGCCGGGCGTGGTATCCGGACTGCGTGTCGCCGCCGGCCTGGGCGGGCTCGCATGCCCCTATCCCGTAGAGAACCAGCTCAAGGCTGCGCTCCGCGACCTCGCGGGGATCGAGGAGCTTGATCGTGCCCGCAGCGAGGTTGCGCGGGTTGGCGTAGCGCTCCTCGCCCGCATCCTCGCGGGCGGCGTTGATCCTCCGGAACTCCTCAAGCGTCATGTAGATCTCGCCCCGGATCTCGATCAGGTCGGGAAGGGGCGCCTGGGCGGTCCGCTTCAGCACCCGGGGAAGGGAGCGGATCGTGAGCGCGTTCGCCGTCACATCGTCGCCCTCGACCCCGTTGCCTCGGGTCACTGCCCTGGCGAACCGTCCCTTCTCGTAGGTCAGGCTGACCGCGAGGCCATCGATCTTGGGCTCGACGACGTAGGACAGGTCATCGCGCCCGAGCAGGCGCGCCAGGCGCGCATGGAACTCGCGCAGCTCGGCCTCGGAGTAGGTGTTGTCGAGGCTCTGCATCGGCTGGCGGTGGCGCACGGTCCGGAACCCCTCCGCGCGGTCGTCGCCCACCCGGCCGGTGGGCGTCTCGGGCCCCGCGGAGCCGGCGGCCCCGGGGAAGCTTGCCTCCAGGTCCGCAAGCTCCCGCTTCAGGCGGTCGTACTCCTGATCGCTGATCTCCGGGCGCGCATAGCGGTAGTAACGTTCGTCGTGGGCGGCGACCTCTGATCGAAGGGCCGCGATTCGTCTTTGTGCTTCGGGCGAAGTCATCGGGGAACTGCGAAAATGGGTGCGCGCGTGCGCTCGCTGGAATTTTGCCCAAGTTGCCGCTGATGCAATGCCCTTTGTCGCGCACGCGCTCCTAGGACGATGCCGGGGGCCCGCCCCGGGCCTCGTCTCCGCCCGCTGCGGGCGCCGCCGCGCCGCCCGGCCCCCGCCGGCGCCGCACGGCCTCCCTGAGGATGAACTCGATCTGGCCATTCACGCTGCGCAGCTCGTCGGCCGCCCACTTTTCGATCTCCCTCCAGAGGGCGGGGTCGGCCCGCAGTAGGAACGTCTTTCGATCGTCGGCCATACTCAGGGCGTGGGTACCACGTGGTTCATTTCAGGCCGGCGGCGGACTTCGCGCACATGATGAAGAATTCCGGGTCCTCGGGAGACACGGCGACAGTCCGGCCGGGCCAGCGAAGGACCACCGCCTTCTCGGGGTCCGTGAGGAACGCTTCGAATTTCCCGACCCGCTTGCTCCAGTAACGCCCGCGGATCGCGCCCAGCCCGTCGTTTCCGGCGATCTTGAAGGCCCAGCTCATGATCTTCGGGTCGCGGGCGGCGTCGGCCAGGCCCTCGAGCGGATAGCGCTTCCGGCCGACGACCAGGCAATTCTCCTCGATCCGGAACCGCGCGACCCGCGAGCGCTGAAAGAAGAACACGGGAAGCACGATCAACAGGCCCACCAGCGGGGCGAGGACCAAGGCGGCCCGGTCTTTGGGCGACGAATGCGCATGAAGCGCATTGAAGGCGAAGGCGATGTCGATCCCGATCGCCGCGAAGATGATGGCGAATATGAAGACCACCGTGCCGACGATCCGCCAGCCTGCCGGGGCTGACTGGAACTCCTGGTTCACCGGTCTCATGGCCTTCAGGCCGGCGGGTCAGGTGTAGAGCGTGCCGGCGTTCAGGACCGGCTGCGCCTGCGATTCGCTGCAGAGGACGACGAGGAGGTTGGAGACCATCGCGGCCTTGCGCTCCTCGTCTAGCTTGACGACGCCCTTGTCCGAGAGCTCGCGGAGGGCCATGTCGACCATACCCACGGCGCCGTAGACGATCTTCTGGCGCGCGGCTATCACCGCCTCGGCCTGCTGGCGGCGAAGCATCGTCTGGGCGATCTCGGGTGCGTAGGCCAGGTGCGCGAGGCGCGCCTCCTCTATGCCAATCCCCGCCCGGTCAAGCCGCTCCTGGAGCTCCTTGGCGAGCGCCGCGGCGACACCCACGCCCCCTCCGCGCAGCGTCAGCTCATTCGGCTCAGCGTCGTCGTAGTAGTAGCTGCTCGCGATGTGCCTGACGCACGATTCGCTCTGGATCCGGATGAAGGTCTCGTAGCTGTCCACATCGAAGACCGCCTGCGCCGTGTCCTGGATGCGCCAGACGATCACAACCGCGATCTCGACCGGATTGCCCCGCTTGTCGTTAACCTTGAGCTTCTCGCTGTTCAGGTTGCGGATGCGCAGCGATATCTTCTGCTTCCGATAGAATGGATTGGTCCAGAGGAATCCATTCTGCCGGGTGGTGCCGCGGTAAGCCCCGAAGAGGGTCAGGACCGCGGCTTCATTCGGCTGGAGGGTGAAGAAGCCTCCGAACATAACCATCGCGGCGATGAGGATCAGAGCTCCGGCGACGATCATCGCGCCGATTACGGCGCTCACGCCGTTGGAGATTGCGACAAGTCCAAGCACAAAGAGCGCGAGGACGATGAATATAAACAGCCAGCCGCTTGCGACCGTTGCGGGCTGCTCACGGTGGGTGGTGGCAGGTATTGAGGGTGCAGAGTTCATAGGAGTGGCTCGATGGGATATTGAAATGATATCATTACAATATCTCATCAAGCATTTTCGTTATCGTTAATCATAACATATTTTAGCATAATGCCTTATGATCATTCAGCTGGAGCCGAGCCCAGTGTTATCTCGGAATAAGCAATGGTTGCCAGGCTTTGGGGTCACCGAGCGTGGCCCTACGCCGCATCCGCAAGGATGCCAGCGAGTGCATGCGATCCACGGCTGCAGGAATGCGCAGGAGTCAGCATGTGGGGACCTGTCTCCGTCCTTTCCTGAGGCGGCCCCGGGGGTTCCAGGCACCCCTACCCAAGCTGCGCCTTTCTCTTGTTGGGCACCTGAGGCAGCGGCCGAATGCAGCCATATCATATCATTTCGGCGGGATTGAGTGGGCTCCGGCACGCCTACGATGCTCCGACCGTCCAAAATGATTGGATGACCACCGTTCCAGTCGACGTGACCTAAGCGCTGACCCGCGATCGATCAATAAGCTCGGATCATTCGGCCACGTCCGGGCCCATGCCCATGACCCTGCCGCGGTCACCCCCGGCCAGAATTTCTAGGATAACATCGTATCCCTCTCGGCGACCGCCTCGTTCTTGCACCCTGCTTGCCGGGTTCGACCGGAACCCGGCCCGAAATCCTGGTCATGGCGGCGCCTAATGGTTTAGGCCCTCGCCAAAATTAATGAATTTTAATCGCGGCCTCGTCGGTTTTTAATCTTGGGCTGTTAGGATTGGCGCCGATGAAACGCGATGAACGCCGATCCCGTGTCGCAGCCCTTCTCCGCGTTGAGTCGGCCGCGGCACTGGGCGCCCTGACGGCTTCGTGCTCGGGGGCTTCGTCCGCCGGCGGCGCCCCGGCTGTGACGGTCGCGCGGGCCGTCCGCGCCCACCTCGCCACCACCATGACCCTTCAGGGCGAGTTCTACACCTATCGGGACATCCTCGACTTCGCGAAGGTCTCCGAGTACGTGAGCGACATCCGCATCGATAGTGGCGACCGCGTCAAGGCGGGCAACCTGATGGCGGCGCTCGAGGTGCCCGAACTGAGCGATCAGCTGGTTTCCGCAGTCGCAGCCGATCAGATGAGCCTGCCAGCGGAGGACAAGAAGATCAGCCTGATATGCGAGGCGGACCAGCCGGTGGAGGTCGAGGGCAACCGGGCGCGCCTGAAACAGGTTGTGGTGAACCTTCTCGACAACGCAATCATGTATCCGCCGGAAGGAGGCTCAATCCGTCCCGCGGTGAGCTCGCTCGACGGGGAGGCGGTGGTGGAGGTGATGGACACGGGAATAGGCATCCCGCCGGATGCGCTGCCCCACGTTTTCGAGCGATTCTACCGGGTGGGCCAGTCGCGCTCGCGCCAGCCGGATGGAGCCGGCCTGGGACTGGCCATCATCAAGTCGATCTGCAAGGCCCACGGCAGGGAGATCGAGGCAGAAAGCGCCCCGGGACGGGGCAGCACGTTCCGAGTCCGGCTTCGGCTGGCGGCGTAGGACCAAGGGATCCCGCATGAAGCTCATCGATTTCGTTCTGAAGCATCCTTACACGGTGGCCGCCGGCGTTATCCTGGTCTGCATCCTCGGCATTGGCGCGGCCATGCGAATGCCCATCGACATCTTTCCCGAGATCAACATCCCGGTTGTCAGCGTCGTGTGGACCTATAACGGGATGAGCGCGCAGGACATCCAGAACCGCATTCTCTCGCTCCACGAGCGCCAGATGGCCGCGCTGGTCGACGATATCAAGCGCATCGAGGCAACGAGCTACACCGGAGTCGGTGTCGAAAAGGTTTATCTGCAGGAGGGCGCTGACGTCAGCCGCGCGGTCTCGCAGCTGGCATCGAGCGCGCTCGTCGTGTTGAAATACCTGCCGCCGGGCATCACGCCGCCGCTTGTGCTGCGCTATGGCGCCACCGACGTGCCGGTGATCCAGCTCAGCCTGTCGTCGAACGAACTACCCGACACCAAGCTGAACGACCTCGCCCAGAACACCATCCGTCCCGCTCTTGCCGTGGTTCACGGCGCCCAGGTGCCGCAGGCCTACGGCGGCAAGCCGCGCATAATCATGGCCGACCTCGATCAGGGGGCCTTGAACGCGCGCGGCTTATCGCCCGGCGACGTCAGCAATGCCTTGCAGCACGAGAACGTCATCCTTCCGGCCGGCGACGTGAAGATCGGCTCCAAGGACTACACGCTGACCATGAACAACAGCCCCGACGTGATCGCCAAGATCGACGCCTTCCCGATCAAGGAGGTGGACGGGAAGATTGTGTTCATGCGCGACGTCGCGCATGTGCACGACGGCTATCAGGTCCAGACCAATTCGGTGACCGTCGACGGCACGCCTGGCGCGCTAATCACGATTCGCAAGACCGGCGGCGAATCCACGCTCGCCGTCATCGACGGCATCCGCGACGCCCTGCCCTACATTAAGAGGATCATTCCGAGCACCGTGAAGATCCGCGCGCTGTTCGACCAATCGGTCTTCGTCAACGCCTCGCTCAACAGCGTCAAGATGGGCGGCCTGATGGCGGCAGGGCTGACGGCGCTGATGATCCTCTTGTTTCTGGGCAATTGGCGGCTGACGCTGATCATCCTTGCCTCAATCCCGCTGTCGATTGTCACCGCCGTTCTCATCATGTACGTCGGTGGTCAAACCCTCAACACCATGACGCTCGGGGGCTTCGCCCTAGCGGTCGGCATCCTAGTCGACAACGGCACGGTGGTCATCGAAAACATCGAGCGGCACCTGCGCGAGGGCGAGCCCTTGGAGTTGGCGATTCTTCGGGGCGCTACCGAAGTCGGATTGCCGACGTTCCTCGCGACGTTCTGCATCTGCACGGTTTTCATTCCGGTCTTCCTGCTCCAGGGAACCGCGAAGTATCTGTTCTCGCCGCTGTCGCTGTCAGTCTGCATGGCGCTGATCGCGAGCCTTGTGCTGTCCTTCACCCTGGTCCTGGTGCTGTTCAAGTACCTGATGCGGTCCATGGCCGCCAAGCACCAAGGACATAGCGATGCAGAGGAGGCGGAACGGCGCGCATCCCGCAATCCATTCAGTGCGATTCACCAGGGCTTCGAGCGCGGCTTCGGGCGGTTTCGCGAAGCCTATCGCACGACGGTGGCTTGGGCGCTGGAGAACGCCGGCCGCACGGCGGCATTTTTCCTGGTGCTGATTGCGGTATCGCTGCCGCTGTTCCCGATGCTGGGCGAGGACTTCTTTCCGCAGGTCGACGCTGGCCAGATGCGCCTTCACGTGCGCGCCCCGCCGGGCACGCGCATCGAGCAGACCCAGGCCTATTTCGCTGACGTGGAACAGGAAATCCGCCGGCTCGTGGGCCCCGCGCAGATCGACACGATCCTGGATAATATCGGCCTGCCCTACAGTGGCATGAACATCGCGCTCAGCGATTCCGCGACTGTCGGCCCAATGGATGGCGAGATCCTCATTTCCCTTAGGAAGCGCCACGCGCCGACCGCGCGCCTGACCGCGCTGCTGCGCCGCGAGCTGCCGAAGCGCTTCGCGGAGTTGCAGTTCTTCTTCCAACCGGCCGACATCGTCGACCAGGTGCTCAACTTCGGCCAGCCCGCCCCGATCGACATCAGAGTGTCCGGCCCCGACAACAACGCGGCCTACGCGGTGGCCGACAAGATCGCGAGCGACCTGCACAGGGTTCCGGGGGTCGTCGACTCCCACGTGTTCCAGGTGCCCAATGCGCCGACGCTCGGCGTGGATGTCGACCGCGCGATGGCCCAGGAGGTGGGCCTTAACCAATACCAGGCGGCCAGCGACGTGCTGGTGACGACCAACAACAGCGTCCAGACCGCGCCGAACTTCTGGGTCGATCCCAGCAATGGGGTCAGCTATCCGCTGGCGGTGCAGCTTCCGACGTACAAGATCAACACGCTGAACGACATTTGGCGGATCCCAGTGTCGGCTCAAACGGGCACGGCCGACCGCGCCCAGCTTTTGATGAACCTTTCCAAGGTCAGCCGCGGCACCACGCCGCTGGCGCTGTCCCAGCTCAACATTCGCCCCGTATTCGACGTCGATGCGGACGTCCAGAGCCGCGACCTAGCATCCGCCGCCTCGGCGATCGACAAGGTGCTCGCCAAGGATCGGCCTCCGGCTGCCACCGCCATTACCGTGACCTTGAGCGGTCAGGTCGACACCATGCGCGAGAGCTACACCGGCCTGTTCTCCGGCATGGCGCTTGCGGTCGTGCTGGTCTATCTCTTCCTGGTCATCAACTTCCAAAGCTGGATCGATCCCCTCATCGTGCTGATGGCGGTGCCTTTCGCGCTCAGCGGCGTGATTTGGATTCTGTACGTCACCCAGACGCACCTGAGTGTTCCCGCGCTCATGGGCACGCTGATGTGCATCGGTCTGACCACGGCCAATAGCATCTTGGTCGTGACATTTGCGAATCAGCGGATGGAGGTGGGCGATTCGCCGCTCGAAGCGGCCTTGAATGCCGGCTACACCCGGCTGCGCCCCGTTCTCATGACCGCGGGCGCGATGATTCTGGGCATGATTCCCATGGCGTTCGGCGTCGGCGAGGGCGGCGAACAGAACGCGCCGCTGGCCCGCGCGGTCATCGGCGGCCTGATGTTCGCGACCTTCGCCACGCTCGTGTTCGTGCCGTCGATGTACCGCCTGTTGCGCCGCCGCCCGCGGCCACAGTCGGAAGCACATGGCCTTTCTCACGGAGACCCACTTGCAACAGCCTAATACCACCGTCCGCACAAGGAGAGAATAGCAATGCCACACGACGCGAAAGCAACGCGCGCCGACTCGCCAGCCGGCGCGCCGAACACCGCACCCGACAGGCGCGAAGGCCCGCCGCGAGAGGCAGGGACTCCCCGCCGATACACCGTGGGGCGGTTCGTAGCGTTCATGCGGGCGGCCGACACCGGCACGCGCACGCAGGTCGCGGCGGGCATCGTGCTCGGCGTCCTGCTGGTGGCCTTCATCATCGTGTTCTCCATGCGCACCTTCGAGGCGCATGAGCTCGCGGTGGAAACGGCACTCGCCGCCGCAGCGCCCGCGGAGGTGGATGTCGCCACGGTGAAGCCCGCCGCGCCGACCAGCCCACTCACACTTCCCGGCGAAACCGCCGCCTGGTACGAGGCGACGATCTACGCGCGAGTAGATGGTTACGTCTCCAATTGGTTCGTTGATATCGGCGACCACGTCACGGCCGGGCAAGTGTTGGCGTTAATCGACACGCCCGACCTCGACGCTCAGCTCGCGGCCGCCCGCGCCAAGCTGCGGACGACCGAGGCCTATGTGAAGGTGCGCGAGGCCCAAGCCGATTTTGCCGGAACCACTTATGTCCGCTGGCGCGATTCGCCGAAGGGCGTGGTCTCGGAACAGGAAACGGCGGACAAGAAGGCCGGTTACGAGAGCGCCGAGGCGGCGCTCGTGGCGGCTCAGGCCGATGTGAAACAGGCGCAAGGCGACGTCGACAGGTATATGGCGTTCGAGCAATTCAAGAAGGTCACGGCGCCCTTCACGGGCGTTATCACCCAGCGGCGCATCGACATCGGCAATCTGGTCACCGCCGGCAGCACGGCCGCCACGACGGTGCTCTACCGCATGACGCAGAACGATCCCATCCGCGTGTTCGTCCGCGTGCCGCAGGACGCCGCCCCCTCGATGAAAGTGGGCAGCCCGGTGGACGTGGTCACCAGCGGCACCGGGAGCCGTGTCTTCTCCGGCACCATCACCCGAACATCGAACGCGGTCGATCCGCAGTCGCGAACGTTGAAGGTCGAGGCGGACATTCCCAATAAGGACGGCGCCCTCGTTCCCGGCCTTTACGTCGATGCCACCTTTCACCTGCGGACCGAAGGGGGTTCGGAAGTGCCAGCGGCGGCGATCATGTTCCACTCGCAGGGAACCGAGGTGGCGGTGGTCCAGGGCGGCCACGTCCAGTTCCGGCCGGTGACCATCGCCGAGGACAACGGCACGACAGTCAATCTCGCGTCGGGAGTCTCCCCGGGCGACCAGGTTGTGCTCAATATCAATAGCCAGATTGCCGATGGCAACACGGTCGTTGTGGTGATGGTGGACGGCAAGCTGGTCGCGCCCAACGGAAAGAAGAAGGCCTGATCATGCGCTGGCGCTGGATCGGAGTGTCGTTGCTCGGATTGCTAGGGGGCTGCGCGGTCGGCCCCAATTATCATTCGCCCAAGCCCGACGCGCCGCCGGCTTTCGCGGCCGTGGCCGCCACAGCACCGGCGAACCCGCCGATTGATCTCGCTCATTGGTGGGAATCCTTTAACGACGCCGAGCTTACGTCCCTCGTCAGGCGGGCGATCGCCGCGAACATGGACCTGCAGGTGGCCATCGCCCGGCTCCAGGAGGCTGAGGCTACCGAAGCCAGCGTCTTAGGCACGCTGTTGCCGGCCGCCGACGCCACCGGCGCCGCCGGCTCCGGCACCGGCTCCGACCTAACCCGCGGACGCGTCGAGCCGCCGCTCTCATCGGCCGACAACACCGATGGCGGCACGATCAAGCGGGTGGGCGGTTTCGCCGGGGGCATGGAGTTAGATCTCTTCGGCCAGCTCCGCCGCGAGCTTGAAGCGGCAAGGTATGACATGCAGGCGGTGGCCGCGGCGCGCAATGACGTGACCGTAACGGTGATTGCGCAAGTAGCTCAGGCCTATTTCGATTTGCGCGGCCTGGAGATGCGGCTCGCCGCTCTGAGCCACGATGTTGACGTGGCCCAACAGGGCCTGAAGTATGTGCAGGTTCGCTACGACCGCGGCCTCACCAATGAGTTGGACCTCACGCTGGCACAACGCGAGCTCGCCACGCTGCAGGTTGAGGCCGCGCCCCTGGCCGCCCAGATTGCCGCCGCTCGCTATAGCATCGCCGTGCTGATCGGCCAATATCCAGAGACAATCGACAAGGAGCTGCAGGCACCAGGGATGATTCCCGCCCTGCCCGCGTCCGTCGGCATCGGGCTTCCGGTCGAACTTCTGCGCCGCCGGCCCGACATCCGCGAGGCGGAACGTGAGCTGGCGGCCTCGAACGCCCGCATCGGCGTGGCCATCGGCAACCTGTTCCCGCACATCGACGTGAGTGGAGCAGTCGGCGTCCAGCGCCCCAACCCGCCGGGACCGGGGTCGAGCCATGAGATCTGGGCGGTGGGTCCCTCGGCGACCTGGTCCTTGCTCGACTTCGGCACCCTTGATGCCCTCGTGGAGGTCGCCGATTTCCGGCACAAGGAATTCCTCTTGAACTACAAGCGCACGGTACTCGAGGCGGTGCGGCAGGTGGACAGCGCAGCGAAAGCCTACGCCGCGGAGCAGAACAGCCTGGCGTATTTCTCGACGGCTCTGGTGGCGAGCCAGCGCTCAGTGACTCTAGCCACCGAACGCTACGAGCGCGGTCTCACCGATTATCTCAACGTGCTGGATGCGCAGCGCCAGGAATTCGATCTCGAGAACCAGTATGCCGCTGCGAACCAGACGGCGGCGGATGCCTTGGTGGCGCTTTACCGTGGACTGGGCGGCGGCTGGGAAGACTATCAGGCGCTGCCGCCGATTCAGCGGCCGCTGCCCGAGGTCATCGCCGCCTTCCGGCGTGTGTTTGACACTGGCGCCGCCCAGTGAAAGCTAAGCGAATACCCATGCAGGATTCAGCCCGACCCGAGATCCGTCGCCTGACAATCTATCTTGGCGAGGACAAAATGGACGTTGATCAGCCGCTCTTCAAGTCGATCGTGCAGGAGGCGCGGGCGATGCACATTGCCGGCGCCACGGTGTTTCGCGGGTCGGCCGGCTATGGCCGCTCGACGCGGCTGCATACTACCGATGTGCTTTTTTCCACCGACCTTGCGGTGGTCGTCGAGATTGTCGACGCGGCGCGAAAGATCGAGCCCCTGATCCGCCGTCTCGCCGAACGAAAGGATATCGGCCTGATGACTTGCGAAACCGTTGAGCTTCGCGGGCCGCGCCGGCTGGACGACTGATACCAACGGCCACTGAGATCGACTCATGTGGCTGAATGAAAACGACCCCCTCCTATCCTCCCCCCCTTTCAGGGGGAGAGAGAACATGGCCTGGCGCCGCGATGTTGCGCATGGGCCGGGGTCCCGCCATGGGCGGCTTTCGCCCAGGCGATTCCATCGTCAGGATCTGGCGCGACCCTGACCCGCCCCTTGGTTTCCCCGGAGCAGCTCGCTAAACTCCCGCGGATGCAGACGGCGTCCGAGGGTCCCGTAAGGCCACGCCGGCGGGTGGGGCGCGCGATCGTGCGCCCGCTTTTTTGAGGCTTCCTTTTCGGCCGGCGCGCCGTGCGCAACTCCGAAATCGGCATAATTGCGATTTCTCCCGCAATCGGCGCCGTCGCGGGGCTGATCACGGCGGGCCTGCATCAGCTGGTATTACCGCTGCACGAATGGGCCCTCGGTCTCGCCCAGGCGCGGTACAAGGCGGCGATCTCATCGCTCGTGGAGCTGACCGATGCGCGGCTGAGCGCCACTTCCGCTGCGATTGCCGAGGCAAACGCGCGATTCAGCACGCTGATCCAGAGGGCGATCCTCGACTACCAGACCTGCTCCCTGCGCCGAGACCCGGCCGGCACGGCCGGCCCCGCTCAGGCAGCCAGGGGAAGCTTGACGCGAAAGCAGCTTCCCTTGCCCGGAGCGCTCTCGACCTCTACCTCGCCGCGGTTCGCGTAGCAGATGGACTCGACGATTGCGAGCCCGAGGCCGGCACCCTCGGGGTATTGGGAGCGGGTCTGGTTGACCCTGAAGAAGCGGTGGAAGATCCGGGGAAGGTCCTCCTTGGGAATGCCCACGCCGGTGTCGATCACCTCGAGCACCGCAAGGCCCTGGGACGCAAAGACGCGCAGATTCACGGCGCCGCCTTCCGGCGTGTACTTGATGGCGTTGTCGAGGAGGTTGACGACGACCTGCTTCAGCCGGGAACGGTCGCCGCGCACCATGACGGGCGAGCCGATGTCGCAGGTGACCGCGATCCGGCGGTCCTCAGCAAGGAGGGTCATCTGGCCGGCGGTGGTGGAAACGAGCTCGGCCAGGTCGAAAAGGACCCATTCGGACTGCGCCTCGCCCGCATCCAGCCGCGAAAGCGCAAAGAGGCGCTCAACGATCATGGAGAGCCTCTCGACCTCCTCCAGGAGGCCGCCGATGCGCTCGCGGTGCTGGGCGGGGACGCCGTCCTCCTGGACCATGCTTTCCAGCTCCCCGCGGAGGATGGTCAGCGGCGTCCGCAATTCATGCGAGGCGTCAGCCACGAACCGCTTCGAGTTCAGGAAGGCATCGTCAAGGCGCGTGATCATGCGGTTGAGCGCGATCGACAGGCTCTCCAGTTCGTCGCCCGTGGCCAGGACCGGGAGCCGCTCGCCGAGGTTGTGTTGCGTGATCTGCTCGGCCTTGCCGGCAATCTCGTCCACTGGCCGCAAGGTGCGGCGGATGAGGATATACCCGCCCGACGCCGCAAGGATCGCGACAACGGGCAGCCCAAGGCCAAGCAGCAGCAGCAGGTGGTGGAACATGCTTTCGACCGGCGCGGCGGAGGTCCCGACCTCGACCAGGTAGGCGCTGCCGCTGGCCCCGGCTCGGACCGCCGCGATCAGAAGCGCCGGCCCGTTGGCAATCGGCTGCTTGCGCGTGAACTCCGCCAGCGGCGAGGGCGGCGCCGCCGGCACGGCCGCCGGATCAAAGGCCTGGCTGAACGGGACGCCTGAAAGGTAGACGAGCCGGCCGTCCCGGCTGGTGATGCGGATGAACCGGTCGCTCTTTTCCGGGTCATAGAGCGCGGCGACCTCCCTTGCGACATAGGCTTCGCCCGTCTTCCCGGCGTTCGCCACAAGCGTGTCGGAAATCTGCCGGGCTCGCCGCGCCTGGGTTTCCAGCAGGGTTCCCTCGAGATAGCTCTTGATATGAAAGAAGAGCAGAGCGCCGAGCGCGACGATGACAACGGTCAGCAGCCCGGCGTACCAGGCTGTCAGACGGAAGCGGATCGATCTTACCGTCACAATGCGGGTTCCTCCGACAGGGAATATCCGACGCCGCGCACCGTGTGGATGAGCTTGACCGGATGGGGAGCGTCCACCTTTTCGCGCAGATGGCGGACGTACACGTCCACGATGTTCGTCAGCCCCTCAAAGCTCTCGTCCCAGACGTGCTCGACGATCATCGTGCGCGAGAGCACCCTGCCCGGCTGGCTCGCCAGGTACTCGAGCAGCCCGTACTCCTTCGGCGTCAGCTCGATCCGCCGGCCGCCGCGGCGCACCTGCTGCGTCAGCCGGTCGATTTCAAGGTCGGCCACGCGCACCGTGCCGCCCTGGCTGACCGGACCGCGGCGCAGCAGGGCCTTCACCCTGACCTGAAGCTCGGCGAAAGCGAAGGGCTTGGTGAGGTAATCGTCCGCCCCGGCCTCAAAATTCTCGACCTTGGTGGCCGTGGCGTCCTTTGCGGTCAGGATCAGCACCGGAACCTTCGCGTCCCTGCGGCGGATCCGCCGCAGGAGTTCAAGTCCGTCGATGCCCGGAAGCATCAGGTCCAGGATGATCAGATCATAGGGGTAGGTGTTCACCATCGCCCAGCCGGCCTCCCCCTCCGAGGCGACGTCGACGGCGTACCGCGCGGCCCTCAGGCCGCGCGCAACCAATTCGGCCACCTTGCGCTCATCTTCGACCACCAGAATGCGCATGGGGACACCTTAGCAAAAATTCATTAAGGAACAGCTAATAAACCATTAAAATCCCTTCATCAAAGCCGGCATGAGGGGCGAACCGCGGCTTCATGATTGCGGGCGTCACCCATCGGTAGGCGTCCACCAGCGTCCCCGCGAGGCAGACGGAGGGACGCCCAAGCTGCGCCCCATAGGGAATCATCCTCAAAGGGGCCCTTCGTTTGCCGCTTTGTCACAGAACGGCCACGCGACCGTAACAGATCCCGGCTACAAACCCGGCGCACACAAACATCCATCGAACCACACCATGCTTCAAAAAAAGACTCGAATTTGCCTCGCGCTCTTCGCAGGCGCTTTACTAACGGCCGGCTCGGCATTCGCGCAGCAGGACAGCAACAAGGCGCTGCTTGATCTTCTTGTGAAGAAGGGCGTCCTGACGCCCGATGATGTGAGCAGCCTCCAGAGGGAGCTCGCCGCGGAGCAGGCCGCGGCACCCGCCCCGGCGGCACCGGCCACGGCGACATCGGGCAACGCGGCACCGGCCATGCAGCCCGCCGTTGCGCCGGGCGGCGGCCCCG
>Ga0181538_10003163_pt1 | contig 16317 bp, 10 predicted proteins | sample PEATcosm2014_Bin_40_FD_119773 | JGI IMG/M metagenome (GOLD analysis project Ga0181538, IMG submission 119773) | Peatland microbial communities from MTU Mesocosm Facility, Houghton, MI, USA - PEATcosm2014_Bin23_30_metaG | ecosystem: Environmental > Terrestrial > Soil > Wetlands > Peat | place...
CGAGTTCTGCAGCCGAACGCACCAGGCGCAATCCCTTGCCGCCCCCTCCCGCCGAAGCCTTGAGCATGACGGGGTAGCCGATTCCCTCCGCGACACGATGCGTTTCGTCGAGGCTCTCGAGGTGGCGGTCCGTCCCTGGGACCACCGGTAGCCCAGCCTGGATCAGAGCGTGCCGCGCGCTGGTCTTCGACCCCATCAACTCCATCGCCGCCGCCGGCGGCCCAATGAAGACCAGGCCCGCCTCCGCGCAAGCGCGGGCAAATTCCGGGTTCTCCGCCAGAAAGCCGTAGCCGGGGTGAACCGCCTCCGCGTTGCTGCGTTTGGCGGCGTCAAGAATGCGCTCGATGTGTAGGTAACTCTCGGTCGAAGGCGCAGGCCCAATGCAGTAAGCCTCGTCAGCGTAGCGGACGTGTAACGACTTGCGGTCTACCTCGGAATAAACGGCCACCGTGCCGATTCCCATTTCACGGCAGGTACGCATTACCCGCACCGCAATCTCACCCCGATTGGCAATCAGGATCTTACGAAACATGGTGTTCCTTTGTTTTAATAACCTTCTCGTTTTGTTCTGTCCGTTTTCGTAGCGCCGACCTTCAGGTCGGCACTCTGGCCGGATTCTCTCGCCATGCTGACCTGAAGGTCAGCGCTACGCCTGTACCCGTGGTTTTCCATAGCCGATCTTTTGTTTTGAATAAAGCGTCGAAAGGCTGTTGAGGCTGGTGGCCACGCCAGGGTGGTCCGCCCCTCACCCGTTGCTAACCTTCCGCCTGCTCGAGGATGGCGAAATCGCCCGGGTTCCACGCCTGGGCGATGATGTAGAACTTTCCATTGATTCTGCGCAGGGCGGCATTGTGGACGTGGACGAAGTTCTCGAGTCCCAGGTCCTCCTTGGGCATGATGGTTGAAATCAACTTCTCATCCTGAAGAATATAAATGGGGGCGCCTTTCTTCTTGTCGGGGCCATCTAAGGCAGGAACTACACTGTAGTGCTGGTCCAGGTAGTTGATGTCGCAGGGCAGCGAACCGGACGGCATCTTCAGGCTGGAGAGGTAGTGGCCGTAGCGGGTAAAACGGTCCACGCGGGAATGCGGCCGGTCGGCGATATCGAGCCGCACTTTGCCGGGCGGCACGGTGATGCCATGAGCGGTTCCGAACTGGCCCACGCCCTCGCCTTTTCCGCCGAAAGCCAGATCGTTCCAGACGATATCGAAGCGGTTCTCACGATTGATCCGCGCCGTCAAAACGTAATCGAGGTTGCAATACCCCGTGGTGACGTAATACAAGCCGTTCAAGAATTCAACCGCGGTGGGAGCGAAATTCCCTCCGCCCAGAAAATAGTCACGAATTTCCTGATGCTCGAAGTCGATAGCGGCGGTCGGAGCATCGAGTGCATTGACCAGTTTTCCATCCAGCGTGGTGGTGAAAATCTTGCCGGCATCATTCGAGGGAAAGGTCAGATAGGGGGTTCCGTCCGCGTCGTACCAGATCGTGGAGTCGTGCAGATTAACCTTCCGCATTTCGTCTGGAGTGTCGATCAGGTTGATCGTCTTCAGGTCGGAACTGATCTGGAGAATCCCGGCTCCGGGAAGCGCGAAGTAGGTCTCCTCTTTGCCGGTGCGGCGGTCGACGGCAAAGCCTCCGTGGGCGTTCACCAGCACCTTGCGGGCCTCCGGTGGCAGGCGTTCCGACGCATAAAGAACTCGGAACTTCATCTCCCCCTGTCCGCTGATGCCCGGCGCTCGATCCGCTCTCGCCCCGGGCGGCGTAGCCAATGATGACGGCGATCCTCCTCCCGGATGCGGAACATGCGGGTGTTCATGAAGCGCGCTCAGACTCGGTCCGACGCCGGCTGAGGCGAGTAAACCGTAGAGCACGTTTCTTCTCAAGATTCGCATTGGGCTCCTCAAAGGGCATGGCGTTCGAAATTAGAAGCATAACCCTCTCCCTTGGGGAGAGGGCTGTTCAATCAAAAATGCTTCGGGCGCCTTCACAGCCATCATCTGCGTGATGCGATGTTCGTCCCTTCTGCTTTCCCTTCCACGCGCAGCATGATCGGCGGCGAGGGGTGTTGCGTAGTGGAGTTGGACTCAACATTGGCCACCACGTAAATCGGCTGCGTAATCGGTTTGGCCCAATCCGCGGCGCGCAGCTTGAAGGTTGCGTCGCTCTGATTCTCCGGCACCAGGATCCCGTTCAGGCCCAGGTTGACCACCCGAACACCGGGGGGCAGGTTCACAACATCGCACGGCACGCGGCCCTTGAATCCGTTTTTTCGCTCCACGTGCAGGGATACGCTCACTTCTTTATCCGGCGCAACCGCCACCTGGACGGGTTGCGTGCGCACCGCGACGTCCGGCGGAGGGATTATCGAAGCCACTTGCAGAACCTTGTCGGCATTCGCAAGGCGCGCAATGGCGCGGCCGTTCACGATGGCATGCCCTATAATCTCTAAATGCGCCGGGGCGGAGTCAAGATGCGAGCCCGGAGCGGCGCTCAAAACGACCACGGTCGAATCCTCTCCCGCAGCGATCTCCGCTTTGCTCGCCGTGAGCCCCTCGGGCAGACCCTTAACTTCGATTTCGATCGGCCCTTCGTAACCCTGGAGCCGATTGACGGAGACGGTCACCGGCGTCGAGCCGCCCTGGGGAATGTTCGGGTTGTCGGGGTCGGCTATGAGCGTGAAGTCGGGCGTGGCATCTCGAATCGTCAACCGGTAGGCATAATCTGCGCCGCCCATGTTGCGGACGTCCTTGAGGTGAACAAGATAGTCCCCGTCCGCGGGCGAATCGAAATCCAGTCGCGAATCCGCACCGTAACCCGGCCCGCCATCGTCGTTTCGTTCGGTCAGATGGAACACCGGCAGCCCGTTGGAAGGGAACTGGGCGTCCGAAGGGAGAATTTGCACCTTGTAGACGGTTGTATTCAGCGGGTGGAGACTTGGAGAAGTGCCCAGCCAGGTGAAGCGCTGCCCCTCGAACCCCTTCAGAATAACGTCGGCATCGGGTTGGTCGGGGATGTAAGCAATCTGGTCCAGTTCGTCGCCGACCATCAGGTAGTCATTCTCGTGGAGGCCGGTAGTGGAGACCAACCTTATCCCTTCGGTCCTCGAATCCCGGTCCGAGAGCGTGGATTGAGTCTGGTAAAGGCAGCGGACCGTGGCGCGCGGCGCGGCGTTGCCCCTCGAGTCGAGCACTTCTACAACGGAATCCAGAGACGAACCCAACCGGGCCGCCGCCACCTCGATCACCAGGTGCTGTCCCTTGCGGGCGTGGATACGGAAGTAGTCATCGTCGGCGTGGTTCGCATTACCCGGATTATCAATATGGCCGTTAATGGTAACTGGAATTGAAACTGCCTCGGCTTGCGATGGCGTATCGTTGGGCTCTTTCTCGAAAACCTCCGGCACGTCACTCACGCCGATGCGGGGTTTATTGACAAGCGGGCCAACCGGCGTTGCAACCGTCAGCGGAAGAGTCGTCCAACCATCGATGCGCGCGGGCGGCCGGACTTCGATTTGCTTAATGCCGCCAAGGTTGACCCCCTCAATTGACACTGTCGCCGGCTTGCCCGCGAGGACGCCAAGCGGGAACCAGCCAGTGACATACGGCAGTGGTCCGGCGTTGAGCCGATAGAAGTAATCCCAGCCGCCTTTTTCTTCGCGATCGGAAATCGAGATCGTGTATTTGCCTTCCTGCGGCAGCCTGGCAACCAGTGTTGCATCGGGCTCGCGCAGGTATTCTCCGGCGCGCGCAATCTGCTGCCCGGAAGAGTCGCGCAGGACCAACAACGATTCGAGTTGCGAGTCCAACCGTGACGCGACCACCTGGAAGACCATCTCCTGCCCGGCCTTGCCCTCAAAGCTGTAGCTATTTACTTCTCCCACTGTGGAAACGGCGCCAACCATCGTGGCCGGCAGTTCGACTTGCTGCGGATCAGAAGAATTGCGCTGCTGCTGGACTTCCTTGAGCGATCCGACAGCCAGCGGCAGCATGTTCGACGTCCCGTTGGGCGTCTGGATGCGGAACCAATGGATACCGGGCTCGACATCTTTGGAGGCGGTGAGTTCCACTTGGGCTTCGGACTTTACCCCCAGGGGCACGGCTGCCGCCAAGTCGACGCCCGCTCGCGCTGCCTTGATTTCTTCATGCAGCGCCGTGACGTTTAGTATCTTCGCCGTGAAGCCCGGAGCATCAAAAAGCAAAGCGCGCGCGGCAATGAGGCCTCGACCTTCGAGTTTGAAAGTGGCGGTCGTGCCACCCTCCATTCCCGCCGGCGAGATGCGAGAAAGGGTGGGCGGGATGATGGGCTCGTCGGCGAACAGTAGCAGTCCGCCCCCCAGAAATGTCCCCACTATAAAAACCACCTTGAGACCACGTGTTTGCATGCGTGAACTCCGAAGCGCCTTGCGACGTCCATCTGAGATTTTATATCCCAGATTCCCGATCCTCTTCCGACTGCCCACTGCCTACCTGCCCATCTGCCTACTGCCTTCGGCCATCAGCGGGCCGAGCCTGGGCTTGTACGATCTCGTGTCGTACAAGCTCAACGTTCCGTCGTATCGTCCTGCGGCCAGCCATTTGCCATCCGGGCTGATGGCCAGGGCATCCACCCAATCGGATTGATCAGGGACGACGCCCAACGGATCGAGGGTTGCCGCATCGCGAAAGCGGATGGAGCCGTCGGAGGAACTCGTGATCAGGGTTTTCCCGTCCGGCGACCAGACGATTTGAAGAATGCTGTCTTCGTCGGCGATGAGCGATTGAACCGGGCTGCCTTCCTTCTCACTGATCTTCCACACGTGAATGGAGTTGTCGTAACCGGCGCCCGCCAGGTATTCCCCGGATGGCGAAAACGCAATGCCGGTTATTCCATCCAGCGCATCGCTCAACGTATACAGGCGTTCGCCGGACGCCACATTCCAGATCTTGACGGTACGATCCTGCGATCCCGACGCCAGGACTTTTCCGTCCGGCCTGAATGCCACGGCGAACACGGCGTCAATGTGGTCGAGCAGGGTCTTCAGTTCCTTTCCGGTTTGAGCGTCCCAAATCTCAATGGATTTGTCATAGCTTCCCGAAGCGACCAGCTTTCCATCCGGACTGACCGCAAGCGAATAGATGCAATCCTTGTGGCCTCGCATCGTCCGCAGCAGCGCGCCGGTGGCCGCATCCCAGACTTTGATTTCGCCCCATTGCTGCGGCGGACCCCCGCCGGCCATCAATTGCTTGCCGTCGGGACTGAAGACGATCGACCTCACGTAGTCGGCGTGGCCCTCGAGCGTGCGGATGACTTTGCCGGTCGAGGCATCCATCAGCCGAACTTCTTTATAACCGCCGACAGCAAGAACTCGTCCGTCAGGCGAGAACTTCAGGGAAACCACCGGAGAAACCACCGCCGCTTTCGGCTTTATATCGGGAATAGCCAAAGGCGCGAGCGTCTGGGCAGCATCGCCCGCCGCTGGCCCTTTGGCCCCAGCGTCAATCCACGCCTTCAGAGCGGCAATGTCCGCGGCCGGCAGCGGGTCGGTCCCAAACGGCATGCGAGGCTGGACTTTCCCCTCGAGCATCTGAATGAGCCTGCTCTGCTCGCTGTTGCCCGCAACAATTACGGCCCCGTCTTTGCCGCCTTTCATCAGCCGGTCGTAGCTCTCCATCACAAACCCGCCCATCTTGGCGGCGCTGGAGTGGCAGGCCAGGCAGTTTTTCTGAAGAATCGGTGCGACATCGGCGGTGAAAGATGGCGTCGAGGCAGCGCGGACAGTCTTCGGTCTGATCGCAGGCCATAGCATGAGCCACGTTAAAACAACGGCAATACAAAGAGGTGTTCGATACGACGCCCTCTCCTGATTAATGGGGACTGCCCTCTCCCCTGGGGAGAGGGTGGCCCGCAACGGCGCTTTCACCAGCCGTCGCGGGTCGGGTGAGGGGTTATTTCCGTTCACAATCCGACTTATCCTGCCAAAGGTTTGCATCAGTCCGTATGGCCGCCGTGCCCGTTCTGAACTTGCCAAACGACCCCTCACCCGTCGTGCTCCGGCTAATGAAGGCGCCGGAGCGCGACACCCTCTCCCCAGGGAGAGGGCTCTCTCAAAGGGGGGTTAATGGTTAAAAACAAACTCCTCACTCGTCAACAAAGCCCACGCCATGTCGGACAGTGCAGCGCGCCGGGGGTTGGAGATTCCTTGCACCTCCGAACTCTCAGCTTCACGAAGCGCATTCAGCAGTGCGGCTCGTTCTGCGTCGGCCGGATAGCGGCTGAGCGATGCCAGGTAAAGGTATTTCACGATCTCTTCATCAGAAAAACCCAGCTTGATGAGCATATCGATCGAATTCCCGGCATCGCGCAGCTTGTAGTTCAAAGTATCGCCGTTGATGATGTGCAACGCCTGGGTCACGGTCGGAACCGACGTGCGTTCGCTCTCGCGCGTCTGCTGCCGCGCCGGGCGCCCGAAGGCGGTCAGGAAGTACGACCGCACCGCCGCATCGGGCAACTGCAACGCCCGAGTCCCGGGCGGGTAGCCTTCAAACTTTTCCGGTTCCTGGGTCATCTGCGAATAGGCATCCAACAGTACCTCCGCGGGAAGCCTGCGAATCAAATAGTGCGAGTAATACTGCTCGTCCTGGGCGTTCTGCTCGTTCGGGCGTGAGGAAGCCTGGTAGGTTGCGGACTCCAGGATGGTCTCCACAAGGTAGCCAATATCATAGTTGTGTTTAATGAAGTCCTTAACCAGCGCATTGAGCAGTTCGGCGTTGGTCGCCGGATTTGTATCCCGCATGTCGTCCGCCGGTTCCACTAGGCCGCGGCCCATCAGGCTTCGCCACACGCGGTTCACAATGGCCCGGGCAAAGAAAGGATTCTCCGGCGAGGTCAGCCATTGGGCGAAATAGAGACGCGGGTCCTGGGGCGAATCCACAGGCAAGGCTGCGGCGGCCAGGGGCTTGGGCGGCAGCGGCTTCGTGTAACGGTCATCAGTAAACTGGCCCCAGGGATTCGAGTACACCGTCACATCCTCGAAGACAGGGCCAACGCCCACTCGCGAGATGGTGCGGCCTGAAGTCTTCAGCCGCACTCGCGCGAAGAGGTTGGCCATGCCGTAGTAATCCTTCTGCGTCCACTTCGCGAGCGGGTGATTGTGGCAATGGGCGCAGGTGATGGTGATGCCGAGGAACGCCTGTGCCATGTTCTCTGAAATGTCGAGCGGATCGCGGTGGATGGCCCAATAATTCGCGGCGCCGTTCTCGCGCGCGTTGCCCGTAGCCGTGACGATTTCATTGACGAATTGATTCCAGGGCTTGTCGACGGCCACGCTTTCGCGAATCCAATTGTAGTAACTCCACATCCCTTCGTCCGAAAGGTGATTGCTCGACACCAGCAGCAGGTCAGACCACTTATAAGCCCAGTAGTCGACGAACTCCGGCCGGCGCATCAACTGCTCGATCAACACTTTGCGCTTATCGGGTGCAGTATCTTTCAGGTACCGCTCGACCTCGGCGGGGTTAGGAAGAACGCCTGCCGCATCCAGGTAGACTCGCCGGATGAACTCGGCATCGCCGGCCGGCGGAGAAGGGGGAATGTGGAGCACCTGGAGGTGTTTCAAAACGTAATCGTCGATGTAATTGTGTCGCGGCGCATTCTTGTAAACGTCGGCGCTGATATTGTAGGCGTAGGGAATACGCAGGCGCGCGAAAGTGACGTGACTCTGGTACCAGACGGTGACCGGCGCTTCGCCGTAGCCGTGCATCTTCACGTGCCCGTCCTGATCCACCGCCGCTACACCTTCGTCGCCGCTGTCGTACTTCGCCCAACGCGTGACGTCCTCGCGGTGGCCATCGGTGAAAACGGCGGTGACGACGAGTTGATGCTCAGCCTCGGGCCGCAGCGAAGCCTCGCTGGGTAGCACTTCGATGCTCGCCACGCGCGGGTCGGACTCCTGCGGTCTAGGCATGCCGTCCGCGATCCAGCCGGAAATGACCTGATACTCCGTTGAGCCCACCGCGAAACGCTGGCCGCCGCCGTGCGGGATGGTCAGCGTGGGCTTGAGAAGAATCAGGCTCTTGGCGGGTTCGATCCGCTCGGTGCGGCGCGCCAGCGCCTGGTGGGTGAGCGTGTAATAATCCGTTTCCGGATCGTATCCACGCAGCGTGAGCTTGAACCCGTTCTTCCCTGCCGCGGCCCCATGGCAGGCGCCCTGGTTGCACCCCACCTTAGTCATGACAGGGATAACATCATTGCGAAAACTCCACTCGAACGGCGCGGCGAACTTTGAGACCTCAACATTCGCGGCGCCGCGCTGGCCTCGGAAGGAGGCCGTGAGGGTAGTACGCCCGTCGGACTGCGGCCAAACCAATCCCTCCTGATCCACGCGAGTGATCCGTGGATCAGCAGACGTAATTTGGGCCTCAGCCGTCACGTCTTCCTGGTGCCCATCCACGAAAGTCGCCTCGACCACCACGCGCTGTGTGTAGCGTGGGCCGGTGATGGCGATGGAGCTTGGCAGAACTTCCAGCTTACTGAGGGCGACGCCCTTGAACGTTGTGTGCGCAGCGACGGGATGCACCGCGTTGACGGGGCGTTTCGCAGGGCCGGTCGAGGCGCTGGCTGGCTCGTTCATGTCCATTGGGTGGTAAGGCTGGTCGGTTGGTTGATGAGTTTGCGCCCGAAATATAGTACTGCTCACAGCGACCAGGAAGGCCAGGAGAGCGGAAGTAATGACGCGAACCTTACACATACTGTTTATCTTCTCCGTGTCCTCTGTGACCCGGAAAAAGCCCAACACAGCGGACACTGAGAAATCCGTCGAGTGAGGGTAGGGGCGGTTCGCGAACCGCCCCTACGCGAGCAATTCCGTAATCGGATCGAAGCCGTGATCGACGACCCGGACCTCGCGCCCTTGCGGCGTCTTCATGATGAAGTCGAGGGGTATGCCCAGCGCCGTGTAAACTGTGGCTGCGACGTGGGACGGCATGACGGCGCGGTCCTTGGGCGCGGCTCCGATCGTGTCCGAGGAGCCCACAATCTGGCCGCCCTTGATGCCTCCGCCTGCAAGCACAACGGTCCAGCATTGCGGCCAATGGTCACGCCCGCCAGCCGGATTGATGCGCGGCGTGCGGCCGAATTCCCCGGTGGCCAGGACGAGCGTGGCGTTCAGCAATCCACGGTCGCTCAAATCCTCAAGCAGAGAGCTATAAGCATTGTCGAACATCGGGCCAATTTGATCGCGGTAGCAACTGATGGGGCTGAAAGGCGCCGAACCGTGGATGTCCCAGGTGATTTCATTGAAGACGGTTTCGAACATGTTCACGGTTACGAACCGGACGCCGCGCTCCACCAGGCGGCGCGCCAACAGGCAGCCCTGGCCAAAGCGATTCATGCCGTAGCGCTTGCGAACGTCCTCGGGCTCCTGCGCCAGATTGAAAGCTTCACGCGCCGTGGCGGAGGTCATCAGCGTGTAAGCTTGATGGAAAGTTGAATCCATCAGCTTGGCGTCCTGATCGGTTTTCTCAAAGTAGCTTACCGACTGATCGATCACCTGCCGCCAATCGCGGCGCCGATCAACACGGGCGGCGGAAATGTAGTCCGGGGGAAGCATGTCCGGCACTTTGAAGTTCGGGTCGGAAGGGTCGGCGTTCAGGACGAAGGGGTCGTAGGCCTTTCCGAGGAAACCCGCCGTGTCGCCATGCGGCAGATTGCCGCCCAACGCGCCGATCGTGACGGGGATTAAGACATTGGGCGGCATGTCGCCCTTGGGCCCCTTTTCGAGCCGCAGCACGCAACCGTAGTTGGGGGATTCGAGTCCGCCTTGGAAAAGCCGCCCGGTCTGCATCATCTGGCAGCCGGTGTCGTGGACTGCCGCCGCAGTGTGATAAACAGACCGCAGCAGGGCGAACTTATCCGCGTGTTTGGCCATGCGCGGAAAAATCTCCGAAATCTCAATTCCCGGCACGTTGGTCTTGATGGGCTTGTAGGGACCGCGGATTTCGGCGGGGGCCTCGGGCTTCATATCCCAGGTGTCAAGCTGGCTGGGTCCCCCCACCAGCATAAGCTGGATACAGTTGATGTCCTTGTCGGACTTCACAGCGCCCCGAGCCTTCAGGCTGAAAAACTCGGGCATGGTTAATCCCAGGAAGGCAATCGTGCCGGCGTGAAGGAAGTCACGGCGCGTAACGCCGTCGCAGAAGTGGACTTTCTTATCAGCATCGAGCCTGAACATAAACCCGGCTCCCAGAAGCTCTCGATATGACAGGCGCAGCCCTGCACCTGCCCTTATCGTAGAGTAACGCTCTGCCATGTGTCAATCGAAAGGGCGACGTAGCGCGGGCGTTTCGCCCGCTTTACCGCTGAGCTTGAATTGACACCCCCTTTCTTTGCGGCTATTCTGAGCCATGGCTCGCTTACGCGCATCTAATTATCGAGCGGCCTGCCGCGCACCGAGAGCGCTTATCCAAAGGTTGGACCAGCCTCCACACTACTTGTCCGAAATGGCGGAAGATGCGGCGGGGCGAGGAGCCGGAAGGTTTATGAGACTGTTTTCGACGAACGCGAAGTATTGGTTGCGCAGCTTGCCCCGCCTGATCGTGCTGCCGATTCTCCAGGCGCCGGAAGAGGCGTTGATGGGAGGCCAGGCAGTCATCGAGGGCGTCATGATGCGCTCGCCGCACAGCTATGCAGTGGCGGTGCGCCAGCCCGGGGGCGCGATTGCGGTAGCCAAAGACTACCTGGAAAAGCCGTCGGAAAAGCATCCCTGGCTGAAATACCCGCTTCTGCGTGGGTTGGGAACGCTAGGCCAGGCGATGGCGCTCGGCATCCGGGCGTTGCGTTATTCCGCCGAACAAGCGCTCGAAGAACCGGGAAAACCCGCCCAAGCCGAAAAGAAGGTGGAGCTGAGCAACTGGCTCCTGACAGCGAATCTCGCGCTTTCGCTGGGGTTCTTTGTTTTTTTCTACAAGTATGTGCCGCTTTCGCTGGCCACGCTGATCAGCCGGCGTTACCCGGTGGCCGGCAACCTGCTGATATTCAACTTCCTGGACGGGATAATTCGCATCCTGCTGTTCCTGGGTTTCCTTTTCTTCATTTCGCAATGGAAGGAAATCCGGCGGATCTTTGAATACCACGGGGCCGAGCACAAGGTGGTGTGGGCGTTCGAAAAGCACGGCGCCATCGACCTCGAGACGGCGCGCGCCTGCACGCGCTTCCACCCGCGCTGTGGAACCAGTTTCCTGCTGGTAGTGATGGCCATCGCCATGGTGTTCTATATGTTCTTGCCCTTTCGCTCCTTTGCCATGCGCTTCGTGGGGCGCCTGGCGCTGCTGCCGGTGATTGCGGGCGTCTCCTACGAATTCATCCGCTACGCGGCGAAATCACAAGGGAAGCTGTGGCGTTGGGCGGCGCAGCCGGGACTGTGGCTGCAACGAGTAACCACGCGCGAGCCGGACGACAGCCAACTCGAGACCGCTATCAAAGCCATCGACACTGCTATGGAGCTCGAGAAAGAGCGGGGCGGAGAGTTAATTGTAGCCTAATTAGAAGCGCCGGTATGAGCGGTTCGGGAACCGCCCCTACTGGCTTCGTGGTGAACGATGCACTTTGTAGATAAGCTCGCAGAAATCGAACGAAAATACGACGCGCTGACGGCGCAACTCGGAGACGCCGGAGTGTTGGCGGAGCAGTCCCTCTACCAGAAGACCGCCAAAGCTCACTCGGAGCTTAGCGAGGTAGTCGAGAAGTACCGCCAGTGGAAGGGGATCCGCAAAGGGCTGGAAGAAGCCAAGGCGATGTTCGAGGAAGCCTCAGCCGACGCCGAGATGAAAGCGCTGGCGCACGAGGAGCTTGTCGACCTTGAGAAGCGGCAGGCGAATGTGGAAGAGGAACTCAGAGTTCTGCTGCTTCCCAAAGATCCGAACGACGAGAAAAACGTGGTGCTGGAAATCCGCGCCGGCACCGGCGGAGATGAAGCGTCGCTGTTTGCTCAGGAAATCTTCCGCATGTACAACCGCTATGCGGAGTCGCAGAATTGGCGGGTGGAAGTTCTCTCCACCAGCCTTTCGGGAATCGGCGGCATTAAAGAGGTCATTGCCCTGATCGAGGGAGAGAAGGTTTACAGCAAGCTCAAATATGAAAGCGGCGTGCACCGCGTGCAGCGCGTACCCGCTACCGAGCAGCAGGGCCGTATCCACACCTCCGCCATTACCGTCGCGGTGCTCCCGGAGGCCGACGAAGTCGAAATCGAGATTGACCCCAAGGATATCCGCATCGACACCTTCTGCTCCTCCGGGCCGGGCGGCCAATCGGTGAACACCACTTATTCAGCGGTGCGCCTCACACACCTGCCCACAGGAATGGTGGTTTCCTGCCAAGATGAAAAGTCGCAGATCAAGAACCGCGCCAAGGGGCTTCGCGTGCTGCGCTCGCGGCTGTACGAGATGAAACTCCAGGAACAGCAGAAGCAGATTACGGAAGAACGCCGCTCCATGGTCGGTACGGGCGACCGAAGTGAGAAGATCCGGACCTACAATTTTCCTCAGAATCGCCTCACCGATCACCGCATCGGTCTTACCATTCACCAGCTCGACCGTGTGATGGATGGCAAGATCGAAGACATCATTGAGGCGCTGATCGCATATTTTCAGGCGGAGAAGTTGAAGCAAGCGACGGTGGCAGCGTGAAAGGGAGTCAACAGTAGTCAGTTGTCAGTTCTCAGTTCAGGCATTAACTGAAAACTGACGACTGAAAACTGAGGACTGCGCTTCCGCCATGCAGCTCCGTACTGCCCTCAAGACCGGCCTCGAGACCCTCCTCCAAAACCAGGTTCCTTCCGCGCAACTCGCCACCGAACTGCTGTTGATGCACGTTCTTGGTTGCGACCGCGCTTTTCTCCACTCGAACGCGGAGATGGAACTGCTGTCAGAGAAAGTCCAATGCTACCTCAAGCTGATTGACGAGCGATGTACCGGTAAGCCGACGCAATACATCACCGGTCACCAGGAATTCTGGGGACTTGAGTTCGAGGTCAACCCGGACGTTCTGATACCCCGGCCTGAAACTGAACACAGCGTGGAAAAGGTACTCGAACTGGCGCGCCGCAGAGGATGGCCAAAGGACGCCCGGCTGCGCATTATTGACGCGGGGACCGGTTCCGGGTGCATCGCCCTGGCGCTGGCCTCCGAGTTGCCCCGCGCTATCCTTTTCGGCGCCGACATCTCCAGGCCGGCGCTGGTGGTGGCGTCGCGAAACGCGGTCCGACTCCACATGCCAGAGCGCGTCAAATTCCTCGAAAGCGATCTCTTGGCCCGCTTTTTCGATAAAGACTTCATGGGCGCCTTTGATTTTGTGGTTTCGAATCCGCCCTACGTAGGTAAGGGCGACCTCGACAGAGTGCAGCGGGAAGTGCGGGATTTCGAACCCCGCCTCGCCTGGGGAAACCTCGAAAGCGGCGACGAAATCTACGCTCGCCTCTTCCCGCAAGCTTTGGAGGTGCTTAAACCCGGCGGATACGTGGTGGTCGAGATTGGTTACAATATGCGCGGACAGGTGCTTGACCTGCTTGGCCCAGGCTGGGCGGAAATCGAAGTGACCCCAGATTTGGCGGGGATCCCAAGGGTGGTGAGCGCCAGGCGAACAGGGGCTAGGGGCTAGGGACTAGGGGTGGAGGCGCGATGGTCGACAAGAACTGTGAAAGGATCAGGTCTTACCGCGATCTGGAAGTCTGGCGGAGAGCGATGGAGCTTGCTCGGCTGTGCTACGAAGCAACGGCCGAATTCCCCAGAAGAGGGGTTTATGGATTGGCTAGTCAAATTCGGCGGGCGGCTGTTTCGATTCCTTCAAACATCGCGGAAGGCCACAGCCGTCGCAATCGGCTGGCTTATTTGAACCACCTCTCTATTGCTTTAGTTTCGCAGTCAGAGGTCGAAACACAGATCGATTTATCTTATCTTCTCGGCTTTATTCCAAACCAGTCAGCAGACGAACTACAATCGATGGCTGGTGAAGTGGGACGAATGCTCCATGGCTTGACAGCATCGTTGGATCGGCAGCGCAGTTAGCAGTGTCCTTGCTGCCGGAGGAAAGAAGGGACGCAGTAACAATTGAGGTGTGGAAAGGCAAGCCCGGGTGCTGGGGGCGCGGGGCAATCCGAAGTCGAAAGACGACCTAGCCCCCAGCCCCTGGCCCCTTTGTGATGCTCACTCAAATCTTGCATGTCGATATGGACGCATTTTTCGTCTCGGTGGAGGAGCTTGAGGATCCCTCGCTCAAAGGCAAGGCGGTCGTTGTGGGCGCGGATCCTGATGGGCGCGGCGTGGTAGCTGCGGCGAGCTATGAAGCGCGGAAGTTCGGGGTTCACTCCGCTATGCCGATCCGGCAGGCCAAGCAACTCTGCCCGCACGCCATATTCTTGCGCGGCCATCATGAAAAATACGGCAACTACTCGCACAGACTCTACAATATCTTCGGCGAATTCACACCGGTGGTCGAGATGATGTCCATTGACGAAGCCTACCTCGACCTCACGGGTTGCGAGCGCCTGCATGGCTCGGCGTTTCGAGCGGCGGATAAGCTGATTCGCACCGTGAAGGAGCGCACCGGCCTTAACTGCTCGATTGGCCTCTCGATCTCGCACTTGGTTTCCAAGATAGCGTCTGACCAGGCCAAGCCGCACGGCCTGCTTTACGTCCTTCCGGGTTGCGAAGCCGAGTTTTTGGCTCCACTCCCCATTCGTCGCATGCCGGGGATTGGGAAAGTGACGGAGCCGGAACTGCGCTCCGTCGGCATCACCACCATCGGCGACCTTCGCCAGATTGGCGAAGAGAAGTTGCGGGCGCAGTTCGGCAAGTTCGGCGAATGGCTTTACACCAAGTCGTGCGGGCGGGATATCGAAGCCTACGGGTATTCCGAGGAGCCCAAATCGATCAGCCACGAAACCACTTTTGACCGCGACATCGACGACCTCGAGGAACTGGAGCGCACGCTTTCTTATCTCGCCCAACTCGTGGCCCGCCGTCTGCGCGATCACGGTTTGTTTGCGCACACGCTGGGATTGAAGCTGCGCTACGCGCCCTTCAGCACGCTCACCCGAGACATAACCATCGACGAACCGACCAATCTTGACTCAGTGATTTTCGAAAATGTGCTGCGCCTTTTTGAAGCCACGTTCGATGCGAAAAAGAAAGTCCGGTTGGTGGGCGTCCGCGCATCGAACCTCGAGCGAAGCGTGTTTCAACGCAACCTGCTCGAAGCTCCGCAGCACGAGAAACTCGGCAAGATTCTCGAGGCCGCCGATAAGCTGCGCGAACGATTTGGTTTCGAAGCTGTTCAGTTGGCGCGCTCGCTCGAACCCGGCAAACAGCCAAGGCCGCGCAAGCGCCGGGAGTTCCTGGGAAGGGAGAGTGATTAAGCGTGAAGACAGCCTACCTCGACATCGAAACGAACTACGTTGGAACCTACACTGACCAGCGCCTTTTCCGGGACTGCAAGAACCACAAGATCACGGTGATCGGGGTGAGGATTGTGGAGGGCGAAAAAGACGCCTTCATCCAACTCATCGGCGAGGAAGCCACTCGCGAAGCGCTGCTGTTGGTGCTCGCGGGCGTGGAGCGCATTGTCACTTACAACGGGCGCTCGATCCCCGACAAGGTCAAGGGTTATACGGGGTTCGACTTTCCGGTGATTGCCGCTCAATTAGGCGTAGTCCTGGACACGGCCTTCGAGCACTTCGATCTCTGCCCGGAGTGCTGGAGCGCGGGCCTATGGGGAGGGCAGAAGGCCATCGAGGCGATACTGGGTCTAAAGCGGGAACTTCCCGGCAAAGACGGGAAATGGGCCGACGGGGCGTGGAAGAATTATGAGGCCACCCGCGACGAACGCCTCCTTCAGGACCTGCTGACTTACAACCGGGAAGACGTCTTCATGCTGCGCAGGATTGAACAGGCGCTGCAGGCTCGAAGTCGGCGCGCTCCGCAACCTTGAGCTCAAGTCGTCGGGTAAAACAACGAACAATCTGTTTTGGTTTTGCTGTGAATCACGGCATAATGAACGGGATTCTTTGGGGAGGACTCTTAACCTATGCTTTCACGTACCCTGTTTTTGATGGCGCTGATCCCGGCGCTGCTTGCGACCTCGAACGCGGCGCGCGGGGCTGATATCACCGTCGAAGGCGCCCCGGCTGACACTGGCTTCAACATCGGCTCGGTGGCGACTATTCGCGCCTCGGTGAAAGGCCTGGGGAGCGATCCGAGTCGTTACAGCGCCTTTGCGGAAATCCAGTACGCAGGGACAACGTCCACCACCAGCGTCCAGATGGACCGTGTGGCAGATTCGAAACCG
>Ga0181538_10003166_pt1 | contig 16305 bp, 20 predicted proteins | sample PEATcosm2014_Bin_40_FD_119773 | JGI IMG/M metagenome (GOLD analysis project Ga0181538, IMG submission 119773) | Peatland microbial communities from MTU Mesocosm Facility, Houghton, MI, USA - PEATcosm2014_Bin23_30_metaG | ecosystem: Environmental > Terrestrial > Soil > Wetlands > Peat | place...
CGATTCCTCATGTTCTCCTGTTCGGCGGTTGCAGGCTGTGCCGACGCCCGGCACGCTAACACATGACCTCATAGCCGCGCGGTGTCTCAAACGTTCGACACGTTGAGGCCGGTGCCCTGCAGCAGCGTGTTCGCCTTCGCGTTGAGGATCGTGAACTCACCAGTGATGATCAAGACCCCCAGCAGGATCATCACAACTCCGCCGACGCCGATGATCATGGGAAAATGGCGCTTGACGACCGCGAGCGCCGTCGTCATCCGCTCGAACGCGAGCGCGATCAGCAGGAACGGGATCGCCAGGCCCGCCGAGTAGAAGGCGAGCAGCAGGGCGCCGTGCGCGGCCGAGCTGGAGATCGCCGCCTGCGTGAGGATCGCACCGAGGGTGATGCTCGTGCACGGCGTCCACGCGATCGCGAACGCCGCGCCGGCGATGAGTGGTCCCCCGCGGCCGGCCAGGCGCAGCAGGGACTCGGAGTGCCACTCGCGGTTGAAGAAGCGCACGAACGGCGTCGCCAGGAAGACGATCCCCATCAGCACGATCAGCGCGCCGCCGACCTGCTCGAGCAGGCGTTTGTGGTTGACCAGCGTCGAGCCGATCACCGTCGCGCTCATCCCCAGCAGGATGAAGATCGCCGAGAAGCTCGCGATGAACAGCAGGCTCGGCACGAGCACGCGGCGTGCCCCCACGCCCCCCTTCAGGTCCGCCGGCGTCACCCCGATGACCGTCGAGAGATACCCCGGCACCAGCGGCAGCACGCACGGCGAGAGGAAAGACACCAGGCCGGCGGCCAGCGCCAGCGGGATGCCCACACCCGTTGCGGTGTCCGAGGAGGCGGCGAGGATCGGCTGCAGGTGCATCATGGCTGGTGCTCGCCTACAGGATGGCGCATCGCCGCACGGAGCTCCGCGACTTCGCGCTCCAGCCGCGCGACGCGCTCGCGCAGATCGTCTGTGGCGGCAGGCGCGTGGGGTGCCGCATTTGCAGGGGCGTCGGGCGCATGTGACACGCCGCCTGGCGCCACCCGCAGACCGCCGGACATGGGCGCCGCAGCCGCGTGTCCGATGAGCGGCGGCTCGTCCTCACCCTGCAGCAGCTGCGCGCAGCGCTCCTCCTTGTGCCCCGGGCGGCGCTCCAGCCGCGCGACCAGCTCGCGCTCGATCAGGCGCTCGAGCGTCTCGTGCACGGCGGCGAGATCGGCGAACGCGTGCATCCGCTCGGTGCGCTGCTTGAGCTCGCCGGGGGTCTGCGCGCCGCGCAGCATCAGCACGCACATCACCGCCTGCTCGTCCTCGCGCATCGGCAGCGCCTCGGCGAGCAGGTGGCGGTACTTGGGCGCGCGGCTGCCCGCGCCGCTGGCCAGGCGCGCGTAGCCGCGGCGTTCCAGCCGGTGCAGCGCGTCGCGGATGACCGCGTCGTCGTAGTCGACCACGGGATCGCGGTTGGTCGACTGGTTGCACGCCAGTCGCAGCGCGTTCAGCGACAGCGGGTAGGCATCGGGGGTCGTGCGCTGCTTCTCCAGCAGGCAGCCGAGCACGCGCGTCTCCGCGGCGGACAGTTCCATCTCCTAAAGCCTACGTTCTAAAGTCAGATCCGTGAGCGCTCAGCCCTTCGCGCAGGGACACGGCGGCGGCGAGGGCCGCCGCTCGCGCCAGCAGCAGCTGCGTCCCGAGGACATTCCCGACAAACACGTCTCGCTGCGACGCATCGGCAGGCTGTTCGGACCCTACCGCGTGCGCCTGGGCCTGCTGCTGAGCCTGATCGTCGTCGGCTCGGTGCTCAGCGTCGCCTCGCCGTTCCTGCTGCGCGAAGCCGTCGACAAGGGCATCATCGAGCGCAAGCTGACGCTGCTGACATGGCTGGTCGCCGGCATGATCGCGCTGGCGGTCGTCAACGGCGTGATCAGCGTCGCGCAGACGTGGATCTCGAACCAGGTCGGCCAGCGCGTGATGCACGACCTGCGCGCCGCCGTGTACGCGCACCTGCAGCGGATGTCGCTGGCGTTCTTCACGCGCACCCGCTCGGGCGAGGTGCAGGCGCGCATCGCCTACGACATCGGCGGCATCGACGACGTCGTCACCAGCACCGCCACCTCGACCGTCTCGACGGTCGCCACCGTCCTCGCCACCGTCACCGCGATGTTCGCGCTGAGCTGGCAGCTGACGGTGTTCTCGCTGATCCTGCTGCCGTTCTTCGTGTGGCTGACGCGGCGCGTCGGCAACGAGCGCCGACGCATCCAGTCCGTCCGCCAGGGCCGCCTGGCGGACATGTCGACGCTGGTCGAGGAGTCGCTGTCGGTGTCGGGGATCCTGCTCGGCAAGACGATGGGCCGCTCGCAGGAGCTCGTCGACCGCTTCTCCTCGGAGTCGAGCGAACTGGCGGACCTGGAGGTGCGCGCGCGCATGGCCGGGCGCTGGCGGATGGCCTCCGTGCAGATGAGCTTCGCGATCATGCCCGCGGCCGTGTACTGGTTCGCCGGCTACAGCATCGCCCACGGCCACGACCTGATCTCGATCGGCACGGTCGTCGCGTTCACGACGCTGCAGACGCGCCTCCTGTTCCCGATGCAGCAGCTGCTGTCGGTCGGCCTCGAAGTGCAGACATCGCTGGCGCTGTTCGGGCGCATCTTCGAGTACCTGGACCTGCCCGTCGACATCGTCGAGCGCCCGGGGGCGCGCGCCCTGAGCGACGTGCGCGGGGACGTCGAGCTGCAGGACGTGTGGTTTCGCTATGCGCCCGAGGCGCCGTGGACGCTGCGGGAGATCAGCGCGGAGATCCCCGCCGGCACGCGCACGGCGCTGGTCGGCGAGACGGGCTCCGGCAAGACCACGCTCGCCTACCTGGTGGCGCGGCTGTACGAGGCCCAGCGCGGGCGCGTTTGCATCGACGGCGTCGACATCCGCGACATGACGCTCGACTCGCTCGCCGCCACCGTCGGCCTCGTCTCGCAGGAGACCTACCTGTTCCACGCCTCGATCCGCGAGAACCTGCGCTTCGCCTGTCCGCACGCCAGCGACGCGGAGATCGAAGACGCGGCGCGCGCCGCGCAGATCCACGACCTGATCGCCTCGCTGCCCGAGGGCTACGACACGCCGGTGGGCGAGCGCGGCTACCGCTTCTCGGGCGGTGAGAAGCAGCGCATCGCGATCGCGCGCACGGTGCTGCGCAACCCGCCGGTGCTGATCCTCGACGAGGCCACCTCCGCGCTGGACACGGAGACCGAGCGCGCGGTGCAGCAGGCGCTCGACGAGCTCTCGCGCGGTCGCACGACGCTCGCGATCGCCCACCGGCTCTCGACGATCAGGGACTCCGACCAGATCCTCGTGCTCGACGCCGGGCAGATCGTCGAACGCGGCACCCACGAGGAGCTGCTCGAGCGCGCCGGACGCTACGCGGCGCTGCTCAGCGGCGCGGAGGTCGGCGAGACGCGGCCCGGCACCGCAATCGTCTGAGCCGGAGCGGGCGCGCGTGCCGGCGCTCAGGCGACGGCGTCGATGTTCAGGCGCACGTAGTCGACGATCACCGGCTCGCCGAGCACCTCGAGCACCTCGTCCATGAACGGCTCGCGCAGCTCCTCTGGCAGCTGCTGGACGTGCGGCCCGAGCACGATCGTCGACAGGAACGCGCGCGGGTCCTCCGGCTCGCGCGGCGCCGGCGCCAGCCAGCACTCGGCGCCGGCGAAGCCCGCCGCGAGCAGGCGCTCGCGCGTGATCTCCGGCCCGGCGTAGTTCCACGGCGCCCGCCAGTCGCGGAAGTGCTCGGCGTACGGCTCGCGCGCGACCACCTCTCGCGCCCTGCCGCGCAGGACGTCGATGTTGCCCTCTCCCCCGCACTGCGCCAGCAGCCGCCCGCCCGGCGCGAGCGCCGCGCGCAGGCGCGCGAACAGCCGCTCGTGGTCTTTGATCCAGTGGAAGGTGGCGGTCGAGAGGATCGCGTCGACGGGCTCCTGCAGCTCCAGCTCGAGCAGGTCGCCCACGCGCACGTCCGCAGCCGGCCCGAGGCGCTCGCGGGCGGCGTCCACCATCGAGGCGGACTCGTCGACGGCGATCACGCGCCCGCGCGGCAGGCGCTCGATCAGCGTCTGCGTGATCCGCCCGGAGCCGCAGCCGGCATCCAGCACCGTCTCGTCGCCGCGCAGCGCCAGCCGGTCGAGCACCTCCAGGCCGAGCTTCTCCATCGTTCCGGAGATGCGGTCGTAGGTGGCTCCATCCCAGTCGCGTACTGGCATACGGCTGTACGTTATCACGTACCGATGTCCGCCTGCGCGCCCAGCTCGGCGAGCACCCGGGAGAGCTGCCCGCCCTGCCAGGCGATCGGCGAGCGGATCGGATGCCCGCCCGCCCCGGCCTCCTCGACCACCAGCCTCGCGCCGGGAATCGTGCGCGCGTAGGTCTCCCCCACGGCCAGCGGGTGCCCGGGGTCGGCCTCGTCGCGGCTGGCGACGACGACCGTCGGCATGTGGATGCCCGCCAGCTGCTCGATCCGCTCGAACGGGCGCGAGCGCGGCACGACTTCCAGCGCGTCGGCGACCGCGCCGGGATGCTCGTGGCCGGCGAGGCGCTGGCGCAGCACCGTCTCGACGGTCGCGCGCAGCGGCTCCGGCACTTTCTCCAGGTCATACGCGCGCACGAAGCCCTCGACGCCCCCCTCGCGCAGCCCGCGCGCGAGCGCGTCCCAGCGGGCGAGGTCCGCCGCATCTCTGGGCGCCGCCGGGTCGAAGGCCGGGGTGATGATCGCGAGCGCGGCCACTCGCTCGGGGTGCTCGAGCGCGAAGCGCACCGCGGTGTGCGCGCCCATCGAGGCGCCGGCGAGCAGCGCGCGCTGCACCCCCGCGGCATCGAGCACCGCGCGCAGGTCGGCGGCCAGCAGCTCATAGCCATACGCGTCCGGCGTGGGCGCCGGACGGGAGCGGCCGTGCCCGCGCGCGTCGTAGGCGACTACCCGATGGCCCGAGCGCTCGAGCGTGCGCGAGCCCATCACGACATAGCGGCGGGTGGCGGTGAGGCCGTGCAGCAGGACGATCGCGGGGCCCGCGCCGGACTCCTCGCCGGCGAGCGTCACGCCGTCGTCCGTGACGACGCTCAGCGCCGGCGCGTCAGGCATCGGGGGCGGCGTGCGCCCGCAGCAGCTCGGCCGCGCGCTGCGGCCGCTCCCAGAAGAACAGGTGGCCGACGCCGTCGAGGATCTCAAGCTGCGCGCCCGGTATCCGCGCGGCGATCAGACGGCCGTTCTCGACCGGCAGCAGCTCGTCGACGGTGCCGTGGACGACGAGCGTCGGCATCGCCAGCTGCGCCAGGCGCGCGTTGGTGTCGTGCGCGGCGCACGCCTGCATCTGCGCCATGATCACCGCCACGCTCACCGCCCGCCGCGTGGCGATGTCCACGAAGCGCGCATACGCCTCCTCGTCCGCGGCCATCGTCGGCGAGACGTTTATCTCCCACGAGGCGCGCACGGCGCGCTCGCGCTCGCCGGACGTCATCGCCTCGGTCAGGCGCTGCAGCGCCGCCGGCGCGGCCAGCGAGCTGCCCTCGCCGCCGCAGTAGGTGCAGCCGAGCGTCAGCGTGCGAATGCGCTCGGGCGCCGCGAGCGCGAGCTCCTGGGCGATCATCCCGCCCATCGAGATGCCGAGCACGTGCGCGGAGTCGAGCTCGAGCGCATCGAGCAGGCCGGCCGCGTCCGCGGCCATCTCGCGAATCGTCACCGGCCCGTCCAGGCGGCTGCTGGCGCCCACTCCGCGGTGGTCGTAGACGATCACGTCGAAGTCGCGGCGCAGCTCCTGGAGGAACGGCTCGCCCCAGCTCAGGGAGGTCCCGCTCATCCCCATGATCGCCAGCAGCGGCGGGCCCGCGCCGCTGCGTTCGTAGTCGAGCTCGATCTCCCCGACGGGGATGGCGGTCATCGGCCGATCCTATACGGGCAGCGCGAGCTGGTCCGCCGGCTCTCCCCCGCCCCGCGCGCCGCCGGCGGATCCTCCTCGCCCGTCATCGTCGGCGTGCGATCGTGCGGCCGCGGAGCCGAGGCCGGCGACGCGCACGCCGAGCAGGCGCACCGGCCGGGCGGGCGCGTACTCGCGCAGCAGCCGCAGCGCGACCTCGCTCACCAGATGCACGTCGCACGTGGGCTCCGCGACGGTGCGCGCGCGGGTGACGGTCGTCCAGTCGTCCAGGCGCACCTTGATGCCGATCGTGCGGCCCCGGCGCCCGTGCGCGGCGAGGCCCGCGCACAGCTCCTCGGCCATCAGCGACAGGTGCTCGCGCATCTGCGCGGGGTCGCTGAGGTCGGTGTCGAACGTCCGCTCGCGCGACTCCGAGACGACCTTGCGCGCGGCGCCGATCTCGCCGTCGTGCTCGAAGCGCGCGCGCCTGCCCAGCTCGCGCCCGAGGTTCGGCCCGAAGCGCTCGACGAGCAGCTGCTCGGGCGCGGCGCCGACGGCCGCGAGCGTCGTGAGGCCAAGCTCGGCCAGGCGCGCGGCGGTCTTCGGCCCGATGCCCGGCACGAGCCCCGGCGGCGAGGCGGCAAAGCGCGCGCACGCCTGCTCGCGGCTGAGCACGACGAACCCGGCCGGCTTCTCCGCGTCGGATGCGACCTTCGCGACGAGCTTGTTCGGGCCGATGCCGACCGAGCACGTCAGCTGCGTGGCAGCCTTGATCTCGGCGAGCAGCCGGCGCATCGCCGCGCGCGGCGAGAACAGGCCCGCGACGTCGAGATATGCCTCGTCGAGCCCGACGACCTCGACGCGCTCGACGTGCGCGCGCACGATGTCCATCACCTGCTTGGAGGCCGCGCGGTAGGTCGCGAAGTCGGGCGGCAGGAAGACCGCGTCGGGGCACAGACGCCGCGCGCGCGAGGCGGGCATCGCCGAGCCGACGCCGTAGCGGCGAGCCTCGTAGCTCGCGGTCGTTACGACCGCCCGTGGCCCGGTGCCGGAGACGACGACCGGCTTGCCGCGCAGCTCCGGGTGGCGGCGCAGCTCGATCGAGACATAGAACGCGTCGGCGTCCAGGTGCGCGACGCGCAGTGGTCCTTCGGAGGCGGACACGATGAGGCGAATGTAGCGCGACGGGCGGCGCGCTCAGCGCTCCCGGCGAACGCCTTCGGCGTGCGCGCCTCGACGGGCCTCCAGATCGATGGGCGCCCGTTCGCCGGAGGCGTCACGCCGGGGACCGAGCTGCCCCCGCAGCGTCTCCCGCCCTCGGTGCAGACGCGACTTCATCGCTGCGCGGCTGAGGCCCAGCGCTTCAGCGGTGGCGCCGCCGGAAAGCCCGTGGATGTCACGCAGGACCACCACAGCACGCTGCTCGGCGGGCAGTGCGGCGATCGCCGTGACGATGCGCTCGATCTCCAGATGCGCGAGCGCATCGTCTTCGGCGGAAGGCGCGGTCGCTGCGCCGGCGGCGTGCACGCGGAATGCCAGCCGCGATCGGCGCATGCACTCGCGGAGCACGATCTGGAACATCCACGACGCCAGCGCGGCGACGACGCGTAGCGTGCCGATCTTGCGGTAGAGCACGACGAGCGCCTCCTGCACGGCGTCCTCGGCATCCTCGGGCGAAGAGCAGAGCGTGCGGGCAAAGCGCTGGACGTGCACGCGGGAGCCGGAGACGAGCAGGGCGATCGCGCGCTCATCGCCCTGCTGAGCGGCCATGATGACCCGCTCCGTCGGCCATGGGGAGGTGGCGCCGGTCACGGCGTCCTCATGCGTGGGCTCCCTCCGACCGGTGGGCCGCCTTTTCGTTGGGACACGGCAACTTAACGCTCACGTCGACCGTCTCTGGCAGCGCTGGCTCTCCGTCTTCGGCGAAGATCACTTCCCCGCGCGCCGGCCAGCCGCCCTGCGGGCATGTGGTGGGAAGCCGAGCGTAGTAGATGGTGTGACCGTGTGAGCGGTAGGCCGAGCCCACTTCGAGATCGATCGAGCGAATGGATGCGTACGGAGCGCCGGGCAGGCTCGCGACGAGCGGCACGCTGAAGCTCGCCTCCGGGCCGGAGCCGTCGCTGTCGCCGGCTTTGACGAGCCGCTCGGTTGCAAGGAGTTCCAGCGATACGGGGGAGCGCCCGTCCGCGAGGACGAAGCCGCCGCCACCCGGCGCGAAGAACGTGAACAGTTCGGCCGCCTCTTCCACGCGTTCGCCGCCGATCGTGACGAAGCCGACCGCCTTGCCCACCGGTCCCATCGCTGAGCCCTTTGGACACGCCACCGGGCCCAGCACTTCGATCGTGTTCGCGTCGCACGTGGGGAACCCGCTCGGATGCAGCTTCACACCGACCGGCTCGTACACGTTCACACCGATGATCGGCGGTGGGGAACCGAAGTATTCGTTGCCTTCGATCGTGGCCTCGATGCGAGCGGCGGTGCCGGCGCCGAGAATGTCGCCGGTGTGTGGAAAGCCGGGGATGGGCACCGCTTCCGCCTTGACGATGTCGACGGTCGGCGTCGCGCTCGCCGCTCCGGGGAGCGCCAGCACCGCCAGGGCAAGCACTGTCTGAAAGATGAGAGCTCTGCGCATGGGTTATCTCCTCCGCTCGGGGTGCCGCTCGGCTCCGGCTCAGCAGGAGCCAGGTGCAACGACACATGGGTTGTCACGGGTAAGAGGACGCGAGCGCCGAAAAGGATTCACGACGAGCTCCGTGGAGGGACGTCTCCCTATCGGAGTACGTCTGGCACTCCGCTCACACGCAGAGACGGCGTGCGGGATCAATGCAAGCCATGCCGCTACATCCTGAGTATGTGCAGCGCATGATAACATGCGTCCCGTATGGGAACCCTCATTCAGATCCGTGATGTCCCGGACGACGTGCATCGCACGCTGAAGGCACGGGCGGCGATGTCCGGCGTCTCCCTGTCGGAGTACCTGCGAGGCGTACTCGGACGCGCGGTCTCTCGACCGACGCCGGAGGAGTTGGCCGCGCGGATCGAAGCCCGTGGCGCGGTCAACCTTGCTGAGCCGACTGAGCTGGCCGTCCGCGACCTTCGCGACCGCGGCGAGTGACCGTCATCGACACGTCGGCGGTCGTCGACTTCCTTCTGGGCGTTGGCGTAGCGCGAGAAGTCGAGGCTTTGATGAGCGTCGAGAGCGAGCTCGCGGCCCCGGACCTGGTGGTGTTCGAGGTCTTGGCAGTCCTGCGACGGGAGACGCATCGCGGGGAAGTGACAGAGGAGCGAGCGGCGGCCGCGGTGTCCGACCTCGGCGATCTGCCGATCGAGCTGTTCCCCAGCCTTCCGCTGCGCCGGCGCGCGTGGTCGCTGCGCGGGAATCTCACCGCGGTCGACGGCCTGTTCGTAGCGCTTGCCGAGCAGTTGCGCGAGCCGCTCGCGACCAAGGACGGCGCGCTGTGCGCCGAGGTGCCAAAGCATGCGGATGTCGCGGTGCTCGAGCTGGGCGCCGTGTAGCGCGCGGCGCGTTGGATAGACGTGGCTCCACTTGTCAAGCCCTCCCTGCAGTAGGCTTGCTGGCGAGGGACATGGATCTGACGTTCAGCGACAAGGAGATCGCCTTCCGCGACGAGCTGCGCGGCTGGCTGGCGGACAACCCGCCCGCGGCGAAACCGCCTGCGGACGCGGGCGACGACGCGCAGTTCGCGTGGCGCAGGGACTGGCAGCGGCGCCTGTACGACGCGGGCTGGGCGGCGCCGGCGTGGCCGACGGAGTACGGCGGGCGCGGCGCCTCGCAGAGCGAGTCGGCGATCTACTTCGAAGAGCTCGGCCGCGCCCGCGTGCCGTTCGCGGCGAACACGCTCGGCCTGCTGCTGGGCGGCCCGACGCTGATGGTGTGGGGCACGCCGGAGCAGAAGGAGCGCTACCTGCCGCCGATCCTCTCCGCCGAGGAGATCTGGTGCCAGGGCTTCTCCGAGCCGGACGCGGGCTCGGACCTCGCGTCGCTGAAAACGAGGGCCGTCAAGGACGGCGACGAGTGGGTCGTGACCGGCCAGAAGGTATGGACGAGCGGCGCGCAGTACTCAAAGTGGTGCATGCTGGTCGCGCGCACGGACTCCGACGCGGCCAAGCACAAGGGCCTCACGTACTTCCTGATGGACATGGACCAGGAGGCCGTGCAGGTGCGCCCGCTGCGCCAGATCACCGGCGAGGCGGAGTTCAACGAGCTGTTCATCGAGGAGGCGCGGATCCCCGACGCGAACGTCGTCGGCGGCGTGGGCAACGGCTGGAAGGTCGCGCTGACGACGCTCATGAACGAGCGCGCGGGCCTCGGCTTCGCGCTGCAGATTCGCCTGCGCCAGCTGCTCGACGACCTGATCGCGGCGGCCGCCGAGAAGGGCCTGTTGGAGAACGCGCTGTACGCGGAGGAGATCGCCGAGCTGCACGTGCGCTGCGAATCGATCCGCCTGCTCGCGTGGAAGGGCCTGACCGACGCCGAGCGCTACGGCCAGCCCGGCCCCGAGGGCTCGCTGGTGAAGTGGCTGTGGTCGGACACCAACCAGCGCCTCACGCAGCTGGCGGTCGACGTGATCGGCCCCGAGGCGCTGACGATGGGCACGAGCTGGAGCTACGAGCTGCTGCGCGCGCGCGGCAACACGATCGAGGGCGGCACCACGGAGGTGCTCAAGAACATCGTCGCCGAGCGCGTGCTCGGGCTGCCCCGCCTGAAGGTGGCCGCGTAATGGACTTCGGGCTGACAGACGACCAGCGCGACATCCAGCGCACGGCGCGCGAGCTGCTGGCCGAGCGCGCGAAGCCCGAGCGGGTGCGCGAGCACGCCGAGGCCCAGAGCACCGACACGGTCCTGTGGAAGGAGCTGTGCGAGCTCGGCTGGCCGGGGATCGCGATCGCCGAGACCCACGGCGGCCAGGGCCTCGGCACGATCGAGCTGTCGATCCTGTGCGAGGAGCTCGGCCGCACGCTCGCGCCCGTGCCATTCCTTCCAAGCGCGATGGCGGCGTGCGTGATCGAGCAGGCGGGCTCGCCCGAGCAGCGCGAGCGCTGGCTTCCGGGACTCGCCTCGGGCGAGACGATCGGCGCGCTCGCGGGCGCGGTCGACGGCACCGCGGAGCTGGTGATCGGCGGCGCCGAGGCCGGCGTGATCGTGCTGATCGAAGACGACGGCAGCGGGCGGCTGCTGACGCCGGCAGACGCCGAGGTGAGCCCCGTCGCGGCGATCGACCCGACGCGCTCCGCCGCACGCGTGAGCGCGGTCGGCGACGCCGGCGAGGCACTCGAGGACGGCTGCCCCGGCCTGGGGCGCGCGCTCGTGGCCGTCAGCTCGGAGCTCGTCGGCGTGTGCGACCGCGCCCTGGAGATGACCGTCGCGTACGTCAAGGAGCGCAAGCAGTTCGGCGTGCCCGTCGGCGCCTACCAGGCGGTCTCCCACCGCTGCGCGCAGATGCTGCTGGAAACCGAGAAGGCGCGCTCGACCGCGGCGTTCGCCGCGTGGAGCGCCGACGCGAACCCCGAGGGCCTGGCGGAGGCGGCGGCGATGGCCAAGGCGGCCGCGTCGGACGCCGGACGCGAGGTGACCGCCAGCGCGATCCAGGCGCACGGCGGCATCGGCTTCACGTGGGAGGCGGACGTGCACTGGCTGTTCAAGCGCGCGCAGATCGACGCCGCGCTGCTCGGCGGCGCCGGGCGCCACCGCGCGCGCCTCGCGGGGATCCTCGCCGAGGGCGTGGCGGCCTCGACCGCAGCCTGACGCCGGCGCGCAGCCCCAGCGGCGGGCCTCGCCGGCTGCACCCGACGCGCGAGCAACCGGGCTCTCACGAGGCGTAGGCGATCGGTCGTTCTACGTCAGCGCGGCTTCCAGCTTGCGCTTGAGTGCCGGTGGGTCTATCGCGGGGTACCTGTACAGCTCCGGCTCGATCTTCTCGTAGAGCGCTCGCAGACGCGAGGGCTCTACGAGATCACGGGCGATCATGGAGCGCACATCCTCGAGGTCCTGCTCGAAACCGCGCTCGATCTTCGACAGGGCCTGCGAGTAGAGGTCGAAGTGGTGGACATCGACCGCGCCCTCACGGAACAGCAAGGGGCTGCGCTCCCGCCAGTCGGGCAGCTCAGGGATGAAGTCCGGGGGAGATACCAGCTCGATATTGACTGCCAAGCGCTCCTTCAGAGCAGGGAGGGCGCGCAACAGCTCGTCGGCTTCGGGCTCGAACCGCAGATCGACGTCGATCGTCGCCTCACGCCAACCCTCGAGCACCGCAGTGGAACCTCCCGTCAGATACATACGGGTCGGGCCGCGGGCGACTCGTCCAAGCTCGCGCGCGAGGGCACGAATGCGCTGGTCGTCAACAGGAGGCCGCATGCTCGGCCGCACGCGCGAAGCTGACGATGCGACCGACGAGCGCGTTGTAGCGGCTGTGCGTCCCCCCTTCACGCTCTGCGATCAGCTCGTATAGACGATAGGACGGATGATCCACCCCTCCGGATGGCACCGCGAAGCCCAACGCCCTCAGACGCGGTGCCGCCATCGAGACCAACAGCGAGGCCTCGGTCTCCCGTCCGTCGGCAAGATCGGCCAGACCCGCGCTCACCAGCTCGTGACCGGGAAAGCTGGCAGGCACCTCGCGCATGCCACTAATGGTAGGCGGCATACTGGCCGGCATGTCGACGATTCTCGTCACCGGAGCGAACAAGGGCCTCGGCCGCGAGGCGGCCAGGCGGCTGCTCGCCGACGGGCACGACGTGTGGGCGGCCGCCAGGGATCCCGAGCTCGGCCGCGCAGCCGCCGAGGAGCTTGGCGCGCGTGCCCTCGTGCTCGATGTCGCAGACGACGCCTCCGTGCAGGCGGCTGCGGAGACCGTCGCCGCGGCGACCGGCGGCGTGCTCGACGTGCTGATCAACAACGCCGGCATCCCCGGCGGGGCGCCGCCCATCCGCGAGCTGACCGCTGACGACGTCCGGTCCGTCTACGAGGTCAACGTCTTCGGCGCCATCCGCACGATCCACGCGTTCCTGCCGCTGCTCGAGCGCTCGAGCGCGCCGGTCGTGGTCAACGTCTCGAGCGGCCTTGGCTCGCTGGCCCACAGCGTCGACAGAGATTCGCCCTACGCGCGCTTCATCGTGCCCGCGTACTGCTCCTCCAAGGCGGCGCTGAACATGCTCACCAACCAGTACGCGATGGCGCTCCCAGCGATGCGCATCAACTCCGTCGATCCCGGCTACACCGCCACCGACCTCAACGGGCACAGGGGCACGCAGAACGTCACCGAAGGGACCGACGCGATCGTGGCGATGGCGACCGTCGGGCCCGACGGCCCGACCGCGACCTTCGTCAGCCGCGACGGGCCGGTGCCGTGGTAACCGCCGCCCGGGACGCGCGCCACGCGGGCGGATAGGGTCTCGGCCATGTCCTCGTACGCGGCGTTTCTGCGCGGGATGAACGTCGGCGGTCACCGCATCGGCAACGACGAGCTGCGCGCGCACTTCACCGCGATGGGCTTCGCCGACGTCGCCACCTTCCGTGCCAGCGGCAACGTCGTCTTCGCCGGCGTCGCGCAGCCGCTCGAGCAGGTCCGCGCCCGCATCGAGGGGGGCCTCGCGGACGCGCTCGGCTACGCCGTGCCGACGTTCATCCGCGCCGCCGACGAGGTCCGCGCGATCGCCGCCAGCACGCCGTTCGCGCCCGAGCGGCTGCGCTCCGCCGGCAAGCTGCAGGTCGCGCTGCTCGCCGACTCACCCTCGCCGCAGGCGCAGGCCGACGCGCTGTCCGCGGCCGGCGATCGGGATGGGCTGGCGTTCGGCGAGCGCGAGCTCTACTGGCTGCCCGCCGGAGGCGTGCTCGACTCGGCACTCGACATGAAGACGATCGAGCGGCTGCTCGGCCAGATGACCCTGCGCACGATGGGCACGATCGAGCAGATCGCCGCCAAGCACTTCGCCGACTGACGGCGCGGGCGCGCCGCGCCGCTGCAGCGGCTGGGGATAGGCTGCGCTGGACAGCTGGTGCGGAAGGTTTCGATGGTTCAGCCACTCTCAGGGTGCGCTCGAACGATCGGACCGCCTGGGGGAAGCCCGCCGCGATGACCCACCCGATGCTTCGCCGAACGATCCGAGGGAGAGAGAGCAGATGCCGAGCGTAGAGACCGTGCAGGGAGCCGTCGACGCAGACGAGCTGGGACTGGTGCTGGTGCACGAGCACCTGCGCTTCCGCGACGAGGCCGTCGCCGTCGAGTGGCCGAGCCGCTACGACGAGCAGCTCGAGCTCGACGCCGCGCTGCTTGCCGCAAACGCCGCCAAGGCCCACGGCGTGCAGACGATCGTCGAGCCGACCGCCATGTTCGGCGGACGCGACGTGGGCTTCATGAAGCAGGTCGCCGATCAGACCGGCGTGCGCGTCGTCGCCTGCACCGGCATCTACAGCTACGACCATCTCCCCCACTACTTCCAGAACCGCGACGTCGACGTCATGGCCGACCACTTCGTCGAGGACATCGAACGCGGCATCCAGGGCACCGAGATCAAGGCCGCGTTCCTGAAGTGCGCCGCCGACGCCGCCGGCGTCACCGAGAACGTCGAGAAGATCCACCGCGCCGTCGCGCGCGCCAGCGTGCAGACGGGCGCGCCGATCATGGCCCACTCGATGCCCGCCGTCGGCACCGGGCCGCGCCAGGTCGAGATCTTCCTCGAGGAGGGCGTCGACCCCGCGCGCGTGCAGATCGCCCACTGCGGCGACAGCGAGGACGTCGGCTACATCGAGGGGCTGCTCTCAAGCGGCGTGTACGTCGGCCTGGACCGCTACGGCCTGGAGATGTACCTGCCGATCGACAAGCGCAACGCGACCGCCGCCGAGCTGCTGCGTCGCGGCCACGCCCAGCGGCTGATGATCTCCCAGGACTTCTGCGCGTCGATCGACTGGTTCCCGCCCGAGGCCGCCGAGGTCTTCGAATCAAGCGGCGCCATCCGCAACTGGTCGATGACGCTCGTCTTCGAGGAGGTCGTGCCCGCGCTGCGCGAGCTCGGCGTCATGGACGACGCCGTCTTCCACACGATCTTCGCCGAGAACCCGCGGCGCTGGCTCACAGCGTAGGCCGCTGGCGCCGCCGCGCGCGAGCCTCGCGCCCGCGCCTCCAAATCTTAATTTTCACGACCAGGCGCGTACAGCAGCTCAGGCCCCTCCGCGCCCCCCGGCTTGTTGACCGCCGGGTTGGCCGCGCGCGCGGACAGGCGCTCGGTCGGCAGCGTCCCGCACACCGCGAGCGCTTCCTCGGCGCCCAGCGCCGGATCGAGCCACGCCTGCTGCGCGTCGCGGTCGGCGAGGATCACCGGCATGCGGTCGTGGATCGCCGCCGCGATCCGGTTCGGCGCCGCGTCGCACGTCAGCAGCGTCACGCTGTGGATCCACTCGCCCTCGATCTTCGCGGGCGTCCACAGCGCCGCGAACGCGAACGGGATGCCGCCGTCGACCTGGAAGAAGAACGGCTGGCGCGGCTCGCTGCGCCTCTCCGGCTTCAGCCACTCGAAGTAGCCGTCCGCCAGCTGCAGCGCCCTGCGCGAGCCCTTCGGCACGAGCTGCCTGAACGCCGGCCTCGACGCGACCGTCTCCATCCGCGCGTTGATCATCTTCGCGCCGCCCTTCAGGTCCTTCGCCCAGTGCGGGATCAGGCCCCAGCGCAGCAGCCGCGCCTCCGGCTCGCCGTGCGGCGCCACGATCGCCAGCACCTCTTCCGTCGGCGCGATGTTGAAGCGCCGCGTCCCCGCGTCGCTTGAGATCGGCACTCGGAAACGGTCGTTCAGCTCTTCCGGGCCCGCCGTGTTCGTGTAGCGCCCGCACATGCTTCGAGGATATGCGCGCGTGCGCCCGGCCGCGGCCGTCCCGCGCGCCGGCATGCGAACATGCGTTCGTATGGGAAGACCCTTCCGCCCGATCCGTGAGCTCGAAGGCCACCTCCAGCGCGGCGAGCTCGACTTCGCCATCGCGCTCGCCAGGATGGCCGCGCGCGAGCGCGTGCGCCCGTTGGATCTAGAGCTGACCGTGCGCTTCCTGCCGCTCGTCGCCGTGCAGCGGCCCGACGAGTTCGACGTGTGGACGCTGCGCTGGCTGGAGCGCTGGTGCGGCGAGCTGCGCGGGCGCGCGAGCATCGACGACGCCGTCGACCTCGTCGCTGGGCTCGCCGAGATCCCCGTCGACCCCGAACGCGCGCTGCAGGTCATCGCCGCCGTCTGCGCGCGCTACCGCCGCCCGTGAGCGTCGATCCTGTACAGCACGTGCGGCGCCAGGGGATGCCCAGGGTGAGCTCCGGGGAGAGGGCCGTCCGGCCCGCGGCAACTACGCCGCGAGCCGGACGGGGAGCAGCTTGAGCTGATTGATGAAGGGGGATTCGACGTACGTCGGGGTGCCCGCGAGCCGCATGCGCGGGTAG
>Ga0181538_10003169_pt1 | contig 16302 bp, 10 predicted proteins | sample PEATcosm2014_Bin_40_FD_119773 | JGI IMG/M metagenome (GOLD analysis project Ga0181538, IMG submission 119773) | Peatland microbial communities from MTU Mesocosm Facility, Houghton, MI, USA - PEATcosm2014_Bin23_30_metaG | ecosystem: Environmental > Terrestrial > Soil > Wetlands > Peat | place...
CTTCACCCCGAGGCGAGAAGTGCCCGCGGCAACAAAACCAGACCTCATATTCGAATCGGATCGATCGTCATCGACAGAAGATGTCACGCCAATTTCCCTTCGAGCTCCACTCCGTTGTATTGCAGTTTGGGCCACGACCTTGTTATCATCGTCTACGATCTCCAAGTCCACCAATTTACGCGGGCGAAAGCTGTTTACGGACACCATGACCTCTCCACGGTCGCCGATGCAAAACGCGGTGCCTTTCCTTCATTCTTCTGAATAGGAGTCCCTAACATTTCCCAGCTTCGTGTTGCCTTGGCATACAATCCCGTCACCGTCCAAGACATCGACGTCGTAGCCAGGGTACGTCGGGTAAAATCGCTTCTCTTTCCATTCTGTGACGGTCATGTCGTTCCTCGCCATGCGTTCATATGCAGGATACTGGGGCAAGCCTTTGTAATCACTTCTGACATCCTTGCCGTTCCACTTGATCACCACGGCAAACTCCTCAATATCCCATATGCGCTTCTCGACCCTCTTTACCTTTACCATCAATTTCTCCCTTTGCTCTACCCCAAATCTCGTTTAGGCCGAACCGCCTAGACTGCCATGGCGGGCGGTGTACGACTAGTCACCCCGCGATTGCAGTTCGGATTGGCCGTCATTAACCGGGATTTCCACCACCCACATTCCGCCGACCCATAAGATACTCCTCGCCGCCGTCCAATTCAACTGTGAGCCGTGTTTGCAGTGCAAGGTGCTCTCGCGTGCCCGGGAGGACACGCCATGCGACTGCATTACCTTCGGCTGCAGGGATTCAGTAAGGCATTCCCAAATGAAGTCCGCGCCGACATCGATAGGGAAAAAAGGGTGCCACGTACCGTTTTCTGGCCCCCCGCGGTACCCGCCCGCTAGGTGGGCGCCACCACGGTTAATTCCGCGGGTGGCGCATACGTCGCGACGCCTGTTGTCGCGATGTATGCGCCCATTCTCGGGTCCTCGACGTGCCACAGGGCCAGTGTAAAGGCCCACGGCATGCAAACCGGGAGGAAACGGTGTAGGTACCATCCTCCTTGCAATCTGTCGGCGTACTCACTCATAGGACCAGCGGTAAACGTACGCATCCTGTAAGGGGACCCGTTCCAGGCTCACCCTCTCACCAGTAACAGACATTTGGCTTACGCCCTCGATTGTCTTGCGTAGGTCCCGGAATTGCGTTCTCTCCGGACTCAAGACTACGATGTCGTCCCAGGACAATGACAGTCCGTTTAGGGGTGCCATAGCTTGCTGAATTTGCATGTAGGCTTCGAGCGGTCCAGGCTGATGAGCTACCTCGGAGACAATGTACAGGTTCCAAGCAAGGCGTTCCGGTGAGTCATACCAGAAGGCCGCAGTGATCGGGAAGCGCCGCCGGTCAAGCTCTTGGAGGAGTCTTTCCCCGTCCTCAACTAGTTCCTTTACCAGTATTGTCTTATACATTGCAAAACTCCATGCTGAGGGTCGGATACAGCATCTAGCATTAGTTCGGCAAGAGTTTGATCGATGGAACGGTCATAGCGACTCTCTTCTGACCACCAGCCCACAATTTCCCAATTATTCTTGAAGCTCTGGTCGCTGCCCGAAAGCTGCGCGATGGCCGCTTCCACGCGCGCAGTCGCTGCTAATCTCTTCAAATCGTGTATGTACACGGTATTCGTCGAGTTCTTAATCGGAAAGTCCTCCGCCTTAGTCAGTTTGGCAATGCACGCCTTCAATGCACATTCTACGGCGTATCCTGCGAGGTAGTAGGCGGCACCAAATCTTCCGTTCGCCAGGAGAACTTCCGCGTCTTTCAATCGGTCATCAGCAAGTGTTTGCAGGTCCGTCCTGTTCATGTGCTAGATAAGCATACACCGGTACCTGGGTCTCGTCTAGCCGGTCGCTTAATCTGGCTGCCACACCCGAACTCCTGCTGGAAAAACGTTGCCAGGTGCCTTTTCTTTTTGCGAGACGAAGCGTCCGGATTCGGCGACGGGTCGAGTCACTTGTGCTGAAGGCGGGGCTGGAGACTCGCAAAGGCAGGAGTCTGGCGTGCCGACTGGCGAACGAAATGGCTCGTCGCGAAGCTCTCCTTCCTGTACTATTAAGCTGTCGACATGAAGAAGAAACCTAGCCGGCGAAGTCGGGATCGCGATCGCGACACGATGCGGCCGGAGTATGATTTCAGCCGAGCGGTTCGCGGCGCCACCGCGACAAGATACAGGGAGGACGCCAACATCGTGGGCATCGATCCCTCTGTGCTGGACGTTTTCCCCGATGGCCGGCGCGTGAACCAGGCGCTCCGCGCCCTCGCCCCCGTGCTCCGCGGGCAACGCCAAGCAAGGTAGCGGGTTGCAAGACGGGAGAAAGGGTGTCAAGTACCCTTTCTTTCACAGGGCACCCTGGAAACGGTATCTGACACCATTTCGCCCGCAACCGACCCCTCACCCGTCCCGCTCCGGCTGATGAAAACGCCGGCAGCGGGACACCCTCTCCCCAAGGGAGAGGGCTGATTTCTTCAGTGGGTGTTGTGAGCCGCCGGCGGATGAAGCGGAGACCTGCACAGCGGTCGCTATTTGTTAAGCAGGCTCGGGCGATCGCCGCTGGAGTTGTCGCCTGGGCCTCTGGGCATGGCGTTTTGGATAATCTGTAAATCAGTGGCGGCGTCGGCAGCGTGGAAGGTGTAGCGCTTGGCGCCGGTGATCTCGATGAAAAACCCTTTCCCGGATTCCGCTGCGCCCAGCCTCTTCACCGCGGTCAGGGGGTAGTTAAACGAGTCGGTTCGGTTGCTGGCCTGGAACACGATTTTACCGTCTCCGACGGTCAGCGTGCCGTTGCAGCCGCCCACCAGGTGTTTATGTTCGACGGCCAGAGAGGCCAGCAGCTTGGGAGTAATGCTGACGATGTGCCCCGCCGAGAAGGCGATCGTCTGCTTGAAGTTGTTATAAGGCTTCAACACGATTTCGACGGCATGATCGCCCGGCGCCACGGGAGTAACCTCAAGGCGTCCTTTTGAATCCGTCTGGCCCGCGGGCTGGCCGTCGATCGCGACCTGCGCTCCCGCGACCGTCTGGACTACCAGCTTAGGAGGGACGAAAGCAGGAGCTGCCGCGGCGCCGGTCATGGCGACATCGCCGGCGTTCAGGCGAACGCTTCCGCCCGCCACGAATTCCTTTTGCAGATCTTTGGACTTGAACTGATCCCGCCGCAGCCCGATGGTATGCTGTCCGGGCTTAATATTGGAGGCGGTAAAGCTGCCATCCTGTTGAACTAAGCCCAGAGACACGCCATCCAGCAAGACATTCGTCGAGGGCATGGCCCCCGCGATGACCAATGTTGCCGCCGTGGGAACGGCTTCAAGCGCAAAGACCAGTTTCGAGGCTTGCCCTTTCACAATACTAACGTTCTGCGCAGGCGCCTGTTGAAAGCCGTCTTTAACCACTGACACCGAGTATTGCTTCGGCGCCAGATTGGCGATTACGAGCTCTCCGTGTCTCGTGAGACGCGGGTATGGTTTACCGTTCACGAGGACCGTGGCGCCGTCCTGGCCCGCCACCACCAGCAGGTTGCCCACGTCGCGATCGGCGCTCAGAAAGACCATCAAAGAAGGTGCGGCGCTCAACTGGAAGCTGATCTTCTTTTCGTCCGTCCCTGCGCCGACGTCGAGGTCGTGTGTTCCTGAGGCAAGGCCGGGAATCGGCAAGCCAGTGGGGCTGAGTGAGCCGATATCCTTGCCATCCAGGGAAGCCGCGATGGGGCCGTAACTCGACAAAACCTCACCGTTCCGCGGGCCGCTGGTGACGGCGATCGCCTTCAGGTTTTGGGTTTCGAGAGCGCCCTGAATCTGCGGCATTGAATCCGGCGCACTGTTCACGGAGATCTTCACCGTGGATGTGCCGTCGCCGATCTCGAGCGCGTGTTGGCCTTCCGAAAGTTTATCAAGGGTGAACTGGCCTCCTTCGAGTTGACCCGCCGGGTTTCCATCCAGGGTCACTGTCGCCTTTTCGAGGTCCGTATAAACCCGCAAATCCGGCAGTTGCGGAACGGGCGCAGGCGCCGGCGGGGGAACGGGTGTGGTGAGGGCGACTGGCTGCGGGGCCGGGCGATGTTTGAAGAAGCGGGGCACGGGCAGTATTGCCAGTACGGCGGCTGCAACCACGACCACGCCGATTAGAAGCCAGGGTACCTTCCTGCCGGCCGGCGGCCGGACTACATCCTCTGGCGAGGGTTCGGGAGGCGGGGGCTCGAGCTGCCGCACCGCAGGCTGGCTTGGCGGTAGGATCGGGGGAGCCGGCGGCTTCACGGCGGCGCCTGGCGATTGAGAAGCCGCAGGCCAGGCTCGGACTTCCGCCGCGGCGACCGGCGTGGCCGGACCGCTCACCTCGGGAACACGAGCGGGACCTGCTGCCGGCGGCGCAACTTCCGCGGGCTTTTCCGGCGGGACCGGTGGTTTGGCCGGAGGCGGGGGAACGGGAACAGGCGGCGTGACGGAAGCTCCTCCCGCCGCGGCATTCACCGTTAAAGCATCACCAGCAGGCGCGGCGGTAGTGATGGTCTGCATTGACTCCAAAGCCTCGATCCGGGTGGTAAGGCGGCGGTGGGCGCTGGAGATCGCGGATTCGAACTCAGCGTCGCCGTGGTAGGGAGCGGCGAGCGATTGAATCTCTCCCGCCAGCGTCTTCAGGACCTCAGGTTCGGCAACCCTTTGGGCTTCGCTGTTGAGGCGGCGCAGCTTTTCCAGGTCGTGATGGCGGGCCTGGCGGTGGCGCGTGTCCTCGAAGTCCTTGGACAAGGTGCTATAAAGTTGCGAGAGGCGAGGATCGGCGGGATGAGCGGTCAGAGCCGCCTTCACTTGATCGAGAGCGCCGCTGATGTCGCCCTGAGCCTGGGCGCGCCGCGCCTGGGCCACACAGAGTTGAATGAACTCCTCTTTCTTGCGATCCTCGGCGAGAGTGCGAAGGCTCTTGGCGAGCCCGTGGCCCGGATCGAGGTCGAGGGCTTCTTGAATCAGGGGCTCGGCGGCGCGCCAATCCGTGTCCAGAAGCTTCCGGGCGCGGTCCACCAGCGCTTCGATCAGCGCCTGCTGCACGGCGGTGCTGCGCTCATCCTGGCGATGAGCTTTGCGCAGCACCTCGAGGCCCTCCTCGAACTGCCCTGCGGCCAACTTCTCCTGGCCCTCCGCGAGCGACCGCAAGGCCTCGCTGACTTTGGCTTTACCCAGTTGAATCAATTTCTCGAGTTCGGTCAACTCAGTATCGTCGGGGAATTCCACGCCCGCCTGACGCAGCGAGCCCATGGCCCGGTCGTAGTCGCCGGCGGCCATCTGCTGGTCGATTTGTTTCACCCAGCGCGCCTTGCCCTCGACGCGAGCCTGCTGCTCGCGCCGCTTGCCCAGGCGGTCGATCTCAAAACTCAATCCAGGATATTGGCTGTAAATGGTGCGCAGGATCTCCCACTGAGCTAACGCGTCGGTGAACTGGCTGCGCTCCTCGTGCAGGCGCGCCCTGGCGACGATGGAGTTCACCAGATCCCGCTTTTCGCGCGTCGAGCGCAGGGCGCGTTCAAAGTGCGGCTCCTGCGGGTGTAGATCCAGGGCTTCTTTGAGGATGTCAACCCGCTTGTCGAGATTCGGTTCAGCTTCAACGCGGCGGTCAACCTCCGCGATGCGCGCGGAAAGTTCCTGCCGCTGCTTCTCCTCCAGGTCAAACTTCACGGCCTGAAACAAGGCATGGCCCGGGTACTTGGAAAGGTACTGATCGCAGACGGAGAGAGCGGCAGCGAACTTGCCTTCGGCAAGAAGTTTTCTAGCCTCCGCGTAGGCGCTGTTCATGGCGTCGTGCTCGGACCGGACCTGGTTGTAAAGCGAGCGATAAGCGGCCACCCTTTCGGGCGCGGAGGAATCGGGAGCCTGCTCGTCCAGCGCCATGACCTGTTGCAGCTTGCTGAGGGCGGCGCTCACTTCGCCGCGGCTCCAGGCATCGACGGCCCCCCGGTAAAGCTGGTGCTTTTCGGAGTGGACTCGCTGGTACTCCTGCTCCTGCCAATCGACTTCACTCAAGAGCTGCCCAACCCGGCTGTCCTTCGGTTTCAGTTCGAGAGCGTTCTTCAGCGCTTCCCGGGCGTGAGGGTAGGCATGGTTGGCGATGTGCTGGCGGGCGAGACTCAGCCAATCCTCGATCTTTCCTGCACTCCTTTTTTCCTCGATTTCGTGTTTCAGGCTGAGGGCGGCGGCGTGCGAGGCGTCGAGTTCGAGCGCTTCCTGCACCTTCTGCAAGGCCAGCGGGTATTCCTGCCCTTCCATGCGCGTCTTGGCGCTTTCCAGAAGCTGCTGAATGCGCTTCTGGCGCAAGGCCTGATCGACTTTGACCCGCAGCACCGTCATATCGTGGTCGATGTGGCCTTCCGCCTCGAGTTCCGCGAGAATCTCCGCGGCAAATTGATAGTCGGCCTGCTCGAAAGCTTTGCTGGCGCGCTCCAGACGCGGCCGGATTTTTGCGGGGTCAAAAATCTCGATCGGTTCGTTGCGCAGGGCGCGCTGCAAGGTGTCGCCAAAATCTCGCGCGCTCGAAAAACGATGGTAGGGCTGTTTCGCCATGGCTTTGTGGATCACCCGGGCGACGGTCGGGCTCACCATGGGGTTGAGGTCGGAGGCGGGGGGCGGAATCTGATGCAGAATCGCTTGCACGATGTCGCGTTCGGTCGAACCTTCGAAGGGGCGGCGCCGCGTCAGCGTCTCGAAGGCCACCACCCCCAGCGCGAAGATATCCGACAGCGCGGTCGCAGCCTTCATTTCAGCCTGTTCCGGAGCCATGTAAAGCAACGTGCCTTTGAGGCCGGTGCGCGAGTGGCTGTCCGCCGTATGAGCCATTCCAAAATCAATAATCTTTACCGAGTCATCTTCCAGAACGATAATATTCGACGGCTTCATATCGCGGTGGACGAGGCCCTTCTCGTGCGCCGCGTGGAGCCCCCGGCAAGTCTGGGAGATGATGTCGACGGTCCGCTCCACCGTGAGACGATGACTCGAGGACTTGATCAATTGCCCCAAAGACGCTCCCGGGAGCATGGGCATGATGAAAAAAGGCTTGAGGCCGCCTTCGAATTCGAACTCTCCGATGTCGATGATTTCGACGATGTTGGGATGATTGATGTGGGCCAGAACTTCGTACTCGCGGTGGAAAAGCTCGAGCGCCCCGGGATCGGAGATGTCCAGCAAGGTCTTGATGGCGACCTCGCGCCGCAAGACCGAATCAAAGGCCTTGTAGACGATTCCCATCCCACCCTTGCCCAGAACTTCCTTGATCTGATAGCGTCCTTTGAGAATCGCTGAAGTGTCCATTTGACGTTACCTTAACGAGCCTACATCGCCCTCGCGCTTCCAAACAGGCTTTGGATTACGCCCCACTCTGCGGGGCAGCATCAGTGCCCCGAGATTAGCTCAAATGGCCGCTGGAAGCAAGCTTGAGGCGAAACGGGCGCCCAAAATGCGCGGCTCGGCCGCCCGCCTTGCGGAAAAGCTCTGAAGGTGTGAAGAAATCCGGAAGTGTCATCCTGAGTCCATCGCTGTCATCCTGAGCCCTGCGCTTGTCATTCTGAGCGGAGCGAAGAATCTGGCTCTGCCGCTCAGGGTAAACTCCGCGAAGAGCCTGTCCTGAACGGAGTGAAGGAATCTCGCTCTGCCGATGGAACTGGCTGATGGCGAAGGAACTCAAAGCGAGATTCTTCGCTTCTCTCAGAATGACAGCGCGTGCATATTTCCGCCTTTCGCGATTTTTTCACAACTTCAGAGCCTTTCCGCAAGGCAGGGCGGCGGAGCCGCTGGGCAGACGATGACATCATAATGGCTCGGGAATACGATCTGAACCGTAGGCACTCGCGGGGGTGGCTGCTTCATCTTCCAAAGAACTTTTCCAGCTTCTCGACCTCCCGCTCCGCCAGATCCATGTATTTCTTCGCGGCTTGCGGATTCTTGGCATTGAGAGCATCCTGGGCTTTGCCCATATGCTGCTGCATATTGCTCGCGGATGCCGAGATGTCCTGACGGAGCGAGTAGCCGGCGCTTTCCTGCTGCTGCCGGAGATGGTCAACACTGTCTTTCACGGCGACGGCGCGGCCTTCGAGAGGCGTCATACGGTCTTCCAGTTCTTCGAGTTCCTTTGCGGCGGCAGCGTCTTCGGCGGCCGCTTGCGCGGACTGGCCAGTCTGATTGGCCGACTCTGCTAGCCCAGTTGGCGCCCCCGATACGGGTGGCGTCGTCGCGTTAGTCTGCTCACTTTCGGCCGTGCCTTGCGCGCTGGCAACTCGCCGCGGTTGTTTCGTAGAAGCCATCGGTGGGAGTGTTTGCTTGGCGGAGGCGCCGGGCGCCGGCGGCGTCACTTGAGTCTGGGAGGCCGACTCAGAAACGGGTTGTTGCGGCTGGTTCTCAGCGGGATTGGCCGGCTGGGTTATGGGAGAGGACGAAGTGGTTGACGTAGTTGCGGCCTGCTGCGTAATTTGTCCGGCTCCGCCCGCCTTGGTTTTAAACAGGCGCGGCAACTGAAGGGCTCCGAGGGCGATTACGACAATCGCCACTAGCGCACCCAAAGTCATGTATAGGCCTCGATAGCTCCTGGCGGCCGGAGGAGTGGGAGTCGCCTGAGCCTGGGCCTGAGGCATTGGCACGGCAGCCCCGTAGGGCGTGGTGGGAGGGGCCTGAAAGGCAGAGGGCTGGCCGAACGGAACGCCGACAACCGCGGTTGCAGAAGGCGCGGCACCCACGTCGGCCGCCTGGCCTGCAAAGCCCGGAGCAACTGGCTGGGCGGAAGCCACCGGCGAACTCGATACCGCGCCGCGCACACTCTGCAATGCGAATCGGAATGCTTCCGCCGACTGAAAGCGGTTTGCCGGGTCCTTCTCGAGGGCAGTCATGATGATGTCGTTCAGTGTCTTGGGCAATTCCGGCTGAATGTCGATAGGAGGCAGAGGAGCTTTTTGCAACTGGGCCACCATCAGGTCGTAATCGCTCTGGCCTTTAAAGGGGCGCGAGCCGGTCACCATTTCGTAGAGCGAGACCCCAAACGAATAGAGATCGGAGCGGTGGTCGAGCGCCAGGCCCTGAACCTGCTCGGGCGGCATGTAGTAAAGCGAACCCATGGTGGTGCCGGTCATGGTCAGCTTGCGGTCCGTCTTGGATTTCGCGATCCCGAAATCCATCAGCTTGACGACATTTTCGGGGGTCAGCATCATATTGGCAGGCTTGATATCACGATGGATGACGCCCTGCGCGTGCGCGTAGCCGAGCGCCGCAAGCACTTGGGAGGCATAGTCAATCGCGTCCTGGACCGGCAGTGGACCGCTTTTCAGTTTGTCGTCGAGCGTAGCGCCCTCGACGAACTCCATAATCATGAGAAGTTGGTTCTCGACGCGCAGAGCCGTGCGCAGACCCGCAATGTTGGGATGATTCAAGCTTGCCAATACTTTGATTTCGCGAATAAAGCGGTCAGCAAGGTCCGGCTCGTTGGCAAGGTCCGGCAGGAGAACCTTCATCGCGTCGAGCCGGTCAGAGATGAGATTCTTGACTTGGTAGACTCGCCCCATACCACCGGCGCCGAGCACCCCGATGATCTGATAATCGCCAACTGTGTCCCCGATTTGAAAACCCATGTTTGCCTCCGGGCTATTGAGAATGCTGCACCGCATCGCCCACTTTTGGCGTCTCAGCCCCCGCGAAAGTCCCCGTCGAGGAAGTATCGTCAACCTCTGTAATGGTCACATCGCCCAGCTTGGTGACAACGGTCTTCAGAACTTTCCCGGTCGCAGGATCCTTGATTTGGCGCCCCTGTCTGAAAATCCCGAGGTGATCGCCGACCTTCACGCCCGCCTTGCCTCCCACGTTCAGAATTAGAGTGTTTCCGGACACATCCGCCACCAGGCCCGAAATCTCGACCGCGTGGGTGGGAAGGCTAGATACCTTGTCGTCCAACTGCTTGGCCACTTCGGTCACGGCTTGTCCCACGGCTTCGCCGAGAATGGTGTTGCCGAAGTTTGAGCTCGACATATCCACCGCACCGCCCCCTCCCCCGCCGTTACTGCCGCCGCCACCGCCCAGCAAAAGGCCCGAGCGCTTGGACTCACCTTTGCCCTCTGCGGCAACCAGAATCTCACCCGTATCGGTGTTCACCATGCGGGCGCTGATCCCCACCACCGCCTTGGCCTGCTTCTTGCCGACTTCTCCAATCCCATACCGGCTCGTCAGGCCGCCCAGCGCCCCGCCTCCTACGCCCTTCGATTTATCGTCGCGACCGAATTGGGTAACGCTGCCCACGATAATCGCATCGACGCCGAGGATGCGGCCGAGCTTGGCCGCCGTATCCGGGTTGGCGCGATCGCTGTTCGAGAAGTTCTGTTCGGCGATGATTTTGTCCAGAGCTTTGCGCTCGATGACGGAGTAGACGCCGTCATTAACGAGCCGTGTGACCAGCAGGTCCGCGATGCCCTTGCCCACATCGGTGTCGGTGCCGAACACTGCGGCTACACTGCTACGCACCGTGGCGTAGTCAAAGTTCAGCACCGCCACGCGCTTCTTGCTCTGCGCCCAGCCGGCGGGTGCTATCATGGAGACCAAAACCAAAGTCCCAAAGAGCCTTTTCATTTTCGGCCCTCCTTACAAGGGTATTAAGGCATTTGGAGAAATGCACATCGATTCCCCGGACGCGCAGCCACAAGACTGGTTTCCCATTAAGCTTCTGGCGCCTGGAGTTTCACTCGCACTCCAATGGAGACGGAAGGGATTACGCGCGTCAAGCCCGGTCACTAACCCCGTCCGATTGCAAAATGGTAACACCTTTCGGAGTTGAGGACAAGGATGTTGGGGAAAGCCTGTCAACCAATCAGGACAGTCGGAAGGCCAAGGATGATTTTACCCCCGTGGGCCGTGGTGTCAAGCATGCGGGCGGCGGGCAATGAACCGACCAGGACAGTGAATGAGCCAAGAACGATAACATCAGGTGGACCTACACAGGTTGCCATATCGGTGACTCGAGCTTGAGGCAGGCTCCCGGTCAGGACGGTCGGGCAGCAGGGCGGAAGGATGGGACCGCCGACGTGCGGCACCAGTACGGTCAACATCGGGCAGACGTGCATGTCAGTGGTTCTGGCAGCAGGCATTCCCATGGTTTACCTCCTGATCTCCGCGCTAAGAATCGTAGCGCGGGCGTCTCGCCCGCGGTCGCGGGGCGTCCCGCTCCCGGGCGTGGGCAGATGCCCACGCGACGGCGGGCGAGACGCCCGCGCTACTTTATCCGGGCCATCAAGGCCATGCCTTTTTGCAGAAAGACGCGATACTTCTCAGCCGCCTTCTCCGGCTGGTTCTTGACGGCAGCAACGATCACAGCTCCGCCCACTAACTTGGGTGTGACGTGATTCGGGGGAGGGAGCGGCTCATGTTCCGGCGGCACGACGCTCCCTCCGCTGTAAAACGCTGCCAGAGCCAGCAAATCCGAGGGGCTCTCCGGCCCATCTTCAGAAACCGCAGCCTTTGCAGCCTGCCGGTTGCCTTCCTCGGGATTCGCGACCCAGCGTTCCGCTGCCACCTGCGTTTTCGAGATCTGCGCGGGGTCCTCCGTCCCCAGACTGTGACGCACGCAAAGGCAACCCCATCCCACGGCTTCCCGCTTTGGAAGAGAATAGGCGAGGAAGCGGGCGGCGTCCGGGAAAAGTTCTTTCGCAACTAACAACTCGAGAAACTGCCGGGAAGTATGCTCAGCCTTAAGCAATGCCTTGGCTGCGTCCCCCAGCTTGGCTTGCTCACAAAGATCTTTCAGGGTTACAAGAGTGCTTGCGCCCGGCGCAGTGCTGCCCATGGTACGAACTTCCTTCCCTTGCGATTCTTGCGGCTGCGGCCTACGGTCAGTGAGTCGAGCGACGCCGATTCGGTGTAGCTCCAAGACCCCGACGGCTGCCGACCTAAAGGTCGGCGCTACAAGTAACCGGAATCTGCGTCAGTTGATCATTACCAATCCACCCTTCAAGATGAGCAGACCGTCCCCTTTCACCTGGGTAATTGCCTGGCCTTCGATGGTGATCATAATGCCTTTAATGGTGACACCGGTCTGGTCAATGACGATGCTGTTTTGACCTACCTTGAGTGTGATGGACTGCATGGCCTCGGTAGTGCTGGCGCCCAAATCAAGCTTGGTGGATTGATTGCCCATGCTGATCTTCAGAGAGTCGTTGCCCATACTGATAGTGGCGTCGCGATTGCCCTGGCTGATCTTCAGCGTCTCGTTGCCGGTGTCGATGGCGGTGTCGCGGTTGCCCTTCTGGATGGTAATCTTCTCGTTTCCCTTTTGGACGACCTCGGTGCGATCGTTAGTAATAGTAATCGTCTGATTATTCAGCACCTTAAGATCATCATTGTTTTCCACGCGTACGGCCATATCTTTCTGGGCGCGCATGTAGAAAACTTCGGAACCCATCGTATCGTCGAAGGTCAGAACATTTGAGTCGTGCTCGCCCCCGCCTTTGGTGCTGCGGGAGCGGAAGCCGCTGATGTTCTGTTTATCGGGCAGGGGGCAGGGCGGCATTTGCTGCGCGTTGTAAACACAGCCCACGATAATCGGGTGGTCGGGATCGCCTTCCTCAAAATCAACCCAAACTTCCTGGCCGATGCGGGGAAGGAATATCGCTCCCCAGTTCTTTCCGGCCCAAATCTGGGAGACTCGGCACCAGGCTGTGCCTGTGCCATACCGATACTGGTCCCACGGAAACATGACCTGAATCCGGCCATATTCATCCGTGTTGATTTCGTCTCCGTCAGGGCCGATGACGACGGCTGACGCCAGGCTATGGACGTGAGGGCGCACGGTGACGCGAGCGGGGCGGAACGGAATTGACTCCGGAATGCATGTAAAACTATTCGAGTAAGACTCGGCTTTAGCGCCTCCCGAAGTGCGGAAGGCGTCTGTTTCGGCGTAGTGATGAATTTCAGTGAGGACGTAGTCCTTGTTCATGGCATCGGAAGGATGCGCCAGGAGAGTAAACTTGTAGCCGCTAATAAACATGCGGCAGGTGCTCGTTCCAGAAGCCAGAAGGTGCCCGGCCTCGATCTCCTGCATGCGGATCTTAGCGAGCCCCTGTCCCGCGTCCTGGGTCAAATGCTCTCCCGGGTAATCGAAGACCTGGTACTTCGTGTTGCCGCCGACGTCGTACATGGTGGGCTCGGTGGCCAATAAATTGGCAGAGGGTGTTTTGAAATTATAGTCCTGCTGGGCGTATTTTCCAGGGCGAAGTTCCTGCTCAAGTTGCCAGGATGTGATGAGGTCTTCGTGAGGCCCGCCCGAGACGGCGCCATAGAGAATCTCGCTGCGGCCGGGACATGTGTCGTGACTGGTTGGAGAATCCGCCAGCACGAGAGTGTGCCGGTGCTCCTCATGCTTGAAAAAATAGAAGATTCCATACTGTTCCATCAAGCGGGAGACAAAATTAAAACTCGACTCCCGATACTGCACGCAATAGTCCCGCGTCGGGTAGGAATTCTGGAGCTTATTCTCGAAGTCGTTGAAGCCCAGGTTACTGAACACTGACGTGATGATATCCGAGATGCTTTTGTTCACGAAACCCTGGCAATCCGCATCCCGGGTCAGCAGCCATAGCCAGGGCACCATTTCGGCGGTGTAGGCCGTAAACTGTTCTTCCGTGGCTTGCTGGGCAAAGCGGCTGATGATGCCGTTGATGTACCGATAAGAATCGTCGGGTTGTTTCAAAGAGATGGTAACGTTCTTGCCGATGATGTCCGAGAATGCGAGGGAGGAATTCTCAGAAAGGAGGTCGAGCTGGAACCTGAAAAGCCGCGAGATTCCCTCGCTGCCCCGGAAACTTCGTAACAGCAAGACATCCGTACCCAGCGGAGTGTCTATTTTGAACAACCCACCTTCTTGTGTGAATTCGGGCATGGGATGGCTCTCTCAGTAGTTGAAAATTGAGAGTCGAAAGTCAAAAGTAAGGCAGCTACACCGATCTGTCGATAACCGGCTCGCTGTAGGGGGACGGGTTGCTGTCCCCGCATTTCTGCTGATCCCGGCGAGGGTAGGGCAAGCCCTACCCCTACCCCGCTTATTAGCGCGGACCTCCGGACCAGAGGCCCGCGCCAGGAAGTTAGATCTCTCAACTTTCGACTTTTGACTTTCGACTAATTATACACAAACGCCCCATCCGGCCCCACGCTGACGTTCAGGGTGGTTATTTTCTCGCCTTCCGACATCTTTCCCAGCAACCGGCGTGAGATATCGGGGAGCAGGGTGTTGGTCAGAATATTGTCCACGTTGCGCGCCCCGCTCTCGACCTCGGTGCAGCGACTGGCCACCGTGTCCACCAGGATGGGGTCATAGGTAAGCTGGATGTTGTGGTTCTCCTGCATGCGCCGTTGGATCTTGCCCAGCTTCAGGACCACGATCTTTTTCAGCGATTCATCGCGGATCGGATAGTAGGGGATGATCACCATGCGGCCCAGAAATGCCGGCTTGAAGGTCTTATTCAACTCCGGCTTCAGCGCCTTTACCAGGGGCTCGGGACCCGGCATCGTTGCCGGATCGGCGCAGAGCTTCATCATCTTATCCGTTTGCGCGTTGGTGGTCAGGATAATGATGGTGTTTTTGAAGTCGATCTCGCGGCCCTCGCCATCTTCCATGTTGCCTTTGTCGAAAACCTGATAGAAGAGTTCGAGAACGTCGGGGTGCGCCTTCTCGACTTCATCCAGCAGAACCACGGAGTAGGGACGGCGCCGGACGGCTTCCGTCAGCACGCCTCCTTCGCCGTAACCGACGTATCCCGGTGGCGAACCTTTCAGGGTCGATACGGTGTGCGGTTCCTGAAACTCCGACATGTTAATGGTGATCAGGTTGTGTTCGCCGCCGTATAGGAGATCGGCGAGAGCCAGGGCAGTTTCCGTCTTGCCCACGCCGCTTGGCCCGATCAGCATGAACACTCCGATCGGCCGGTTGGGATCATCCAGACTGGCCCGCGACGTCTGAATGCGCTGGCCGATGATATCCAGGGCATGGGTCTGGCCGATCACGCGTCTCCCGAGATGATCGCTGAGCGTCAGAACGGTCGAAATCTCATCCTTCAGCATCTTGCCTACAGGAATGCCCGTCCACGCCGAAATCACCTCGCCTATGATCTGGGCGTCAACAGCCACACGCATCATAGGAGTTTCGCCCTGCAAGGCTGCCAGTTCCGCATCCAGCTTCACCAGTTCCGCTCGCATCCCTTCGATGTCGGGAGCTGGAGCAGGTGTGGCGGCAGCCGCAGTGGCCGTGGCAGCAGCACCGGCAGAAGCGGACGCAGCAGCCGCGGCAGCCTGAGCAGGCGCCTCGACCGCGGGTTTAGCCGCCGTCGCTCCGTGGCCGTCGCCGGTAACGACCGCTTCGAGCTGGGCGCGCAGATCTCTAATCTTCGAAACCAGTTCGTGCTCCTTCGTCCAGCGTTCGCTCAAGGTTTTCAGAGCGGCCTCGACCTCCGCTTTCTGTTTTGCGATCTGCTCGAGGCGTTCCCGATGATCCGCGCCGATCGCTCCCTCACGTTCCAGAATTCGCTGCTGAACTTCCAGATCGTCCAATTGGCGCGTGGCGTCCTCAATGGCGGGAGGCGTGGCGCTCTGGCCGAGCGCCAGGCGCGCGCAAGCGGTATCCAGCACGCTCACGGCTTTGTCGGGAAGCTGACGGCCAGCCAGATAGCGATGGGAAAACTTGACGGCGGACGTCAGGCCTTCGTCAAGGATGCGGACCTTATGGTGCTTCTCGAGCGCTGGAATGATGCCGCGCAGCATCACATTGCACTGCGTTTCGATCGGCTCTTCCACTTTGACCACCTGGAAACGCCGTGCCAGGGCAGGATCCTTCTCAAAGTACTTCTTGTATTCGGACCAGGTTGTAGCGGCAATCGTCCTCAATTCGCCCCGCGCTAATGCCGGCTTCAGCAGGTTTGCCGCATCGTTCTGGCCGGCCTGGCCACCCGCCCCAATCATCGTATGCGCTTCGTCGATGAAGAGAATGATGGGAATCGGTGAGGACTTGACCTCCTCGATAAGGCCTTTCAGCCGATTCTCAAACTCACCCTTGATGCCGGCGCCCGCCTGCAAAAGCGCCAGGTCGAGGGAGCGAACGGTGACATTGCGGAGCGGCGGTGGCACGTCGCCTTTCGCTACGCGGAGGGCAAATCCCTCCACCACTGCGGTCTTCCCTACCCCCGCCTCGCCGGTGAGAATGGGATTGTTCTGGCGGCGGCGCATCAGGATGTCGATGATCTGGCGAATCTCCATATCTC
>Ga0181538_10003172_pt1 | contig 16291 bp, 16 predicted proteins | sample PEATcosm2014_Bin_40_FD_119773 | JGI IMG/M metagenome (GOLD analysis project Ga0181538, IMG submission 119773) | Peatland microbial communities from MTU Mesocosm Facility, Houghton, MI, USA - PEATcosm2014_Bin23_30_metaG | ecosystem: Environmental > Terrestrial > Soil > Wetlands > Peat | place...
CCACCACATGCGGCTCCGGCGCGCGCATGCCGTCGGCCAGCAAACCGAGGACCTGCTCCGCGTTTTTCAGCGCCGAGAGCGCCCCCGCGCCGAAGCCTTCCCGCTCGGCGTCCAGTTGTTCGAGCAGATGGAGGCGCGAGCGGTTCTCGGCCTGCTGGCGCAGCCATTCGTCCATCTCCTGGGTGGCCCGGGCCAGTTCCTCTTCAAGGGCGCGCAGACGCTGCTGCCGTTCCTCCAGTGTGCCGCGATGCGCCTGCGCGTTAAGTTTCTCCGCTTCCACGCACGCGGAAAATTGTTGCAACCGCGCCGCCAGCCCCGTCCGCTCCTCTTCCAACTGGGCTTTCTCCGCCGAAAGCTTTTCCAGCCGCGCTGCGTTGCCCTCTTTTTGGAGGTCAAGCGAAACGATTTCGTTGCGCGCCCGGCTCAAGATTTGGGCGGCGGAAAAGGACTCCGCCTGGGCCTGGCGCAGGGCCTCCTGCGCGGCGCGCAACCGGGTTTCCACCGATTGCAGCGCCTCGCCCTTGGCCTGCATGGCCTGTTGATGCGACTGGACCGCGGCGGTGGAAGCGGCCAGCCTTTGGGCCGCCTGCTCCAACTCATCCTGCGCGATGAGCCGTCGTTCCTCCGCCTGCGCGATGTCGCTGCCGGCCCGCGCGTTTTGCGCCTGCCAGTCGCGCATCCGGTCCTCGTTGAACTGGATGCGGTGCTCGTGGCGTTCCATTTCCCCCTTGAGTTCCATTCCCTGCTGCTGCGTCTGGCTGATCTCCTGTTCCTTCTCCGAAAGCGCGTCCCGCCGCCGTCCGATTTCCGTCTCCCGCCTCATCACGTCCTCCGCGACCAATTCGGCGTCGGCGCGGGATTTTTCGGCCTGGGCCTGGCGGACCTGGATTTCGACCTGCAAGAGATCGAACTGGTGGCGGGCGAGTTGGGTGTCCAAGTGCTGCAATTCGAGCATGAGTTGTTTGTAGCGGCGGGCCTTGCCGGCCTGGCGCTGGAGGGAGCCGATTTGCCGTTTGACCTCGCGAATCAAATCGGCCACCCGCACCAAATTCTGCTCCGTCGCCTCCAGTTTGCGCAGCGCCTCTTTCTTTTGCGTCTTGAATTTCGTGATGCCCGCCGCCTCCTCAAATACCAGGCGCCGCTCCTCCGGTTTGCTGGACAATATCTGCGTGATGTTCCCCTGGGCCATGATGCTGTAACTGGCCCGCCCAACGCCCGTCCCCATGAACAACTGCTGAATGTCCTTGAGCCGGCACGGCGTTTTGTTCAGAAAATACTCGCTGGAGCCATCCCGGAAAATCCGCCGGGTCAGGGTGACTTCATTGTAAGCGATCTCCACGCCCGCCGCCGACAGGTGCTCGTCATCAATCCCGCCAATCGTGAGCGACACCTCCGCCATGCTCAACGATTTCCGCAAGTCGGTTCCGTTAAATATCACATCCGCCATTTCCCCGCCGCGCAGCGCCTTGGCCGATTGTTCGCCCAGCACCCACCGGATGGAGTCGGACACATTGGACTTGCCGCAGCCGTTGGGGCCGACGATGGCCGTGACGCCCGGCTGAAAATTCAACGAAGTCCTATCGGCAAACGACTTGAACCCCAAAACGGTCAAATTCTTTAAGTACATAAAATAAATTATGGCTTGCGCGAGTGAACCATATCCGCAACCAATGTAAAGAAAAAACCACCATATAAAGTGGTTCCCTTTTCAAAATATGCAAGTAATAGGCGGTCTTATTCACAGTTCCGAGGGCTGTTTCCGAACGAGCGTTCCCTCCCGAAGGAGATTGCGTATGGCTTCCGCAAGAAGCCGCTCGGCGGCTTCCGAACGGGTATTTCCAAAATAACCTGTCGCCACTACTTTGTTCAGGTCTTCCAACAGCGTTGGAGAAGTGGAAATGGTGACTTTCACCGTCGGTTGCGCATTGGGTGATCGTGGCATGGCCTATTATTGATTTATAATTGAGGTATATTTAGACCATAATTATAGAATTGCAAGCTTTTTCTTGCACAATTTCAGACCTGGCGGATAGTGTAACCGGCACGGCGCTGGCGCCGTCTAAACGCCTAACATTAGGATTATCATGCGACAAATTACCATAACTAATAAGAGTCTCACCGCCGCGGTTCGTCTCGCCGTGTTCGCGGTCGCGGGAGTGGCGGCCACGGCCCTGGCTGTTGACCTGGCCAAGCTGCCTTCGCCCTCCACGCAAAAAGGCGTCACTTACGCCAAAGACATTCAACCCATCCTCAAGGCCGCCTGCTTCGATTGCCACGGAGCGACGCGCCCCAAGCACAACCTGCGCCTGGACAGTCTGGAAGCCGCTCTGAAGGGGGGCCAGGACGGCGCGGTGATTGTCGCCGGCAAAAGCGAGAAGAGCGATCTGGTCATCAACATCTGTTGGGAGGCAGGCCCCGAGCACCCGATGCCGCCCAATCCCCCTGCCCGCAGTGGCGGCCCGGGCGCAACCAGTGCGCCGGGCGCGGCAAACCAACCCCCGGCCGGCCCCGTCCGCAAAGAATTGACGCCCGAACAAATCGGCCTGGTTCGCGCCTGGATTGATCAGGGCGCGAAATAGTGCCGTCAGAACTTATTGCGGATAGACGCTGTAGAAGCGGCCGGCCCAGTACACGTTCGTCTTTCCAAGTTCGCTGAAGTACCCCGTGCCGTTGGTGGCGGTCGGAGCGTTGGTGAGCAAGTTGGTCGAAATTGGAGTCCAAACCTGGGTGTGCAGATTGGTGCAGACTTGCACCACGGCGTTGAAATTGGTTGGTCCGGTAATAGTGAACCCAATCCAGTTGGTTTGCGTGGGAAACTTGAGGGCGTTGAGTTTTAGCGTCATGTTCCACGGCAGGGCAACTTGACCGTCCCACGGGTTGCTCCAGCCGGAGGCGTTCGTCATATAATAGACCGTCAGGCTGTCACCGGTGAATATGCTCCCATCGTTGACGGGGGCATTCCCCATGAAGTTGGCCTTGAGCAGGCTGGTGCAATTGTCGAAGGCAATATTCTGGATGTTGGTGACGCTGTTGGGAATTGTGATGTTGGTCACGACGAAGTTTTGGCCGAAGGCCTCACTCGCGATAGTGGTGACGGTGCTCGGGATCCTGTAAGTGCCGCCCAGACCGCATGGAAACTCAATGAGGGTGGTCAGGTTGCTGTTAAATACCACTCCGTTGGAGCTGGTAAAATACGGATTTCCCGCAGCCACATTGATCGCTGTCAGGTCGGCGCATCCATCGAACGCGTTTTCATTCGAGGCCCCGAGGCTGGCAAGTGTGCTGGGCAGCGTGACGGTGGTCAGGCTGCTGCAATTCTCGAACGCATACCCCCCGATGTTGGTCACGGCGGTCAGCGTGAGGGATGTCAGGGCGCTGTCGTTATAAAACGCCTGTAGTCCGATGTTGGCGCTGCCGGCAATCGAGGCGCTGGTCAGGCCGGTGCAGCCAGAGAACGCATACGATCCGATGTTGGTGACGCTGCTGGGAAGCGTGATGCCGGTCACGTAGGTGGCGCTCAAGAACGCATCGCTTGCGATGGCGTCAACGAAGTTGGAAACGGTCACCGCCCCGGCCCCGACATGGTTGGTGTACTTGTAGAGAGTGACGACACTGCCATTGGTCGTGTATTTGCAATAGACTTGGGCCTGCACGGCTGCCGGCGCGGCCAAAAAAATCGAAACTAGAAGGAGGGGCCATGTTTTTTGTATTTTCATATCTCAATGCGGTAGTGGTTTGGTTTGACTTCTCGAACCCGTGTTCTTGCAGCAGATCAGGTTAGCTTTCCGGGGTCCGTTCTGTTTGCGGACCGAAAATTTTGCAACGGCTATAAATGCCTTGTTGAATTGGCTGGCAGGCATATTAAATGGTGAATGGATTAAATGGAATAGGGCGGTTGCTTCGCCCAATGGCTCACCGCGGTTTGGCAATTCCACGCCTTGAATTGCGCAAGGCTCTCCCCTCCGGCAAAGCGTTCAATGAGGCCTTGATTTTTTGGAATGCTCACTTTGGTCATTTTTCATCAAGGCTAAGGCAAAGCCATCCCGCCGTCAACTTAAATCGAAAAAAAAGCCTCTTTGGGGGTAAGGTGTTTTCCCCAACCAATGCTCATGGGCCGGTGCCGGCGGGCAATGGCAGGGCGAGAAACGCAATACCCCGTGTCGCATTTTCCCGTGTCGCATTTTCCCGTTGACAAAACCCGCCTCTATGCTAATTTTAGATAGTGAGGATGGCTCTGACAAAAAGAGCGGCCGGGCTTGGGCCGCGCGAACCAAAAGCGGAAAACAGAACGCAGAAATGGGAACACTCGTATATGAGCCATTTTGTCTCATTTTGCTCTCCTCCACGCCTCTTGAAATGGGACAAAATGTCCCACCAGAATCCGGCAATTTCGCTGTTTTCGCTGTTCATTATGCAAAACTCACCATTCTCAGCCCCCTTAATCCAAGCCATGAAATTAAGGCTAATTAAGGCTAATTAAGGCTAATTAAGGTTAATTAAGGTTAATTGTCTCCCCTATGTTGAACGACAGCCCCCCTCCTTCCCCGGATCGCGCCGCCGCGCTCCTGCAACTCTTGCGCAAGCGCATCGTCATTATTGACGGCGCGATGGGGACGATGATCCAGAGCTGGCATTTGGATGAAGCGGGCGTTCGCGGACAGCGTTTCAAGGACTGGCCAAAAGATGTCAAAAACCTGAATGACCTCCTCAACCTGACCCAGCCCGCCATCGTCCAGTCCATTCACCGCCAATATCTCGAAGCGGGCGCGGACATCATCGAGACGAACACGTTCAATTCCCAGGCCATTTCGCTGGCGGACTATGAAATGGCGCCGCTGGCCCGCGAGCTGGCCAAAGCGGGGGCCTTGTGCGCGCGCCAGGCCGCCGATGATTGCATGGCCGCGCAACCGGGCCGGCTCTGCTTTGTCGCGGGGGCCATTGGGCCAACCACAAAAATGTCCTCCCTTTCCACCGATGCCAACGATCCCGCCGCAAGGGCCGTAACTTATGATGAACTGGTCCGCGCTTACGGCGAACAGGCGCGCGGCCTGCTCGACGGCGGCGCGGACATCCTGCTGGTCGAGACCATTTTCGACACCCTCAACGCCAAAGCCGCCTTTTTTGCCATCCTCGCCGTCCTGGAGGAGCGCGGCCTGGAACCGCTCCGCTACAACCCGGCCACCGGCCTGCCCGTTGGCGGCAACGGCCGCCCGGCGGTCCCCATTATGGCTTCCGTTACCTACATTCAGCGCGGCGCGGCAAAAGGCGCCGCCGGCGGCGTCACCGGGCAGACCGTCGAGGCGTTTTGGAATTCCATTTCGCATGTCCCGCTCCTGAGTGTCGGGATGAACTGCGCGCTCGGTCCCACGGAGATGAGGCCGTTGATCGAAGAGCTTTCCGGCCTGGCGCCCATTTACTTGAGCGCCTATCCCAACGCCGGCCTGCCCGATCCGCTCTCGCCGACCGGCTATCCCGAAACGCCCGAATCCCTCGCGCCCCAGTTGGCCGGCTGGGCCAAAGCCGGCTGGCTCAACATCGTCGGCGGCTGCTGCGGCACCACCCCGCCCCACATCAAGGCCATCGCACAAGCCGTCAAAGAATTCAAGCCGCGCGTGCCGCCCGAAATCAAACCGTATCTGCGCCTGAGCGGCACCGAGGCGCTGACCATCCGCCCGGAGACCAACTTCGTCAACATCGGCGAGCGCACCAACGTCACCGGCTCGCCCCGCTTTTCCAAACTCATCCTGGGCGGCAAATTCGAGGAGGCGCTGGCCGTGGCGCGGCAACAGGTGGAAAACGGGGCGCAAATCATTGACGTCAACCTTGACGAGGGAATGCTCGACGGCGTCCAGGCCATGACGCATTTCCTGAATCTCATCGGCTCCGAGCCGGATATTTGCCGCGTGCCGATTATGATTGACAGCTCGAAATGGGCCGTCCTCGAAGCCGGCTTGAAGTGCGCCCAGGGCAAGGCCGTCGTCAATTCCATCAGCCTCAAGGAAGGCGAAGCGAAGTTCCTTCAGCAGGCCCGCCTCGTCCGCCGCTACGGCGCGGCCGTGGTCGTGATGGCCTTCGATGAGCGCGGCCAGGCCGACACCCTCGAACGCCGCAAGGAAATTTGCGCCCGCGCCTTCCAGCTCCTGACCGGACAGGCCGGTTTTCCGCCGCAGGACATTATATTTGACCCGAATGTCCTCACCGTCGCCACCGGAATGGACGAGCACAACAATTACGCGGTGGATTTCATCGAAGCCGCCCGCTGGATCAAACAAAACCTGCCCGGCGCGAAAGTCAGCGGCGGCATCAGCAACGTTTCCTTTTCCTTCCGCGGCAACGACGCCGTGCGCGAAGCCATGCATACCGCCTTTTTGTTCCATGCCGTCAAGGCCGGGCTGGACATGGGCATCGTCAACGCCGGCATGCTCGGCATCTACGGGGAAATTCCACCCCCCCTCCTCGAACGGGTCGAGGATGTCCTCCTCAACCGCCGCCCCGACGCCACCGAGCGCCTCCTCAAATTCGCCGAATCCGTCAAGAAAAAGGAATCCGGCGAAACGGCGGAGGACCCATGGCGGCAGGGAACCGTCGAGGAGCGTCTCGCCCACGCCCTGGTCAAAGGCATCGTGGATTTCATCGAAACGGACACCGAGGAGGCGCGGCTGAAACTGGGCCGCCCGCTCGCCGTCATCGAAGGCCCGCTCATGGCCGGCATGGGCATTGTCGGCGAGCTTTTCGGCTCCGGCAAAATGTTCCTGCCCCAAGTCGTCAAGAGCGCGCGCGTGATGAAGAAAGCCGTCGCCTGGCTCCTGCCGTTCATGGAGGCGGAAAAGCAAACCGGCGGCGCTTCCCCTCAAGCGCGCGGAAAAATCCTCCTGGCCACCGTCAAAGGCGACGTGCATGACATCGGCAAAACCATTGTCGGCGTCGTCCTCGGCTGCAACAATTACGAAATCCTCGACCTCGGCGTCATGGTCCCTTGCGAAAGAATTCTCCAGACCGCCCGCGAGCAGAAGGCGGACCTCATCGGCCTCAGCGGCTTGATCACCCCTTCGCTGGACGAGATGGCGCATGTGGCCCGGGAGATGCAGCGGGAGGGCTTTGCCGTGCCCCTGTTGATCGGCGGCGCGACCACCAGCAAGGCCCACACCTCCGTCAAGATCGCCCCGCACTACGCGGAGCCGGTCGTCCATGTGCTCGACGCCTCGCGCGCGGCGGGCGTGGCCGGGCAACTGTTGAGCCGCGCGCTCAAGCCGCAATTCGCGCGCCAGAACCGCGAGGACCAGGAGAAAATCCGCCGCCAGCACGCCGCCCAGGCCGTCCCGCTTCTCCCCCTGGAAGAAGCCCGGCGGCGCGGCGCCAAAATCCAATGGAAAGCGGAGGACATGGCGCAGCCGGAATTCACTGGCGCGCGGGTTCTCGCGTCCGTTCCGCTGGAGGATTTGGTGCCGTGCATTGATTGGTCGCCCTTCTTCCACACTTGGGAACTGCGCGGACGCTACCCGGCCATTTTGGACCACCCGAAATACGGCGCGGAAGCCCGCGCGCTGTTCGACGACGGCCGGCGGCTGCTGGACCGGATCGTCCAAGAAAAGTTGTTGACAGCACGCGGCGTCTATGGATTTTTCCCCGCCAATTCCGCCGGCGACGACGTGGCCGTGTACGCCGGCGCATCGCGGGCGAATGTGCCCGCCACATTTCACTTTTTGCGCCAGCAAATCGAGAAGCCCGACGGCCAGCCCAATCTTTGCCTAGCCGATTTCATTGCTCCGCCCGCCGCCGGACCCGATTACCTCGGCGCTTTCGCCGTCACCGCCGGTCTCGGCGCGGACGAATTGGTGAAACGATTCAAGGCAGGACACGACGATTACAACGCCATCCTGGCCGAGGCGCTGGCCGACCGCCTGGCGGAGGCCTTTGCCGAGTTCCTTCACCGGCGCGCGCGGGCCGAATGGGGTTATGGCAAAAATGAAAACCTCACCGTCGAGGAATTAATCTCTGAACAATACCGCGGCATCCGCCCAGCCGCCGGCTATCCGGCCTGTCCCGACCACACGGAAAAGTGGACGCTCTGGAAATTGCTGGACGTGGAAAGGAACACGGGCATAAAGCTGACGGAAAGCGGCGCGATGTGGCCGGCCAGCAGCGTCAGCGGGCTTTACTTTGCCCATCCGCAGGCCAAGTATTTCGCGGTGGGCAAACTGGGCCGCGACCAGGTGCTGGACTACCATCGGCGCAAAGGCATGGACCTGCGCGCCGTGGAAAAATGGCTCGGCCCGTGGTTGAATTACGAACCGGCCGCCGGATAATGATCGTATCTCATCGTGACAAACTTTTTCAAAAACCGCTGGGTGCGCCGCGGCGCTTTCCTGCTCTTCGCGTTGTTCTGGGGGTTCCTCATGCTGCGATGGCTTGAACATGATTTGGTTTTCCAGCCCTCGTCCGCAATGGCCGCCGAAGCGGGCGCCTTGGGGCGCGCGTCGGAGGATGTTTTTATTCCTGTTGACAAGAGCGGCAAGATTGAGGCCTGGTATTTTCCGGCCGGTCCGCCAAACGCGCCGCCGGCCGGGCGGGTGATCCTCGTCTGCCACGGCAACGCCGGCAACATCAGCCACCGCCTCGAACTCTGCCGTCTCCTGCTCGAAACCGGCGCCAGCGTGCTGGTCTTTGATTATCGCGGCTACGGCCGCAGTCCGGGCCGGCCCGGCGAGGAAAACACCTGTCGCGACGCCCAGGCGGCTTACAGTTGGCTCCGGCAAAAAGGCTTCGCCGCCGCCAACATCATCGTCTATGGCGAATCCCTCGGCGGCGGCGTGGCGGCCGAACTCGCGCTGCGGGAGCGGTTGGGGGGCCTCATCCTGCAAAGCGCCTTCACCAGCGTGCCGGACCTGGGCGCAAATTTATATCCCTGGCTCCCGGTTCGCCTCGTCTGCAAAATCCAATACGACACCCTCCACAAACTGCCACTGATGAAAACACCTGTGCTCATCATGCACAGCCGCCAGGACAACATCGTCCCTTTTGCGCATGGCGAAAAGAACTTCGCCGCCGCCCGCGAGCCAAAGGTCTTCCGCGAAATCCACGGCGGCCACAACGACGCGATTTTCACCGATCACGCGGGGATTCTCTCCGCTGTCAAACAGTTTCTTGGGACGCTCTAATTTTCTGATTCAAACCCAGCCATTGACTCGATTGATCGTCAGGATGATCTGTCTTCTGCGCTCGGCGCTGACTGCCCCGCGCCGATTCCCCAGATTGGCTTTTGGGATTGTGTAAAGCAGGTCACACTTGCAAAGGGTCGGCCAATCAAGGCCGTCGCTCTCATCGAGAATCACCTCGTTGGGTTCCGGTTGCCGGGTGGCCCTTCGCGAAGTGCAGACTATCACCGTCACCTCCGGTTTGTTGGCAACCCGGTCGGGGTGCGAGACAATGACCGCCGGATGCGGCTCCGGCCAGCCAGGAGCCTGCCAACTGAAGATCTCCCAGGCTTTCATTCCGCGCCCGGGGGTGGTGAGGGCAGGCTGGCGAGGTGATGTTCCAGCGCGTCGAATTCGCGGTTCGGTTGCTGGTAGCAGCGGCGGGACTCCGCTTTCGACAAAGGCTTCAAGTTCTTTAGAGGGTCGGGGGACAACTGATCGCGCAGTTTTGGCAAACCCAGCTTCATGCTCTGCCGCATCGTGTCCGCCATTGATAAACCCAAATCGTGCGACGCCTTCCGCACCTCACCGAGCAGATCGGGCGGGACGGCCAGTGGATAGGTATCGGTCTTCATGGATGAATCCTACATCATTCCGCCCCCCTGTCAATGCGCCTCTGGCTTTCCAACATTTTCCACTTTCCGCATTTCCTTTCGTGCCAAACGCGGCCGGGGGTGCTACGTTTGGTTCCATGAATCTGGATGAGACACAAAGAAAACAAGTGGCCGCCTGGATCGCGGAGGGACTGAAAATCGGCGATCTTCAAAAACGAATGGAAGCGCAATGGGGTTTGCGCCTGACCTATCTCGAGGTGCGGCTGCTGGTGGACGATCTCAAATTGACTCCCAAAGACCCGCCCGCGCCGCCGCCGCCGCATCAAACCGCCGCAAAGGCCGGGGAATCTCTCCCGCCGCCCGATCTGCCGGCCGGCAACGTCCGCCTCACGCTGGACCAAATCACCCGCGCCGGCGCGATGATCAGCGGCAAGGTCAAATTCAGCGATGGCAAAAGCGCCGACTGGTATCTCGACCAGATGGGCCGGCTGGGCATGGCCCCGGCGGAAAAAGGTTACAAACCCTCCGCCGCCGACCTGCAGGACTTTCAAGCCGCGCTGCAAAGCGAACTGGAGCGGATGGGTTGACGGCGTCATGATGCAGGTCGCGCCTGTGGCTCGAAATCGGCGCGCAGCACCGGCACTACGACCACTGAATCCAGGCGCGGCCAGAATTCAAGAGTCGCATCCGCCCGGCAAGTGGAGCGCTGGTTTTCAGGCGCTTCCGAATCAGCGCTTCCGAATCAACTTGTCTTTCACCCTGAATCTGGCAAAATAAACGCCAGATGGAATGTGGACAAGATCTGCAAACTGTGTTTTCTGCCAAAGGCTCTCCTTTGGCGGCGTTGGTTCGTCGTTCAGGCGGGCGGCATCGGAACGCGGCATCAGGTTTTCAAGTCCCGATGCGTTCCATCAACGCAAGCGCCTGATCCTCAAAGGCCGCACCCATAGCTCAATTGGATAGAGCATCTGACTACGGATCAGAAGGTTGATGGTTCAACTCCATCTGGGTGCACCACTTCCGCGGAAATATACACATCCTAACCAATTGCAAACAGGGTGTTTATGTAACAGACCTGAAGCAAAGCTGGAACCCTGCCGAACATAAAGCATTGACGAAAAGCTCAAATACCCGTATAATACCCGTCCATAAGACACGACGCATGAAAAAACTCATCAAGGTCTCCGGGGAGCGGATGCTTTACCAGCACACTGGCTCCAAAATGTTTTACATCCGGATTTGCACCGACGGCAGAGATACGTATCAATCGTTGGAGACCACGCGGAAGGCGATCGCCACTGACCTCCGAAACGCCTACGAACGGAAACAATCTGAAGCGAAACTTGGGGTCGAGCCGGCGAAAGAGAAGTTGCCTAGGTTGAAGATCACGGACGCGCTGTCAACATACGAAGAGGCCGAGTTCGCTTCGATCCGGCGCGGCAAGATGCGAAAGCCTGGCGAGAAGCACAGCCGTACCGAGGCAGATGCCGTCCCTCGCCTCGAGGAGTTTTTTGAAGGGAAATATGTCGATGAACTTGCCCCGGCCCTGTTGGATAAATACCACGCCTGGCGAAAGAAAAACGTCAAGGCGGGATCAAACGGAGCCCGGACTACCGACCTCGAACTGAATACCCTCTCGAAAGCGTTGGATTGGAACGTGCGGCAGGAAAAGCTGATCGCCAATCCTATTTCCAAACGGGACCGGTATTACAGCCCGAGCGAAGCCCGGAAAACCAAAGAGGTCGCGTGCAGTTCCACTGAGGAGGTGCATACCGTCGCTGGTCTGCTGTTTGAGGATAAGCGCAGCGAGGTGATTGGCTGGCAATTCCTTTGGGAGAATTTCTTTGGCATGAGGACTGGGGAAACCCTGGCCCTGCGCCGCGACGCAAAGGACACTGAACAGCCCGGCTTCATCCAAGGGGACTCCATGTATGTCCGACGCGCGGAGAAAAACGCGGACAACCCGTGCATTTATTTGCATCCAGACGGGCAAGTGCTGCTCGCAGCCATGGACGCTTGGTCAAAAAAACGGTACCCAGATACCCCTTGGTATTTTCCAGGGGGCCGCGGAAGCTCAGATCATGTCGGGGAGGGGGTCCTGACGCAGCGGCTGGAATTGATGTTCAAGGACGGACGGCTGACCAAGAAACTGACCTCGCACGGCGGCCGGGGGTTTTACGTTTTGGTAAACCGTAGCAATGGAGTCCATGACAGCCAAACCGCGGCAGAATTGAATCAGGTGGGAGGACTGGAGACGTTGCGGGAATCTTACGGGGTCATACCGCAACACTGGTTGCATGGAAAAGGTCCGAAGCTGAAGTGGCTGCCTGCGGAAAAGAAGGACTACGCCTGGGCAAAATTATTCACAAAGCTGGGCCTCAAGGTCGGGGACGAAGTACCGGCGCCGTCCGTCTGAACGGGCTTTTTTGTAGCGGATACGGTCTGGTGCCGGCTTATCCTGCCATTCCAGCGCCCGGCGCTCCACCCAGTCTCGACTATAGCCCAGGTAGCGGCCAGCATCGGCTGCGCCTAACCACCTGGCTATATCGAGTTTTTTCACGGTCACATTGTAGGTTTAATTATTTTCGGCGTATTTTCGGTCTTGATTGTAGAGGCCCTCTGCTCTTGGAACTTCTCTTGGACCGCCCCCTCGCTGGGTGGGCGGACCGATCTCATGCCGCTGCGCCATATTCCACGCACAAAAAACCGAATTCACCCGGCAGTCTGGGATTGGGTACCCCTGTGATCTCGAATTGGTCCCAAATATCCGGCGGAGCCCATTGGCTAATTTTGCTCACTTGATTTACTTGATCCTTGCGCGGTTAGATGGGGCAATCGGGAGTTGAATTTGTTTATCCATCTGGGGTGGTACACCTGCGTGAAACATGAACTTGGTGGCTGGTAATCCGCATCGTGAGTCCTTGCCACGCTTCCCCGCAGGTGCCGGGGTCCACATCCGCCGCCGTCTTCGTTAAATCGAGCGAAGTTTGGGGCGGCTGCCCTTGATTACGGTTCGCATGCCGCGGGATCGCCTCTACTCCTGCTGTTGTTCGCATGTGCGGGAATGGTCCCAGCATTCATAAGGGTGTCTCCAATTGGGGACATTGGCTGGTTCGCTCTTGGCTCGAATTGGGTGGCCGCCTGAAAAGTCTAGCGGAATACTGTGGACTTGCGCCACATGACCGAAGGCGCGCACTCGTTATACGGTAGGACATAAATAAAGGGACAAAAGGCTTGACCAAGCTCTTCCAAGCGGCGATTATGCGCGGGCATGAGAGCACGCCTATTGCACTTGCCTTTTCAGACGGGCCAGAAATTGCGACGGCTTAGAAGGGAAGCCGAAGCGGACGGGGTCCCATCGCGTCGCCCGGCGCCTCCACGCCGTCCTGCTCAATCACGACGGGTTGAGCAGCGGCGACATCGCCCATGTCTTGGACGCGCCCCGCTCCAAAGTGTCGCAATGGTTGAGCGATTACGAACAATTCGGCTGGGAGGCACTGCTGGAGGGACATCGCTCGGGACGTCCCGCTCAGTTGAGCGCCCGCCAACAGCAGCAACTGGAAGACATTATCGACAGCGGGCCGCAAGCCTATGGCTTCCTTTCCGGCGTGTGGAGCGCGCCGATGGTGACCCGCGTCCTGGAGGAGGAATTTGCCATTGGTTATACCGACCGACATGTGCGGCGCTTGCTCCACGCGTTGGGTTTTTCGGTGCAACGCCCCAAACGGGTGCTGGCGCGGGCCGACCCGGCAGTCCAGAACCGGTGGCGACGTTACACGTATCCCAGCCTTAAAAAAAAGCCGCGGCCCGACATGCCAAAATCGTCTTTGCCGACGAGGCCAGCTTCCGGCAGGACTCCACGCTCTACCGGACGTGGGCTCGCGTAGGGGAGCAACCGGTCGTCCCCGTCACCGGAGAGCGGCACTCGGTGAAGATTTTCGGGTGCGTAGAAATTCATGGCGGCGCCTTCCTCTATCAACCCGACCGGGTCTTCAACGGCCAAACCTATGTGGACTTCCTGGAGCGCAAACTGGCCCGGCGATTCTATCGGTCAGGAGAGCCCATGATTTACATTCAAGACAACGCCTCCTACCACAAGGAGGCGTTGGTATGGGAGTGGTTTGCGGCCAATCGCCGCTGGCTGGAAGTTCACCAGTTGCCGCCTTACTCGCCAGAACTCAACGCCGCCGAGCCGCTGTGGCATCACACGCGCGTGCATGGCACACACAACCGTTGCTTCAAGAACACGCAGGAAATCATGACTTCGTTGGATGGTGTCTTTCACTCCATCCAGCGACATCCCGATCAGATTCTCGGCTACTTGCGGCCTTTTCAGTGACCATATGTCCCTTTATTTCTGTCCGACCGTATAGCACCTCAAGCCGGGCTGTGCAGTTCCGGTGTGCCATCAAGGGCTGCCGATGCCCTCCTGGCGCCACCAGCGGTGGGAGCGGGCGTTGAAGATGTTTAGCACATCCGCGACGTCCTGCAGCGCGGCGAACAGGCGGCCATCTTCTCCGCGTTCAACGATCCGTCCGACATTCTTGGGCGGTATCTGACTGAGGCCGGGATTGACCATTACATCCTGGACGGTCGCACCTCGCAGGCGCGGCGCGGGATGCGGAGCGCCGGGTTCAATGCCGGCGAATTCCCGATCACCTTGGCCGGCTTGGACAGCATGGCCGAGGGCCACAACTGGGACAACATTAACAACATCATCCTGACTAGCTACACCTGGGCGGCAGACAAACAGGTCCAGGCCATCAACCGCGCGCATCGCATCACCAGCCGGCGCGACGTCAACCTCTACGTGATCCTATGCGATCAGAGCGCTGACCGTGTGCTGGAGGACAACATCAACGAGAAGACCAATTCAAGCGAGCTGGCGATAGACGGCAGGCTGCTGGGCGAAGCGAGCGAGGAGCGCAGCGTGGCCGAGCTGCTCCGCGAAGCCATGCGCGACTTCCGGGAAAAGCAGGATTGCCCCAACGAAGAAGTCCTGTGTAAGACTTGGCCGCAACTTTGCGAGCAACTGCGGGAAGCGGCGCGCGGCTGGCATGGACCCCAACCCAGACGGAGTCCGATTGAAATCGACCTTGCACACCACCGTCATCTTCCCGATGCCCTTGGCAAAACCGCAAACCGTCAATCTTCCAATCTGGCGCCGCATCAGGCTCGCTGCATAGCCGGATGGCTCAACTTCGGCCCGCTGGCGCAACCTATTTCATGAATCATTTTCGAGCGCGATTCGGGCCACACCCCGAGAGGACGGCAAGGACGGACAATCGCCGCACATTTCAGGGAGAAGTGGTAAAAGCGTCTCTATAAAATCTCGATAGATGCAGAAGCACTTCACCCGTCGGCGCGCGAGGGCGCTTTGTCCGAGCCTTCGTCGCTCACGGACCAACCGGCTCTTGATCGGGGATCGCTTCTTTGGAGCGGTCGGCAATGCGCGTTGAGCATCGAGGTCTCACGAACACTCAATTTTGGTTGTGCAAAGCTGACCGTTGACGGTGCAGAATGATCAAACCAATTTTGGTTCCGCCTAAACGCGAAAGGCTCTCGATAATTTCATCGTGCGTGTCTCCGATCACCCACGGCTCCGCAATGACCATAACCTCGCTTCCGTCCTTCCTTGCCTGAGCAATGAGGTCGATCAAGACAGCAAATTTCATTGCATAAGGGGCATTGCGGTTAGCCTTTGCATCACGAGCAAAGCCGATTATCCGTTTTGAGCCATTAAACGAAATTACTGCCTCTCCCTCCATTTGATTTACGTCGTTCTCTTTACTGTTCCATTGCGTTCCAAAATCCTTAATTGCGTACTTCTTTGCACCGTCATAAATGACGATTGGCAAGTTTCCGTCCCGCATTTGGACGTGTTGCAGTTGCAGTATGGCGTCGGCGATTGTCATGTGATTTGTTTACATCACAGCACATCTATGAGCAAGAACATTTTAAGGCGATCCTTGCTAACGCCACCAATTCACTTCTTGCAGGTCCGATTCAAGCCACTCATATACAATTCTGGAACAAGGGTCTCGCTGATATATTGTGCTTAAGCTCCCGCCATCTGAAAAAGCCCCTAGCCAATCTGCGCACTCTGGGCGAAGTGCTCTTGCCTGTCCGATCCGTCCTTCATTAAGTTGAACAGTTTCGCGAGCTTGTTGTTCAGAACCAAGTTCAAACGCAATTTCGTTTCGAGCGCCATGCCTCAAAGGTTCAAATCGACATGAAAACGGTTCGCGACCGGAACCATCATGTTCAGCATCTGGAATCAAAATGCCGTGAAGCCGCACTGGTAAAACTGCATAATGCCTCAGCCGGGGCGCGAACTTGGGCAAATAATTTCCAACGAGAGCTTCATAAGCTTGCAGTGCGGCACTATAGACTGCACGTGTTCGTTCAAGACTGCGTTGCGCACTAAAATACTCCGATATCCAGGACCCTGTAGGCTGAAGATCAACCTGGGGATATGGAGCCTCCAAGAACTGCGCGCCTGCGCGAAGAAGTCCTTCAATCCCCGTAGCGAAGGAAAACTTA
>Ga0181538_10003174_pt1 | contig 16285 bp, 9 predicted proteins | sample PEATcosm2014_Bin_40_FD_119773 | JGI IMG/M metagenome (GOLD analysis project Ga0181538, IMG submission 119773) | Peatland microbial communities from MTU Mesocosm Facility, Houghton, MI, USA - PEATcosm2014_Bin23_30_metaG | ecosystem: Environmental > Terrestrial > Soil > Wetlands > Peat | place...
GCCCTGTCGGCCCTCCGCAAGGGCGAGGCGCTGCTCGAAGCGACGCAGCGAGAGGGCGAGGAAATCGTGGACGGTTTCGTGGACCTGGCCAACGAGATCATAGGGTATGCGGGGACCAGCCTGGCGAGAGTCTGGGGCTCGGCGGAAGGGAAAAATGCAGAGGCTGCCGGAACGGTCCTGGCTGCCGCCCATCGCGTGCTGGCCACTCATGTGGAGGAGTTGGTGGAACTGCTCGCCAAGGCGCGGTCAGAGCTTGACCGAACGCTGCAACTGGCTCACGCGGATCTGCCCTCGCCCATGAATATTCCAGAGAGCCTGCCGCTGCCGGCGGGAGCACCGGTGACCGACACAGCGGCGCTGAGTCAAAGCCTGGTCTTGCAGCGGCCCGTCTTTGTCACCGCACTGGGAATGGCCGCTTTGCGCCGGCACACGCGGTCGCGGCTGGCTGCCCAGCTTGGCGAGAAAGCGCACGAGCTTCTCAATGCCTACCGCCCACAGGTCCGACAATGGTTCCGGCAGTCACTGGCCGAACTGCGGAATGGCTTTGCGGCCGGCGCTGGGTTCTGCCGGCTGCAATTGGAGCGACGGGAATCGGCGGCGGCGGCAGCCGACACCTCGAGCCTCGAGGCCGACTTGCGGCTTTTGAAGGAATGGGAACCCGTGGCGGCCGGAGCAGGACACGAGGTATGCGCTTGACCGACGGCGTTTATCCCGTGACCCTCCGACATGACGGCGCTGGCAAAGCGCCTTCGGCTGATCGCGTAACCTTTTGCAATTGCTGCACTTCCACTGACTCCACCTATCCAGCCTCTGCTGTGTTCCCCTTGCGCCGACGGTGTTGTTCCGGTAGCACCCTGGAGGAGCTCCGGCGAGGCTCCCATGTAGTACACTTGACCTCCTGCGGTTGAGGCACTTGTGGTGCAATCTTTGTATTTGTGGATTGACCATGAAGGTGTGTGACCTGCTTTGATCTCACCGTCCACCCAACAGTTGATAAGCGACGCCCTGGAGGCGCAAAGCAGGACTTTGTCCCAAGACCGGATGCCTCGGTCAATGCCCTCCTGCAGATAGTCGCCCGGCAGCAATTGATGGCTGTCGAGATAGCACTGGACGCCCCGGGCACATCACCCCCGGCGGCAAGATGCAACGCCTCGCAAACAAAGTGACAGGAACATCCTTTTCGGTGAAAGTGAAAGGGTCTTAGGAGAGCGAAACAGCCCGCGGGTCGCGACGGCGCCGCGTGTGCGCATCTGCGTGGGAACGGCCACATCTCACTTTCTTGCAGAGGGATTCCGCCTGTAGGCAGCAATTGTTATTTTGACGGATGGAGCGCCGACTTGTAGTCGGCTTAAGGTGGTCGCTGAGCAGAAAACGCCAGTGTTTGAAGGACATCCAAAGCCGACTACAAGTCGGCGCTCCGTCAAGATGAGAACGGCGGGCCTGTAGGCCACTGCACTGGTCTTCTGGGAGCAAGTCGCTGTAACCTTGACGTTCCGGCCTGCGTCTGTATTATCTGCAACCGAGGGTTGCCGGCGGGTGCGAGCCGTCCGGAGGGGCGGGCTCAGGGCAGAAAGCTGGCCCCGGCAAAGCCGACGGGCGGCGCGGAAGAGGGGGGAAAGGAGGCCAGGAACAAGCTAGAAACATCCTAGGAACATGCTTGGAGCATGCTTGGAACATGCCAGGGGCTAGGGTGTTGCTAGGGAGGCGCGAGCGGCCTGATAGAGACCCTGGGTTGTCGCTCCGAGGGGGGCAGCTCGGCGCAAGGGCCTTGGGAGGGGCATCGTGGCGGAGGGTGGGCCGGCGGAGCCACTGGCTGTGGGGGCAGTGGAGGCGACGGGTTGGCGAGCCCGGTGCCCGTTCTGGAGCCTGGCAGTCGCGGACGCGCCGTCGCGAAGGTGAATTTACTATTGCCTTTGGGCAAAGCCGCCTTATATTAATTGTGGCAATGGAGTTCTGCCTCCCGCGCCTGCGGGAAAGTGCCTACTGGCTAATGACTCCTACCGAACTGAAACTTATGTTAACGGTAGCGGGTTATGAAGATATTACTCATCTCCGATGTTCACGGCAACTGGCCCGGCCTGCAAGCGGTGTTGGCCGCTCAGCCGCAGGTTAATCAGATCCTGTGCCTCGGGGACCTTGTTAACTATGGCCCACAGCCCGCCGAGTGCGTTGCCTGGGCCATGCGGAGGCTTACCTCCGATTGGCTGGTGCAAGGCAATCATGACCGCGCCGTCGCGCTGGACGAGGGCTCTCGCTCCTCGGCAGCCTACCAGGCACTGGCAGTCGCTACCCAGGCGGCAAGCAAACAGGTCCTGACGGCAGAGATGAAGCAATTCCTGGCGGGGTTGCAGCCGCTGCAACGGTTCCAGCTTGATTCAGCGATTTGTGTGGCCTGCCACGCGGTCCCCTCGGACCCGCTGTACTTTTACCTTCCCGAGATAACCCCGGTCAGGCTGTGGGAATCAGAACTGAACAAGGTGAACTATCCGGACTTCCTATTTGTCGGCCACACGCATGTGCCGATGAAGACGCGTTTCCGTCGGACTCTGGTGGTCAACCCCGGCAGCGTGGGCCAGCCCAAAGACGGTGACCCGCGCGCCGCCTACGCCCTTTGGAATGACGGGGAGGTCACCCACCATCGGGTCGCTTATGACGTGGAGAAAACGGTCAGGGCCTACGACGGTCTGGGCCTTCAACCCCATATCATTCACATCCTGGCCGAAGTGTTGCGCACGGGCGGGCATTTGCCTTTGGATCAAAACCCCGAGGAGCTTTTCAGCACCTACTATCAAAAGCAACCTGACAAACTGGCGGCGATGTTCTACCTCCAGAAACTGCTCAACCGCCGCATCGGCGTTGATACCGATGAGCTTACAGAAGCTGAACGGCAGCAGTGGGTGCTGAACTACTGCCGCGCGATGATTCAGGAGGTCGCCGAACTTACCGACTGTGTGCCCTGGAAATGGTGGGCCAGCTACCAGAAGTTCGACAAACAGAATGCCCGCGTGGAGATAGTGGACCTGCTGCATTTTCTCATTTCGCTGGCCCAAGTGATGGAAATCACGCCGGAGGAACTCTTCGAAGCCTACACCAAAAAACACCGCGTCAATCTGGCCCGGCAGGAATCCGGCTACACGACGAAGGACGAGAGCGACAACAAACACATTTGAAGTATGGCGCAGGTTGACGGCATTCTTGACCGTGTCTCCCGCTTGGCCGACGAGTTGAAACTGGCCAATCTCCAGCCGCAAATTGCCGCCTGCCGGAGCCAGTTCCTTTCCCATAGCGGCATTGAAGTGGCCGTGTTCGGGCGGTTCAAGGCGGGCAAGAGTTCGTTTCTGAATCACCTGACCGGGCGCGCGGTGCTGCCGATTGGCGTGGTGCCCCTGACGGCGGTCATCACGCGACTGCGCTTTGGACGCTCGGAGCGGGCAGAGGTTCGATTCCTGGACGGACGGGCCATGGTGATCCCGGCCACCGACATCGGGCTTTACGTCGGCGAGAACGAGAACCCCGACAATCGGAAGCAGGTGGCGTCCGTGGAAGTGGAGTTGCCCGCGCTCGCGGCCTTGGCTCCGCTGCAATTTGTGGACACGCCGGGTTTGGGCAGCGCCTTCACGCATAACACCGAGGCTGCCATTAAGTGGTTGCCGAATGTAGGCGCCGCCCTGGTGGCGGTGAGTTCCGATGCGCCGCTGTCGGAACGCGACCTCGCCCTGCTCGAAGAGTTGCGCCGCCATACGCCGAAGATTGTGCTCCTGCTGACAAAGGCGGATTTGCTTACCGAACCGCAGCGCGCCGAAGTGCTCGCGTTCGTCCGCCAGCAACTCCGGCGCAAATGGGAAACCGAATTCCCGGTCTTTCTCTATTCGGTGCGGCCGGAAGAAAGCGGCTTAAAGGCCGAGCTTGAGCAGAACCTTCTTGCCCCGCTCATCCGCAACCGTGACGAAGCGGCCGAGCAGATTGCCCGTCACAAGTTGCACTCGTTGGTGGGGCAGACGCTCAATTATCTGCAAATCGCGCTAGCCGCCGCGACTCAGGCCGAGTCCTCGCGGCAGGCCTTGCGCGATAGACTGGGCGAGGAACGCCGCCAATTCGACCTGTTGCGGTCCGAGCTAAACATCCTCTCGCGCGAATGGTCGGCCAGCGCACTCGATTGGTCCCTCAGTCAACTTCAGCCGACGCAAACGGCGTTGCAGGCCAAGATTACCACGGAACTCCGCGAGCAATTCCCGCGCTGGAAGCTGCGCCTGCCGCCCTTGCTGGAAGCGTGGCGTGCATGGCTGGGCGCTTTTCTTCAGCGGGAGTTGAGTAAAGTCTCGCATTCGCAACAAGCCATGTTCCGCTCGCCGCTGCACCGCGCCCGCCAGCACCTCACGCGCACCCTCCGCGCCTTTCACGACCGACTGGCAGCCCATGTGAAGGCGGCGCTGGGCGTTTCGCTCACCGCGCGCGAATTCTCCCTCGAAGTGCGCGAGCCATCCGCTCCGCCGGTGGACGTGGCTTATGCCTTCGACGTGGCCCTTACCACGGTTGGCTGGCTCATTCCGCTCACGCTGTTTCGCCGGCCAATTGAACGGGTCCTGCTGCGCAAAGCGCGGTGGGAGGTGGAGAAAAACCTCTCCCGCCTGGCCGTGGACTGGCGTGGCCGCGTGGCAGCGGGCATCAACGAGTTGACCCGCCAGGCCGAACAACAGGCGCTCGACGAACTGGCCGCCCTGGAACAAACACTGGCCCGAACGAAGTCCGATGAACCGCGACTCCGCGAAGCTATCGGGGATTTGGAGGCGGCAGGCGCGGGGCTCATTGCGGGCAATGGACAGTCAAATAGTGGATTGTAGATGTTGCGTTAGATCAGGCTAGCGCGCATCCCGCAATCGAGCCAAAGCCGGGCTTGACGTTTTGGGTTTTGTAGGCACACTACACAGCCTGATTCCAAATCGGAGGTTGTAGTAGCAGCCCCGCAGATGCGGGGCGTCGTCGCGCGAGTTCGAATTTGCGGCTACATTATCCCGATTTGGGTAGACATTTTATATGCAGCACATACGCAATATCGCCATCATCGCTCACGTCGATCACGGCAAGACGACGCTCGTGGATTGCCTGCTCAAGCAGTCGGGCACGTTCCGCGCCAACCAAGCCATTTCCACCGAGGAACGCATCATGGACTCGATGGACTTGGAACGTGAGAAGGGCATCACCATCAAAGCCAAGAACGCCGCGTTCAAGTACAAGGATTACCACATCAATATCGTCGATACCCCCGGGCACGCGGATTTCGGCGGCGAGGTCGAGCGCATCATGAACATGATTGACGGGGTGCTGCTGGTGGTGGATGCCACGGACGGCCCCCAGGCGCAAACGCGCTTTGTGCTGCGCAAGGCGCTGGAAGCCGGAGCCAAGCCGATCATCGTGATCAACAAGATTGACCGCGAGAATTCCAATCCGCATCGGGTGCTGGACGAGGTGTGGGACTTGTTCGTCTCGCTTCACGCGACGGACGAGCAGATGGATTTCCCGGTGATCTACGCGAGCGCCAGGGATGGCTACGCCAAGACTGATATGAAGCACGTCAGCGGCACGATGGAGCCGCTTTTCGCTGCCATCATCAGCCACATTCCGCCGCCGCGGGCGCACGCGGGCGAGGGGTTCCGGCTGCTGGCTGCCAACCTGGATTACTCCGATTATCTGGGTCGAATTGCCTTCGGCAAGATCTACAGCGGCAAGGTGAAGGTGGGGGACACGTCCGTCTGCATCCACGGCGACGGGCGCAAGACTACGGCGAAGATTACCGCCATATTTCATTTCGAGGGCCTGAAGCGGATTGAGGTGCCCGAGGCGCACGCGGGCGACGTGGTCGGTCTGACGGGCTTCGAGGATGTGTTCATTGGCGAGACGATTACCGATTCGGAGGATCGCGCGCCGCTGCCGTTCGTGCCGATTGACCCGCCGACGATTCAAATGCAGTTCGCCGTCAACGACAGCCCTCTCGCCGGCATCGACGGACAGCTTGTGACGGCTCGCCACATTTGGGAGCGGCTGGTGAAGGAAGTCCGCACGAATGTCGCTCTGCGCATCGCGCAGACCGAGGCGCCGAACATATTCAACGTCAGTGGGCGCGGCGAGATGCAAATCGCCATTCTGGTCGAGCAGATGCGCCGGGAAGGCCACGAGGTGCTGGTGTCGCGTCCGGAGGTGATTTACCGCAAGGACGCCAAAGGCAACCTGCTGGAGCCGATCGAGCAGCTCTTCCTGGAAACACCCAAGGACGCCATGGGCGTGGTGCTGGAGAACCTTGCCAGCCGCAAAGGCGAGATTACCGCCATGAGCCACCACGGGGACCAGGTCAGCATCGAAGCGCTGATTCCGACGCGCGGGTTAATCGGCTTTGAGACCGACCTGGTAAACCAAACGCGCGGCCTGGGAGTCATGAGCCACCTCTTCCATGAGTATGGCCCTGACCGAGGTGAAATCGCTGCGCGCAAGAACGGCTCGCTCGTCAGCATGGAGACTGGGACGGCGATGTCCTACGCGCTGAACATGATCCAGGAACGCGGGCGCCTGATGATCGAACCGGGCGACGCGATCTACGCCGGCATGATCGTAGGGGAAAACGCGCGGGAGAACGATATCCCAGTCAATCCCTGCAAGGCGAAAAAGCTGACCAATATGCGGTCGGTGGGCGACGGCAAAGGCATTCAGCTCAATCCTCCGCTCAAGATGTCGTTGGAGCGCGCCCTCGAATACATTGGGCCGGACGAATACGTGGAGGCGACTCCTAAGAATCTGCGCCTGCGGAAGAAGATATTGAATGAGGTCCAGCGGAAGCGAGCGGCGCAAAGCCGCGCGGCAAAAGTGGTGGCCGAATAGACTCCTCGCTTCTGCTGCCGGGCTGGCAGCAGGCAGCGAACCCGCGGCGTGCGTCTAGCGGGTGACGCCCGTTCCCTCGCCGGCTGGGACGCTGGCCGGGGCGTGGCGGATCAGGTGGTAAATGTAGTCTTTGAGCTTGGCTCGCCGCATCTTGAGTTGCTCGATTTCCTGATCGGTGGCGAAATCGATTTCCTCCTCGATGCGATAGATCTCATCGTCGAGCCGGTGATACTCGTCGAAGATGTTGCGGAAGTGGTCGTCAGAGCCCTTGAGTCGCCGGATGGTCTCACGGTGTTCCGGAAACTCGCGCAGGATGGGGTGATGAAGGTCCATGGGGATGGTCTCCTGGTATTCAGCTTTCTCGCCGAGTGTGTGGGTGCGACATAACCGGGAAAGCATGGAGGGGAGCCGGCAATTGCTCCTCCTCGCATTGGTGCAGAAGCCCGGCCCGCCGGGCCGGTAAGTCTGCCGCTCCGCCGTTGGTATCGGCTCGCAGGCAACCGGTTAACTCAGACTTCAGCAATTCCATTCACGGTCCCGCCACGAGTGGCGGCTTGGCAACAATCTAAGCGAGGTTTGGTCGCAGTAAAGTCTTTCTTTCTGAATTTGTTGCGGTTGGTCTTCATCTTTCTGCCGCGCCCGCGTACTCAATGCCGACGAGGCAGACGTCATCCGCAAAGCCGTTGTCACCGGAAAAGCGCCGAATCTCGGCCAGGAGTTCGTCAAATAACTGCGGCGCCGCGAGTTGCGCGCGTCGTTGCACTCCGATAATCAGCATCGCCTGCGAATAAAGCTCATCGTTGCGGTCCTGGACTTCGTAAAGACCATCCGTAAAGAGCATTACGAGATCTTTGGGGCTGAGCTTCACCTCAGAGGTCCGGTAGGCCGCATCTTCAAAAAGCCCCAGCACCGGCTCGCTTTTGCCCGCCGCATTGGCCAGCGGTTCCACCTGGCGGGCGTCGCGGCGGATGAGCAGCGGCTTGGGGTGGCCGGCGTTAGCGTAGCGCATGGTGCCCGTCCTCCAGTCCGCTACGAGGTAGAACGCCGTCGTCAACATCGGGGTGCCGGTGTGCTTGAGAATGGCATGGAGGTCGGAGTTAAGCTTGCTCAGGAACTGTCCGGGGTTTGTAGCGATCGGTTTGAGCTCCTCCGCCAGGGCGCGGATCATCGCCGTGACCAGGGCCGAGCGGACGCCATGCCCGGCGACATCGCAGATGAAGACCCCGGCTTCATTCTCCGAGAGCGCAGAGACAGTAAAGAAATCGCCGCCGACGCTGCCCGCAGGCAGGTATCGATGTGTGAATTGAAAGGCGCTCTCGGAAAGAGGTGCCGAGGGCGGGAAGGCCGGAAACTGTTGTGGCAACATCGTGAGTTGGATCTCGCGCGCCATGCTCAGGTCGTCCTCCATCTGTGCGTTCCGGGCGCGCAGCTCCTTGCGGCTTTGGGCGAGAAGAGCGTTGACCCGGCGGATCCTCTCATCCGCCAGCCGCTGCTGCGTGATGTCCCAGAATATACCTTGCAGCCCAATGGTGGCGCCATCCGCCCCATAAAGCGGTGTTTTGACCACCTGCACGTAAAGCTTGTCACGGCCCGGCGGCTGATGCTCCTCGACCGTCTCGTAAGGTTTCCCGGTCTGCATCACCCGCAAGTCGTCGCGGTGGTATTTTTCCGCAAGTTCGCGCGGAAAGAAGTCGAAGTCCGTCTTGCCGACAATGTTCTCCAAAGGCCGGCCCAGGATCTTGCAGAACTGCTGATTGGCGAAGGTGAAGCGTCCCTGGAGGTCCTTGCGCAGAATGTTCTGAGGCAGCGTCTCGACGAGAGAATGGTAGAGGGCCTCGGAAGCATGCACCTTCTCCTCCGCCTGCCGGCGCTGCGTGATGTCCTCGACCGTGCCTTCGTAGTAAAGTAGTCGCCCCCGCGAGTCGCGAATGGCGCGGCAGTTCTCCGAAATCCAGATCACCGAGCCGTCCTTGCGATAGACCGGGGATTCGAAACGCGTTAGGGTGTCATGTTCCTGCATCAGCCGGACGAACTCATCGCGCCTGCCTTCCTCGACGTAGAGGCGCCCCTTAATATCGATCAGGCCCTGGATCAATTCTTCTGGGGATGAGTAGCCATAAATCCGCGCCAGGGCGGCATTCGCCATCAAATAGCGCCCCGCGGGTGTGGTTTGGAAAATGCCTTCCACCAGGTGGTCGAACACGCTGTGATACCTCTCTTCGGCCTCGAGCAGTGCCAGGTCCATGCGGTGCCTCTCGATGGCATAGCGGATTGAGCGTTCGATCCACGCGGGAGTGAGCTGGCTCTTGACCAGGTAGTCCTGCGCTCCCGTATGGACGGCTTCGAGGGCAACGATCTCATCGTCCGTGTCGCCCGCGACGATGATGGGAAGCTGCGGCGCCAGCGCTTTGATCAAGGGGATGTTGCCCAGCCCGGCGCCGTCCGACACGCAGATATCCAGCAACACCGCATCGAAAGTGGTCTCCTGTAACGCCGACAAGCCGGCGCTCAAGTCCGACGCCAGCCGCAATTCGGCCGAGAGATCCCGGGCTTGACCCAGCATTTCGCCCACGTAACGGGCGAACCCGGGGTCATGCTCAACGAGCAAAAGCTTCAATACCTCTTGCGGCATATAAGCTCATTCTGGCCCGACATAAACTCGGCGTTGCACACGTATGAGAATCGCAGCATTGGGCCGCCGTCGCAAGTCGCTTGGCCGTTCCCGTCTTAGAGCGATGTAGTGCTGAACCCAAACCCGCAGGCCGGATCGCGAACGCCGACGAGCGAGGCGGGCGACGCCCCACTCGCTCGATTGCGATCGGTTTCCCGGCCCTACTTGTTCTTCCGGTAAGCTCCCATTGCCGGGGCGTCGGGGTTCACTTCCGGGCCGAAGTAGCGCAGGCAGACGAGCGGCTCGGTCTCGCTGGTGTTTTGGAAGGTGACACCGGAATTGGCGCCGTCTGCGGTGCAGAAGTACTCGTCCTCAGTCAGCTCGGTGAAGCGGATGAGCTTCGGGCTGCTGAGGGGCTGGCCGTTGATTTTGCCCGTGCCCTGGACGCAAATGAGGCCATAAGCCCCCTTGTCTTTGATGGTGCAGCGGACGCCGGGGTCAACCGTCAGCTCCTTGGCCGTGAAGAGTTGTTCGCCGTTGATCTTGCCATAGACGATCCAGCGGTCCACGAAGCCTTCTTTGCTCGTGTCTGCCACGGGGACGGGTTCGAGGTAGTGGTTGTCCTTGAAGCTGGGGTCGAGGTTAGACTCCCAGTCTAGCTGGTCCACGATGAAGTCGAAGTCCTTGTGCTTGCTCTTGGGCATGTCTTTGACGAGGAGATCCCAGGGAACGTATCGGCCCTCTACCATGCTTTGGTACATGCCGAAGACATCGGAGCCCCATTGGGGTTCGTAGGTGCAGAAGGAGCCGGGAGCGTGGAGGATGCAGGGCCCGACCAGCCAGCCGGTGCCCGGCTTGAGACGATAGGCCTTGGAGAGGTCGAGAATGCCGTTGTCGCCTTTGTTCCAGTCCTCAATGCACTTGCGGACCTGGGCTTTGGTGGTGCCGGGTTCGAGGCCGAAGAAGGTATAGGGAAAGTTGTTGCCGACGTTGTTGTGCTGCGGCGGGAAGTAGTAGGACTCGGGCTTGCCTTCCTGGCCGACGAGCTTGGCCTGCTTGGCGCTTTGGTGCATATGCAGGGGGATTGGCCCCATGTTGTCGAAGAACTTCGAATAGACCGGCCACTTGCCATACTTCTTCCAGATGGCCTTGCCGACGATGGTGGCGCCGCAGTCGGCGACAGCCTGGCGCAGCGTAAATCGCTCCTTGCCCACCACGCAATAGCTGAGCCCCTCGTCGGGCACGCGGCCCTCGTTGGCGGCCTCGGTCGTCGAGGCGAACCACCGCTCGTCAATGCCGCCGCGGTTGGCGCCATAGGCGTAGGTATCGTCGGGGTGGAGCTTGATGCGCAAGCCGGGCTGGAGAAAGGAGCGGGGGACCCAGTTTGGCGCGAGCCGCAACAGGCCGCCGACCTCTTGCAGGGCCGCTTCGACGCGGGAGGTGACATTCTTCGTGACGGTTTTGAGGGAGGTGACGGTATTCATTGGCTAAGCGTTTAATGAGTTAAATAGGTCAAAGCAGACAAGTGAGTTAAATGACTACATCGCTACATCTGTGAATCAGCTTTCATCCGTTGCTGGCGCCCACGGTTGCACATTTGAACAAGGGTGGCAAGCCTTCGTTAAGCAAAGAGTCTTCGCCATCGGCCTTCAGCTCCGGTAGGCTCCGTGGCATGACTCGACCAATAGTTCTGCTTCTGCTCGGCGCTTGCCTGGGCACTTACGCGCAAAGCGCGGAGACAGCGCCGCTGCCGAAGATCCAGATTAGCGCTGACGGGCATGGGTTCGTGACCGCCAAGGGCAAGCCATTCGTGCCGTTTGGGCTGACTTACTACCGTCCGGGCACCGGCTGGGCGCCTCAGGTCTGGAAGAAGTTCGACGCTGAGGCTACACGCCGCGATTTCATCCGGATGAAGGAGCTGGGCGTCAACTGTGTGAGGGTCTTTATCAGCTACGGCTCGTTTTACCAGGAACCCGGGAAGCTGGAGCCGGAGGGGCTGGCGAAATTTGACCAGTTTCTCAAGCTGGCGGAAGAGCAGGGGATCTATGTCCATCCCACCGGCCCCGACCATTGGGAAGGGTCGCCGGAATGGGCGCAGGGCGATCGCATGGCGGACGAGCAAGCGCTGGCGGCGACGGAGACTTTCTGGCGCCTGTTTGCCGCGAAGTATAGCGGGCGCTCGGTGCTCTTTGCTTACGACCTGCGGAACGAGCCGGAAATGGGGTGGGACGGGCAGGCGATGCTCAAGCGGTGGAACAACTGGCTCAGCAGCAAGTATGGCACGCGGGAGAAACTGGCGCAGGCGTGGTCGCGCACGAACCTGACCCTCGATTTGGGCAGCGTCCCGGTACCCCAAGCGAACGACGCACCGGGCAGTCGTGAACTGCTCGATTACCAGTCCTTTCGTGAGAACCTGGCAGACGACTGGACGCGGCGCCAGGCGGCGGCGATTAAGTCCGCCGACCCGAAAGCGCTGGTCACGATAGGCCTCATCCAGTGGTCGGTGCCATCATTACTGCCGGGCATACGGCATTACGCTGGGTTTCGGCCTGCGCGCCAGGCGAAGTTCCTGGACTTTATGGAAATCCACTTCTACCCATTCGATCGCGGGGCCTACGAATATCGCAACGACGAAGAAGAGGCGCGGAACCTGGCGTACTTGCAGGGGGTCGTAGGCGAAGTCGCCAGGACCGGGAAGCCAGTGGTGGTGGCGGAGTTTGGGTGGTATGGCGGCGGGAAGCCGCGCTTTGATGAGGGGAAACATCCGTTTGCCTCAGAAGAACAGCAAGCCCGCTGGTGCCGGAAGCTGGTGGAGACGACCGCCGGCACTGCTGTCGGGTGGCTGAACTGGGGGCTTTACGATCAGCCGGAGGCGACCGACACAAGCGAGTTTAGTGGCCTGCTGACCGCGGACGGCAATCTCAAAGCCTGGGGCCGCGAATTCCAGAAGCTTGCGCGGCAGTATAGCGGCAAGCGAATTCCAAGCCGGAAGATAATCTCCACGCCGGCGCTGGATTGGGACGCCTGCCTGACGAGTGCTGGCGCGGGCAACAGCTTCCGAGAAAAGTATTATCAGGCACTCGAGAAAGAGCGCCGCCAGCGATAGCCGCAATCAACTCCTCTCGTCCCCTCGCGTCCGCAAGGTAGGTGTTAACCCCAGTAGCCCAGCCGGGGCGGCAGGACTAGTCTGCTGTTCACTAACAATTAACAGAAAGCACTATTATGATTGCAACAGTTGAACACACCACAGCATTAAAGGTCACACGCCTCATCAATGCGCCACGCGAACGAATCTTCGCGGCCTGGACCACTCCGGCAGACATATTGAAATGGTTTGGGCCGGAGACCTGCCAGGTGCTCTCAGCCAAGGTCAATCTCCGCCCGGGCGGAGATTATCACTACCGGGTCAAGTCAGAGCGCATGGGAGAGGTTAACCTTGATGGAGTCTTTCGCGAGGTTAAGCGGCCCAGCAAACTGGTTTATACCTGGAACTTCAGCGGCAATCCGAAGCTGGATTTCGGGGATTCGCAGGTGACCGTGGAGTTTCTGGACAAGCAGGGCGCGACGGAGATCCAAATCACTCACGAGCAATTGCCGAACGAGGAGGTGAAGGAGGACCACAACCGCGGCTGGAACGGCTGCCTGGACAATCTGGAGAAGCACTTGGGTGTCTGTTCGGAAGGGCAGGGCAAGCCAATGGCAGTCGGCGAGTTTTGCTGGAACGAACTGCTGACCAGCGATGAAGCCGGCGCCACCAAATTCTATTCCGCGGTATTCGGATGGCAGACGGCGGCGTTTCCCGGTGCGGACGTGAAATATACGATCTGGAAGCAACAAGGGAAGGGCCTCGGCGGCCTGATGAAACGGCCTATGGAAGCCATCCCGCCGCATTGGCTTAGCTACGTAACCGTCGCCGATGTGGATTCGACCGCCAGGAAGGTTGGCGAGGCCGGAGGGAAGGTAATGATGCCGCCATTCGATGTGCCGACAGTCGGACGCATTGCCGTGATTCAAGATCCCCAGGGCGCGGCTCTGGGCGTCATCCAACCGCTCAATAAGCCATCCAGTTGCAGCAGCAATCAAATTGTCTGGTGCGACATACCGGTGAAAGATATCGATCGAGCAATACGCTTTTACTCGGCGGTGCTCGGCGCGCCGATCACGAAGCAGCAGCACGAAGGCATGAGCTTTGCCACGCTGCCTCATGCGGAGGAGCACGGAGTCAGCGGATGTCTCACCACGGGCTGTGAAGGCAGCAAGAGCGAGCCGTCGCAGAACGGTCCATTGCTCTACTTCAATTGCCAGGGACGGCTTGATGAAGCCGTCGCGGCAGTCGAGCCGAACGCCGGCAAGGTCCTCCAGCCGAACCATCCGATCGGTCCCTACGGCTTCCGGGCCATCGTGCTCGACAGCGAAGGCAACCGCATCGCCCTGCATTCGATGTGACGAAGGGCTAGCACCCAATGTTCGCAGGCTGCCGCCGATTGCCGCAGCCTGCACATGAGAGCACGAGCGCCCTCGGCGCTATGCAGGCACGGGAGAGACACCATTCCTCCGCCGTCGCCCGATTCCCGCGCATACCCCAGTCACGTACCTGGCCTCAGGCGGCCTTGCCCTGCCTTTCGATGTTGGACGTTGGATGTTCGATGTTGGGTGTCCGGTGTTGATCATAAGTCTCCCCAATACTTCTGCCCTCCCGCGCCTCCCTCGGGGTGGTCTGGGGTTACCCTGGACATGTCCTTGTACCATAGATGTCGCATTAGCCGATTTCGCGCTCATCTTCTGCTTCTTTTCTTCATTCTTCCTGCTGCCTTCGCGTCAGTGTGGCTTCTCCCCGATGACCACATGTGCCCCAATTCCACGCATTTGCAGTTTGTCGGATAGATGTTGGATAGGTGTTGGATAGGTGTTGGATAGGTACTGGATAGGTGGTGGCTAGGTGGTGGCTAGGTGTACGCCAGATATACGCTAGGGAACCGCCGATGAACCGCCCTCACTATTCGGGCCATGCCGCTGCGAAATCGCCTTCTCGCTGACTGATTATGCCCTTGTAACCGCATTGGATGTTTGGTCTATGGTCCATGGTCCGATGAAACGGAGCAAAAGAACTAACGAGAGCGGTCAAGCGGTCGGCGGGATTGCGCTTCAGTCGATTCGTTGCCCAGTGGCCCGCCGCCGCTGAGTTCAGGTGTTATTGCCGCCTTCGCCGAATTTGTGTATTCTCTTGGGTGTCGGGTGGCGGTAATTGTGCGCGGCCGCAAGGTGCTCAGCGCTGCGCGCTTGAGTTGTGTCTAGCGCCCCCGTGCCGGGGATTCAGGGTTGCGTACGCCGCATTCAGCGCTTTAGTCCACCTCTCGGCAAGAGCCTTGGCCTGCTGGTCCATGCCTGCGAACAGATCCGGGTGGCACTCTTTCACCCGCTTCCGATAGGCCGTCTTGATCTCCACCACCGAGGCCGAAGGCGACAGGCCCAGAATCTCGTAAGCGCTGAGCGTTTCGGGGTCGTTCACCGGCACCGCCTGCGGAGTAGGCTCGGGCCTCGGCCGAGCCGGTTCCTGCTCCAGCATCCAGCGCAGGCGCAGCCGGAACGGGTCCATCAGCGTCACCCGCGCCGCATCCTCGCCAAGAAACAGCACCCCATCCAGCATGGACAACTGCTCCTTGAGACGCGGCCACGGTAGTTGTGGGCAGTGTTCCATCAGATCCTGCCAGGTTACAGCCGCGTTCTGTCCGGCCAGGTAAGCCAGCGCCCGAGCGCAGGCTGGCACATTCAACTCCCCCATCTGTCCGCAGCACCGCACCTGCCGCAACCCCTCGAGTATCAGGCGTGGGCCGACTGAGCAGATATCCTTGAGGATCCAATACCCCATTGGGTCCAGCCCTAGCTCACGCTCGTCCTGCCTGCCTTTCATGCTGCGAACATAGATCCCGGTCGTTAGCCCCAGCGCAACCAGCCCTAGCCAGGGAGCCGAATGGATGAAGGCGCCACAGACGATCGTCAGGACGGCATAAATCAGGAAGGCCGTCAGGAGGAACACGGCCACCCCGCTGCCCAAGGCGAGTACGGAGATCACGGCGGCCGAGGCCCGATCCGTGCCTCGCTTCTGCTCCAGCCAGCGGGCGATGGCCTCTGAGACTTCGTTCATCTCGTGGCAGGAACATAGCAACGGTCTTGACCGCCGCTCAAGAGCTTTTGCCTGTGCCTCTTGCGGGGTGTTTTTATTGAGCGTCGTTGCCCCCTGGCTCACATCCAACCTCGGGCTATACCGGCGCTGCGTGAGGCATTGGCCTCAGCCTGGTCAAATGGTTTGCTGGGCTTGACAACGGCTCTTGACTGTCCTATAGTCCTATGACAGTATTTGGCCGGGATGAATCAGATTGTGCCATGAAACTAGAATCCGCTCCCGTGATTGAAGTGGTTGATTTCGCCAAGAGCTACGGCGAATTCCAGGCTGTGCGCGAACTCAGCTTCACCGTGCGCCCCGGTGAGATCGTTGGCCTCGTCGGCGCCAACGGCGCAGGCAAGACGACCACCCTCCGTGCCATCACCGGCATCCTGCGGCCAACGCTCGGGATCATCCGGGTCGGCGGCTGTGACCTCGAGCACCAGGCTGTCGCCGCCAAGCAGCAATTCGCTTACATCCCCGACACCGTCCATCCCTATGACTTGCTGACCGTGACGGAGCACCTCCACTTCATTGCGCTGGCGTATCGTATCAAAGATGCGGAGTCCAAGTATGGTGCGCTCCTGGAGGAGCTGGGCCTGGCGGACAAGCGGGACCAAATCGCCTCCAGCCTCTCCCGC
>Ga0181538_10003179_pt1 | contig 16255 bp, 11 predicted proteins | sample PEATcosm2014_Bin_40_FD_119773 | JGI IMG/M metagenome (GOLD analysis project Ga0181538, IMG submission 119773) | Peatland microbial communities from MTU Mesocosm Facility, Houghton, MI, USA - PEATcosm2014_Bin23_30_metaG | ecosystem: Environmental > Terrestrial > Soil > Wetlands > Peat | place...
AACGTGAGGTCTCACCGCACGTCATTCGACATTCGACGGCCATGCACATGCTACAGGCCGGTGTCGATATCACGCTCATTGCACTTTGGCTCGGGCACGAAAACCCGGCAACTACACACATGTACGTGGAGGCCGATCTTACGATGAAAGAAAAAGCGCTGAACTCCGTCCAGCCCCCACACACAAAGCAGACGCGATATCAGCCAACCGACCGCGTCTTGCACTTCCTGGAGACGCTTTGATTATGGACAGTCGGCAAACTCGGTAGTATCTCTGCATACACCGGCCTGCCGCTCAAAATGCGGGCTGTTCATGTTTGGAGAGACAACGGGACTTGCCGACTGCACATAATCCGGGAGTGAACATAATTTCGAGTATCGAAATATTTCGATACTCGAAAGAATTGGTTGCACATCGGCAGCCCACATGTGGGACCGAAGGTTGCGGCGATTCTCTCGGTCGTGGAAAGCTGCCGTCGGCTGCAAGTCCCGGTGCGCGATTACTTTTCCACGATTCTCCCCGGGCTTGCCGATCTCCCGATCCGGTGCCTTCCAGACCTTACTCCCGCTGTGTGGGCCGCCCGGCATTCATAGACTCAAGCGACCGGGGATTAGCGTGTAGTGATTTTGGGACCAGAGACTATAGTTTCCTGTCTGCAGACGATACGGGCAGTGACTCCGATTGGGTTCGAGTACTTCGCTAGCACAGGAGTGAGCGCACTGGGGCACGACGTTTTCAGATTCCGGTCCCCACAAGTAGTAGATTTCCCAGAAGCCGACATCCGGCGAGCCTGGCTCTCCGCACTTCAACTTCTGCTTTGCCGGTCATCCGAGAAGTAGCTGCCGTCGTTTCCTTCCGTTCGACGGCAGGGATAGCTAGCAGCACCCGGAACAAAGAGAGAGCGCAGCAGCCGGGATCTAGCAACGTGATTTCTATCACAGACTTTAGTTGACCTCTTCTGCTAGATGTGCCTTCGGAGGTGAGTTATGGGCGGCGGGAATCAGTCTGCCGAAACCCTCCGAAGCTGGCGCGGATTGTACACAGCTGCCCTGTTTGAGACCGACGCTAGCAAGCTACCATTGCGCATCGAAGAAGCCCGGCGAGCACTGGTCTTTCGATCCCGAGAGCTTTTTGCAGCTTCTCCCATTTACGACGGCGAGACCGAGGCTATCGAGAATGACCTCTATGCTCTCCACGCATTGGAGAATTGTTTGAGATTGAACACAAAAGATCGCAGGCACGCTCCCCGAGCCTCTTAGAGTTCTGCCAAGCGGTGCCTGATGGAGAATAAGGGCATCCCGACGTACCGGCAGAGCTGGAACACATTATCAACCGGGCGCTGGAGAAAGATCGCAATCTGCGCTACCAGAGCGCAGCCGACATGCGTTCCGAGTTACAACGGCTGAGGCGAGATACAGAGACGGGACGAGCCATAGCTGCGAGTTCCGGCACGGTGGCGGTCGCACAGGAAAGCGGCTCTCAGGTTGCCGCCCAGCAGCCGTCGCCAGCATCCGGTTCTTCCCCTGCGCCTGCTCTATCTCCGTCATCGAGCGCCGTGAAAGCCACCGAGGTTCCTGTGGCGGGCAGGAAGCTCTGGAAGGTTCTGGTTCCCGCCGCCGTTGTAATTGTTGCCGCCGCAATCGCGGGAGGGTTCTACTTCCGATTTCGCCAGATTACGCACCACCTGACGGAGAAGGACACCATCGTTCTCGCCGATTTTGCCAACAGCACGGGCGATGCGGTGTTCGACGACACGCTCAAGCAGGCACTCAGCGTTGCTCTCAACCAGTCGCCGTTTCTCAACGTGCTCCCGGAGAACAAGGTCGCGGCAACCTTGCAGATGATGTCCCGTCCGGCGGGCACGAAACTTACGCCGGAGGTGGCCCGCGAGCTTTGCCAGCGGGCGAGCAGCAAGGCTTTCCTCGCCGGTTCGATTGCCAGTCTGGGCAGCCAATACGTGTTGGGGTTGAAAGCGGTGAATTGCCAGAGCGGAGACACGCTGGCCGAGGAACAGGTCACGGCAGCGTCCAAGGAGAAGGTGCTGGACGTGCTGGGCGAGGCTGCGTCCAAGTTGAGGGGCGAGCTGGGCGAGTCGCTGGCTACGGTGCAGAAGTTCGACGTACCGCTCGAACAGGCCACCACGTCTTCGCTCGAAGCTCTGAAAGCGTACAGCCTTGGACAAAAGGCGATTAACGAAAAAGGCCCCGCCGCCGCCCTGCCCTACCATCAACGTGCCATCGAGCGTGATCCGAATTTTGCCATGGGCTACAGCGCAGTGGGCACCGACTATTACAATCTGGGCGAGGTAGAGCGGGCCAGCGAGTACGACACCAAGGCATTCCAGTTGCGGGCACATGCCAGCGAACCGGAAAAGCTGGCGATTACCGCCTCCTACTATTCTTTTGTCACCGGAGAACTGGACAAAGCGGCCCAGATGTTTCAGGAGGAGATTGAGAGCTACCCAAGGGAAGATAAAGCGTACAACACACTGGGCTTAATGTACAGCGCACGGGGGCAGAATGAGAAGGCCGTGGAGATCACGCGGCAAGCCTTGCGCCTTGCACCGGATAACATACGTCCGTACGAGAACCTCGCCAACTACGCCCTCGCCTTGCAGCGTTTCGACGAAGCGCGACAGATCATCCGCGAGGCGCAGATGCGAAAACTGGATGATCTCTTGCTCCACAATGCTCTGTACGCAGTTGCCCTCCTCAGTGCGGATTCCGCCGCGATGGAGGAACAGCAACAGTGGTTTGCGGGCAGGCCCGAATACGAGAACGTTGGACTGGCGCTGGCATCCGACACCGAAGCGTACGGCGGTCATCTTGCCAAGGCACGAGAACTGACCAAGCGGGCTGTGGACTCCGCCATAAGGTCTGACAACAAGGAAAGTGGGGCAATTTGGCAGGCCATTGCCGCTCAGCGAGAGGCGGCTTATGGCAATCCTGCGGAAGCACGGCAGGCAGCGGCAGAAGCTTGCTCCCACGAGTCAGGGAGTTGAGAGCGAAGCCGCGCTCGCGTTTGCCATGGCGGGTGATGCGGCACGAGCCGATTCGTTAGCGCAAGGCCTGAATAAACGTTACCCACTCGACACGCAAATGCAGTCGCTCTGGCTGCCCGCGATTCAGGGGCAGTTGGCACTGGACAAGAAGAACGCGGCTTCCGCCCTGAATGCCCTGCAAGCTGCTTCTTCGATTGAGTTGGGGAGCATTCAGTTCGTCGCCAATATTTCTTGCCTCTATCCGACCTATGTGCGCGGAGAGGCATACTTGGCAGCCGGACAAGGCAGCACTGCCGCCGCCGAGTTCCAGAAAATTCTCGACCACAGCGGCATCGTATGGAACTGCTGGACGGGAGCGTTGGCGCATCTGGGAGTGGCTCGTGCGAATGCCTTGCAGTCGAAAACCTCGCAGGGCGCGGATGCGGATGCCGCCCGCGTGCGTGCGCTCACCGCCTACAAAGACTTCCTCACGCTCTGGAAAGACGCCGACCCCAACATCCCCATCCTGAAGGAAGCCAAAGCGGAGTACGCGAAGCTGCAATGAGTGCGCTCAAGCTGCCGGGGTGAAGGTTTTGTTAGGCGCTCTAAGCACAATCTTCCAGTTCGTACATGTCGTCCACCAGCAACCGCGAATTCGTGCCGTCATTCCCGCTGGAGTAGTCTCATGCGGATTTCTTGAATGCATCCTGGGACGTTTGCGCCCCGATTGCGAGCACGACTCGCCCGTTGACCATCCCAGTCTTGAGGCGCTGGAAAACGTCGTTGATCGATTCGAGCGGCTGCGTCTCGATGATTGCCTTCACCTTGCCTTCAGCGGCAAAGCTCAAAGCCTCTTCCAAATCGAGCCGCGTGCCTACAATCGAGCCCCGGATGGTATAGCCGTTCAGCACTAGATCGAAAATCGAGACCGGGAATTCTCCCGGAGGCAAACCGTTGAGCACACAGGTGCCGCCGCGCCGCAGCATGCCGATCGCCTGCTTGAAAGCCATCGTCGACACAGCCGTTACCAGAACACCGTGCGCCCCGCCAATTTGTTTCTGAATTTCGGTGGGCGGATCTTGTGTCTTGGCATCGATCGCAATCTCGGCTCCGAGCTTTCTTGCCAGTGCTGCCTTTTCCGGCCCCAGGTCCACGGCCGCCACATGCAGCCCCATTGCCTTGGCGTACTGGATCGCAACGTGGCCTAACCCGCCGCCCGCCCCTGAGATCACCAGCCACTCGCCCGGCCGCGTATTGGTTTCTTTGAGCCCCTTGTAGGTCGTGACGCCAGCACAGAGAATCGGTGCCGCATCCACAAACGACAACTTCTGCGGGATTCGCCCCACATAGTCGGCCTGTGCCAGTGCATACTGCGCAAAGGTGCCATTCACCGAATAGCCTGAGTTTTTCTGTTCCAGACACAGGGTTTCCCAGCCTGAGAGGCAAAAGTCACAATGACCGCACGCGCTATGCAACCACGCAATACCGACCCGATCACCTTCCTTCAAGTGTGTAACACCTGGGCCGAGCGCGACAACGATCCCCGCTCCCTCATGTCCGGGCGTTATGGGAAGACCTGGCTTCACCGGCCAATCGCCGTCAGCCGCGTGCAGGTCAGTGTGGCAGACCCCGCTCGCGATAATTTCCACCAAGGCTTGCCCCGGCCCAGGCGTAGGCACTGGAAGCTCTCGCATCACGAGAGGCTCGCGGAAGCTTTCAACGACTGCTGCTCTCATAGTTTTCGGAATTGGCATATTCATCCTCCTTAGACCTCTTATCGTTCCTACCGTCAACTGCCGGCCTTTACTCTGTCCCTAGGACCTCTGATGCGGATCGAAGATCGTCAGATCGACATCCGGCAAGATCGCTCCGTGCTTGAGATAATTCAGGTGCATGTCGGTTGAACCATGGGAGGCGACAATTGGGCTGCTTTCAGCCGCCGCCAATTGTTCAGTTGCTCGGATGCGCGCATTGCGAACGTCTCCAATTGAGGAGTTAAGAAGCAGCGCGCAATCGTGTTCTGAATAGCCTTCCAGAACAATGAGGACGAAGACGAAACGCTCGAACTCTTCCAGCGCCAAGACAGTGCTGAGTGCAACATCGCGATCTGGAATGTTCCGCAGGCCGTTGATGTTTACAGCGCGGCCGAACAAGGATGAGTCAGTGTGCTGGCGCGGGCGTGGCTGTAACGCACGTAGCGCGCTTTGGATAATGGCGCGCTTCGCCCAAGTGCGGGCCCACTCTTTGAAGACTCGGTTCGTGTTAACAGAACCTTCGACGCCGGCGACAAAGCATTGCTCTGCCTTCTCGTGATCGCCGGTCAGCAGAAACGAGAGCCGGTACAGCGCATCCATGTCATCGGAAAATACCTGGCGAAGATCTTCCGCACTGGCGTGTTGGCTTTCTTCGCTGTCCGTGACCCGCTTTTCCTTGTGGATCGTCATGTCTCCGTCTCCTGAAATTGCTTCCGTGCTCTGCGGGCCAGCTGCCCAAGAAGAATGGCGCTCCACGGACATGGCCTAGGCTGATTTCTTTGTCTGTGGGCAAAACTCGATGATTTTTCCGAGTTGCGACTGAGCCACCGTCCGCAACGGTTTCCGAAAGTTCTTCGGTATGTAAAACTCAATCACTTTTGCCATGACAATCTCCTAGATCCTAGTGAATCTCGATGCGCGCGGCTGCGCCAGATCGTTCGCTCCCCTTTGTCGGTCGCAATCAGTATGGGACGCAACATTCATTGCAGCCATGATTAGGACTTCCTGTAGCGTGAAACCGCGAGTTGTGATCTTCCACCACATAAAGCGCCTCCAAAGAGGAAATCGAGAGCGGCTAACAGGCTATCCATGACTATCTTTTCCTAGGCCTAGCTCGTTAATGCACTCCCGTATGCGTTCTGTAGTGTTGGCTCTAGGGAGCACACACCACCTGTGCAGATCGTCTGCCAATCGGGCATGAGCATAAGTTGTTGGGTTCGTTCGCATTCCCCCGATTTTGACCGGCGCTGTCGTGACCTTTCGAGGGCAACTGCCTCAATGTGGGCACAGTTCCGTAAGCAGTTAGGCGGGGACGCCTTTCAAAGGACAGAGCTTAGGCTTGACCAGGCTTTGGTACCACCAATGCACTTCTCGAACACCGGACACAGCACTTCTTCAATCTGTTCAACCACCCGTCATTCCAAAACCCGCAGAACTTTGGTTACGCCGATGTTGAGCAGCTCAGCCACGATGGCGAAATCACCCAAACCGTGGGCACCCCGCGGGTGATTCAGTTTTCGCTGAAGTACATGTTCTGAACGAGAATTTTCTTGCCTGCCGATCCGTGTGGTTCGGATCGGCAGCAGGTTGGCGGAGGCGGGATTTCACTCCTGCCTCTTTTTCCTTATCTTGCAGCGCCGCCATCCCGCCCAATGGCACTTACTTTAGAGTTGGCGCCTCACCCTGTTGCTCCGAAACCGGAGCGGCAAAGCGCCGCGAAGCGGCGTCGCGAATCATAGCCCGTGAATTGTGGCTAAAATCATTGGCGAAGGTCCTCTGAAAAGGAGTATTGCCGTTAGAATTAGAATTGCTCCCCCCGGAGGGTCAACGAGCCAGGAACGCAGCCGAAATATGGAACTTGGAATTGGTGGTGGTGCAAATGAACCGGTCAGGCATCGACGCGAATGAGTCCGTGGCCCATCGATCATCAGGGGCGTTGTCCCTGAATTATCTCCAACGCTACGGTCTTGCGGTTGTTTCCATCGGTGTCGCACTCGGGATTTCGCTACTCCTTCAGCATTTCGGCTTTCGCGTCCCTTCCGCGCTTTTGCTGTTGTTTGCGGTGGCCATAAGTTCCTGGTATGCAGGAGCGGGACCTGCGGTGTTGGCGGCGATCCTGTCCACGATCAGCTTCTACTGGTACTTCGTGGAGCCGGTCCGCACCATCTACATCAACCGGTCCGAGATTCCATATTTCGTCATTTTTACAGCGTTCGCTGCGCTCCTGTCTCGGTTCGGCACGTTTCGGCAGCGCGCCGAGGCAGATCTTCGTCGGACTCACGACCAGCTTAAAGTCGAGCGTCCCAAACTAGGATCGCGCACCATCGCGCTGCTGTATTTCGCGTTCTCAAGTTGCTGGATCTTATTTACCGACCGCTTGGTGCATGGGCTCGGGTTATCCAATGCATACCTTCTGAAGGTTTCAGAGGCCAAGGGAATTCTATTCATTTCCTTGAGCACCCTCCTCATGTACGTGCTGGTGGAAAGGGCTTTGCGCCAGCGCCACTCCGTTGCAACCGCCTACTGGCAACTCGTGGAGACCGCTCAGGAAGGGGTCTGGTCGGTCGACGCTGAGGGCAAGACGGTATTCGCTAACGAAAACATGGCCGCTATCCTGGGCACATCGCCGGGGGAGATGATCGGCAAATCCATCCTGCCCTTTGTGCCGCAGGAGAAAAAAGACGAGTTACTGAATCACCTGCTCCAGCGGGAGCAAGGGCTCCAGGAACACTACGAATTCCCCTTCCTGCGGGCGGACGGGGCTCAAGTCTGGACGTTGCTGCGCGTATCACCGGTTCTAAGGGATGGACAGCACAGCGGCTGTCTGGCCCTGGTGAGCGACATCACCAAACGCAAGCATGCCGAGGAGGCGTTGCGTCGTTTGAATCGCGAACTGCGAGCGATCAGCAACTGCAACCAGGCCCTCCTGCGCGCCACCGATGAGCAAAGCTTGCTCGAAGAAATCTGCCGGATCGTCTGCGAGGAGGCGGGTTACCGCATGGCGTGGGTGTCCTACGCCGAACACGACGAGGCCAAGAGCGTGCGCCCGGTCGCATGGACCGGGGCCGAGGAGGGATATCTCGCATCCGCCGGCATAACCTGGGCCGACACGGACCATGGGCGCAGCCCCACCGGAACCGCCATCCGGAGCGGGAAAAGCTGCTGCATTCAGGATTTCGCAACGGATCCTCGACTCGCCCCCTGGCGGGAGGGCCTTTTGCAGCGCGGTTTTCGTTCCGGCATCGCCTTGCCCCTCAAGGACGAAAACGACAACGCATTCGCCAGCCTCACCATTCATTCCGCACAGCCCAACGCTTTTACATCGGAAGAGGTTCGGCTGCTTGAGGAACTGGCTGGGGACTTGGCGTTCGGCATCGTCACCCTGCGTTCCCGGGCCGCACGCAAACAGGCAGAGCAAGCTCTGCGGCAGAGTGAGGCGTACCTGGCGGAAGCGCAAAGGCTGAGCCACACAGGTAGCTGGGCTTTGGACGTGACCAGCGGCAACTATGTCTACTCTTCGGAGGAATACCTCCGAATTTGTGGATTTGATCCGCAACAGGGATTACCCGCGAAGGACCAACCGCTGCAGCAAATCCACCGGGATGATTTTGACAGGTTCTGGCAGGACTTCCAGAAGCTCATCGATGAGAAAGTAGATTCCGAAGGCGAATACAGAATCGTGCTACCGGATGGAACGGTCAAATATGTCCATGCCATACGCCATCCCGTTTTGAATGCCAATGGAGAGCTTGTTGAGATTGTGGGCACAACGGTCGATATTACGGAGCGCAAGCGGGCCGAGGAAGAGGTGCGCAATACCGCCGCGCAGTGGCAGGCTACCTTTGACGCGGTGCAGGATTTGGTCTTGCTGCTCGACAAGGATTTCCGTGTCTTGCGAGCCAACCATGCAGCGGCGGAGTTTCTGGGGCTGCCGGTTGACAAAATCGTCGGGGGACACTGCTACGATCTGACCCACGGGACGTCCACGCCCCCTGCGGAATGCCCTCTCGCCAAAATGCGCCAATCTCGGAGGCATGAAGAAGCGGAGATCCTGGCTAGAAAGGGAGGTCCCTGGTTGTCGGTTTCCGTTGACCCCCTATTTGACCCGAGCGGTGAACTTACACAGGTCGTTCATGTGGCTCGGGACATCACGGAACGCAAGCGCGCCGAAGAAGCTCTGCGCCGCAGCGAAGCTTACCTGGCGGAATCGCAGAGACTGACCCAAACGGGCAGTTTTACCTATACACCTGGAGGAGCTGTTCTCTACTGCTCTGAGGAAACCCTCCGAATCTGGGGCTTTGATCAGCAGCAAGCGATACCGAGTCACGAAATGGTCAGGCAACGCATCCATCCAGACGATCGCGGCAGAGTGCGCGAACGCGCCGAGAAGGCAGTGGGGACGAAAACGGGCTGGTCTGACGAGTTCAGAATGGTGCTACCCGACGGAGCGGTCAAACACATTCATGCCATCCACCATCCGGTTTTCAGTGCGAGCGGAGAGCTGGTTGAAGTGGTGGGAACCCACGTCGACGTGACGGAACGCAAGCATGCCGAGGAAGCTTTGCGCCGAGCCGAAGGTTATCTCGTTGAGGCGCAGAGGCTAACCCACACCGGCGCTTGGGCCACCGACGCCGAGCCCAAGCCCTTGTACTGGTCCGAGGAATTATTCCGGCTTTATGGATTAGATTCGCAACAAGGATTCCCGACGCACGAGCAGGCGGTGCAGCGCGTACATCCGGAAGACCGGGACAGGTACGTGCAAGCGTTCCATAGGGTCATCCATCAGAAGGTGGACTCCGACGTGGAGTTCAGAACCGTGTTGCCCGATGGAACCATCAGGTACCTCTATGGCCTAGGCCATCCCATTTTAAGTACGAATGGAGATGTAGTTGAAGTGGTTGGCACGACCGTCGATATCACTGAACGGAAATGCGCCGAAGAAGAGCGCACGAGACTTCGCCAGCTCGAAGCGGACCTCGCGCACATCGACCGGGTAAGCATACTGGGGGAACTGGCCGCCTCGATCGCGCATGAAGTCAACCAGCCACTCTCGGGCATTGTGAGTAGCGGCAGCGCGTGTCTGCGCTGGCTGGCCAGAGATGTGCCTGATCTGGAGGAAGCACGGGAAGCCGCCCGCCGGATCGTCCGCGACGGGAAGCGAGCCGGTGAAATCATCGCCCGGATTCGCGCCCTGACAAAGAAGGCCGTAGCGTCTGGAGAAAAGCTGGACCTGAATGAAACCATCCGGGAAGTCCTCGGCCTCGTCAGCGACGAAGCCAAGCGAAGGAGCGTGATCATCGGAACCCAGTTTGGGGATGGCGTTTTTCCGGTTCGCGGCGATCGGGTACAGTTGCAGCAGGTGTTGTTGAACCTGGTCATGAATGCTATCGAAGCGATGAGCACTGTAGGCGACCGGGCGCGAGAACTAGTGATCACCACCCGGAATATTGACTCGGACCAGGTGCAGGTAACGGTCGAAGACTCGGGGACAGGTATTGACCCTCAGATGATAGACAAAATCTTTGGCTCTTTCTACACCACCAAGCCAGGCGGCATGGGCATGGGACTTTCCATCAGCCGCTCCATTCTTCAGGCCCATGGAGGCCGGCTATGGGCTGCAGCCAAGGACGGCGCAGGAGCAATCTTTCACTTTACTCTGCCGAAGTACCACGAAGAAGAATCAAATGCAGGAGTCTGATGCCGTTATCGCGATAGTGGACGACGACCCCTCGGTTCGGGAGGGACTGAGTAGTCTGATTCGGTCTGCCGGCTTGCAGGTCGAAGCCTTCGCGTCGGCGCAGGAATTCCTGGCCCGCCCCGGCGCCGAGGCGCCGAGTTGTCTGGTGTTGGACTTGCAACTGCCGGGTTTGAGCGGGCTCGACCTGCAGAAACGCATGGCCGAGGTTGGGCTGGAGATCCCCATCGTTTTTCTTACCGGCCATGGCAATATCCCAGCCTCTGTGCAGGCAATGAAAGCGGGAGCGGTTGAGTTTCTGACCAAGCCGTTCGATGAACAAGATCTCTTACAGGCAATTCAGAAGGCCATAGAACGCGATCGGCGAACCCGCCCCTCGCTTCGAGTGCTGCTTGTCGATGACAGCCCCGAAGACGCCTTATTGGTCGTGCAGGAACTGGCTCACGGCCGGTTCCGAGTGTCCTGGGAACGGGTGGAAAACGAAGCCGCCTATCTTCAGCAACTACAGACAGTTCCCGATCTCATCCTTGCCGACTGCACCCTGCCTCAATTCAGTGCTGTGCGGGCCCTGCAACTGCTCCAGCGGACTGGCCTGAGCATTCCTTTCATCGTGATATCCGGCACCATTGGCGAAGATACGGCCGTGGCCATGATGAAGCAGGGCGCCACCGATTACGTGCTGAAAGATCGCTTGTCAGCCTTGGTGCCGGCTGTTACTCGCGCCCTTCAGCGACCTGGGAAGATTGCCTACATGTCCATGGAAATCGCTCTTGACGCGGCCATTCCGACCTACAGCGGTGGCCTGGGCATCCTTGCCGGAGATACCATCCGAGCGGCCGCCGACCTGCGCGTACCGATGGTCGCCGTGTCCCTGCTGCACCGCAGCGGCTACTTCATTCAGCGGCTGGACGCGAGCGGCTGGCAAACTGCAGAGCCTGCCCGGTGGGAGGTGGGGACGCACCTCCGGGAGATGGCGGCCCAAACTACCATCAGCATCGAGGGACGCACCGTGCATTTGCGCGCCTGGAGATATTCCGTTCGCGGCGTCAGCGGATATGTCGTTGCCGTGTACCTGCTCGACACCGATCTTCCGGAAAACAGCGAGTGGGATCGTGGCATCACCCGCGCCCTTTATGGGGGCGACTGGTACCTGCGCCTTTGTCAGGAAGTGGTGCTCGGCATCGGAGGCGTACAGATGCTCCGTGCCCTCGGTCACGACCAGCTCGAGCGCTTCCATATGAACGAAGGACACGCCAGCTTCCTGACCCTGGCACTCCTGCAGGAGGAGGCCAGAAAAGCCGGACGGACGCAAATCAACGTGACCGATATCGCAGCGGTACGGCAGAGATGCATCTTTACCACCCATACTCCGGTTCCTGCTGGCCACGACCAGTTCCCGCTTGAGGCTGTGGGCCGTGTGCTCGGCTGCCAAGGCAGTTTTTCTGACATGTTCTATCCGGATGTGGCGCCGCGAGTCATCGGGTCGCAGCAATACGGTCAGCCTAGCCAGTCGAAGGAAACGCCGCCCATCCTCAACATGACATACCTGGCCCTCAACATGAGCCGTTACATCAACGGTGTTGCCAAGAAACACGGGGAAGTTTCGCGGCTCATGTTCGCCGGCTATCAGATTGACGCGATTACCAACGGCGTTCACGTAGCCACCTGGACCTGTCAGCCGTTTCAAGCGCTCTACGACCGGTACATCGCGGACTGGCGGCAGGACAACTTCAGTTTGCGCTACGCCGAGAGCATTCCCAAAGACGAACTCTGGGCAGCGCACATGCAGGCGAAGACGGAATTGCTACGTTACGCCAGCGCACAAAGCCAGGTCGACCTCAACCCAGAAGTCTTCACCATTGCCTTTGCGCGGCGCATTACGGCCTATAAGCGCCCGGACCTTCTTTTTGCCGATGTCGAGCAACTCCGGAGAATTGGCAGGGACGTCGGCCGTCTTCAGGTCCTGTGCGCCGGCAAAGCCCATCCCTGCGACCACGACGGAAAATTACTGATCCAGCAGATCTTCAGGATGAAGGAGATTCTCAAGAACGATGTGGCCGTAGTCTTCCTAGCGGACTACGATCTGGACATTGCGAAACGCATGACCTCCGGCGTGGATCTCTGGCTCAATACGCCGCAACCTCCATTGGAAGCTTCCGGGACCAGCGGTATGAAGGCGGCTCTCAACGGTATTCCCAGCCTCAGCGTTTTGGACGGCTGGTGGATTGAGGGTCTCATTGAAGGGGTCACAGGTTGGTCTATTGGAGAGAGGAGCAGCGACGCGCCGGTTGTCGGCGACCGGACCCTTGATTCTCGCTCCCTTTACCAGAAGATGGAGCACGTTGTCCTTCCCATGTTTTATGGCAATCGAGACCACTTCATCGATATCATGCGGCACGCAATTGCACTCAACGGATCATTCTTCAATACCCAGAGAATGTTGCAGCAGTACGTTCTGCGAGCCTACTACTGATAAGGACGTTCTACGACGGAGAAGAAGCAAATGCCGCAGTCCCGGGAGTCTGACGCAACTATCGCGATTGTGGACGACGACCCCTCGGTTCGGGAGGGACTGAGTAGTCTGATTCGGTCTGCCGGCTTGCAGGTTGAAACCTTCGCGTCCGCCCAGGAATTCCTGGCCCGCCCCGGCGCCGAGGCGCCTAGTTGTCTGGTGTTGGACTTGCAAATGCCGGGTCTGAGCGGGCTCGACCTGCAGAAGCGTATGGCCGAGGTTGGGCTGGAGATCCCCATCGTTTTTCTTACCGGCCATGGCAATATCCCAGCCTCTGTGCAGGCAATGAAAGCGGGAGCGGTTGAGTTTCTGACCAAGCCGTTCGATGAACAGGATCTGTTGAAAGCAATCCAGGAGGCCCTCGAACGCGATCGGCAAACCCGCCAGTGGCACGCTGACATCCGGGAGTTGCAAAATCGGTATCAGTCGCTGACCGCGCGCGAGCAGGAAGTCATGCAGCAGGTGGTTTCCGGGCTCCTTAACAAGCAAGTTGCGGCCGAACTGAACATAACCGAGTACACGGTTAAGATTCATCGCGGGCGCGTCATGCGCAAAATGCATGCCGAGTCTCTGGCGGATCTGGTGAGGATGGCGGAGAACCTGGAGATCCCGCTCCCATAAGCGGTCTGCCCGAACTTGAAATCAACAACTTACGAGCTTGACTCGGTCGGAAGAGAGCTTCGGGCGAGCTCCCTGTAGATGTAGCACCAAGATGTAATAGATTTTCTCCCCTCCTCTACTATCCAATCAATGTGAGGCTCAAATGGAGCGCCTTGTTGCAGTCGTCGACGATGATATCTCCGTACGCGAATCGCTTGACAGCCTGATCCGGTCCGTCGGCATGGAGGTGAGAGTTTTCGCCTCTGCCGAGGAGTTCTTGACTGCGGCCCATCCTCGCAAGGCGGACTGTCTCGTATTAGACGTGCGCCTACCAGGGATGAGTGGCGTTGAACTCCATCGCCACCTCTTGGCCCGCAATCGCAAAGTGCCGGTTATCTTCATCACGGCGCATGCCTCCGACGACCGTGCGAGGCTAGAAGCTCGCTCGGATTGGACCGTTGCTTACTTGACCAAACCATTCGGTGAGGATGAATTGCTTGACGCCGTCCGCGCGGCGTTGAAATGGGAACCGAAGATTGATGCAAATTAAACCAAGGAGGGCCTATGAGTAATACAGGAGCTCTGGTTTACGTAGTGGATGACGATCCGTCCGCGCGCGAAGGGGTGGCAGGTCTGATTCGCTCCGCCGGACTGATGACGAAGACATTTGCGTCAGCTGAGGAGTTCCTGGCTGCCCCGCGACCTAAAATGCCAAGTTGTTTGGTGCTGGATGTGAGTCTCCCCGGGGTAAGCGGACTCGACCTGCAACAGGAGCTTGCCAAATCGGATCTTCAGATCCCCATCATATTCCTCACCGGCCACGGCGACATCCCAATGACAGTGCGCGCCCTCAAAGCAGGCGCATCGAATTTCTTGACAAAGCCTTTCGACGACGAAGAACTGTTGAATGCCATCCGGCAGTGTATTACGTCCGACGAAGAGGAACGGCTTTACCTCGAATCGGAGATACGGTCCGAGCACAACTTCGATGATATCGTCGGCAAAAGCGACGCGCTGCACAAAGTGCTGGAACAGATCGCCATTGTCGCACCGACCGATTCGACCGTGCTTCTGCATGGCGAGACCGGAACAGGCAAGGAACTGATCGCACGCGCCATTCATAATCTCAGCTCCCGGCGAGATCGCACGTTTGTGCGCATGAACTGTGCGGCCATTCCTTCGGGATTGCTGGAAAGCGAACTGTTTGGCCACGAGAAGGGGGCTTTCACCGGAGCCTTGATGCAAAGGCGAGGCAGATTTGAGCTGGCAGATCATGGCTCGCTTTTTCTGGATGAAATTGGTGACATCAGCCTCGAATTGCAACCCAAGTTGTTACGTGCCGTTCAGGAGCAGGAGTTTGAGCGTCTGGGGTGTGCCAAAACCATCCATGTCGATGTGCGGATCATCGCCGCGACCCACCGGGATCTTGCCGCAATGATTCGCGAAGGCAAATTCCGCGAGGACCTGTTTTATCGACTGAATGTGTTTCCGATTGAGATCCCGCCGCTTCGCGAGCGGCGGGGCGATGTTCCGCTGCTTGTTAACTATTTTGTGTCCAAGCTGTCACGACAAATGGGGAAGAAAATCAAATCGGTACCCGAGCATGCAATGGAAGTCTTGGCGAATGCATCATGGCCGGGCAATGTGCGCGAACTGGAAAACTTCATCGAGCGCGCCGTCATTCTTACGCAAGGGAACGAGTTGAATGTCCCGATTGCAGAGCTGAAGAACGGGATGCCCGCGCCTCGCACCACCTCCATATCTGCATTTCACGACGCAGAGCGGCACGCCATCATCGATGCGCTGAAAGCTGCTTCAGGCAGGATCGCCGGCGTCGATGGGGCGGCAGAACGCCTTGGCCTGAGACGTACGACACTGCAAAACAAGATGCGCCGGCTGAACGTCTCGCGGGCTGACTACTCGCAGTGACCTGACAAGGGCGACGGCTGTCAGGCTCTGCTCTCTGTGGTCGAGAAACTTCTTAGCCAGGGCCAGCACGGGCATGCAACCACGCACACGACTGGCCCGCGAGGAGCAGGGGCCGTGGCCGCGTGACGAGACGCTTCGAGAGGGACGGAAGAGGTGGTTAGTGGGTATCGTTATGGTCGCCAAGTGGAGCAATCCCTCATGTTCCGCGTCCTTTCGTTATCTTGAGGAAGGCAGACTCTTTCGGCTTGTAAACGACCCGGCTCTCCGGTCGTCCAAGGTTGCGGCAGCGGAGTATTTCTGGCTTTGCCCAAGCTGCTCGTCAACGATGACACTGCATATCAGCGAAGGCGGGAGCGTCATTCCAGTGGGGCTCCGAGAACCAGTTCACAATAGCGGTGATTTCATCTCGGCAAATCGGCACAGAGGGCTATTGCTCAGCGGCGTTAGCTTCTTGGCAGAAGGACAACGCAGACGGGCGAGATCCGTCGGCTGATGGAGAAGGCACAAGGCCAGATGACTGGGACGAGCACGATGATGTTGCGGCAGGGTCGAGTTGTCCGATGCCCAACGAGTTGGCGGCCCGCCTGAGAATTTGCTGATCAAGTGGTGAAGTCACGCTGGCTGCGGATTAATCTGTCAACCGTGTGTTTGCTCTGACACTTACTACGGAACGTGCTTATTAAGCTGCTGCCCGCGAGCACGCGATGATCTACCATACTGGTTCGCCTTGCCCCCTGCAGCCGAGGCAGACATCGCAGGACTTAGCTGGGTCAGTTCTTCGCGAC